>Ga0182739_1000045_pt1 | contig 294838 bp, 279 predicted proteins | sample eDN5th30CBELigBY_FD_128873 | JGI IMG/M metagenome (GOLD analysis project Ga0182739, IMG submission 128873) | Enriched backyard soil microbial communities from Emeryville, California, USA - eDNA 5th pass 30_C BE-Lig BY (version 2) (version 2) | ecosystem: Environmental > Terrestrial > Soil >... | reverse complement strand
CGTTCGCAGTAATACGGTTCCTGCGGGGTTGCCGCCGTTGCCGTGAGTTCGTCGCCTTGCCGTGCTGAACTGCTGGCCGGGGCTGATGAACAGGACCGTGGAATATATGGAGGGGACCCGCCTTGCGGGGAGGAAGCCGTTTATGCCGCGAAAGCCAGGGCAGCGGAAACGGATGGCGGTACAGTCGGCGTTTTGGGCGGCGCACTCATGGCGACGGGAATGACGGCCCGATATGCACTAATTGCAAATGCTGGCCCGCGCGGCGAGCGCAATCATCGCCCAATGGGCGATCTAATCGAAATTGGTTTTAATGGCTAGGTCCGTTAGCATGAACACGAAAGCTTTGGTCCCATAGCCGTTTGCGAGACCTATGCCAACCCGGTACAATATCGAGCGTGTTGAATAGACTTATCCTCATCGTGATGCTTGCTCTTGTCCCGCTCCAGGCGTCCTGGGCGGTTGTGAGCATGTATTGTGGGCCAGAACAGGTGGGCTGCATTGACCCCTGTTATCCCACCAATCCGGAGCAACAAGTCTATTCAACCGATGTGGCGAAGCAATCAGCCCCAACATCCGGCATGCTGGATCACTATGAGCATTCATGCCATGCTTCTCCTGCGTTCCTCATTTCCTCTTCACACGAAACTCCTCCCCCGCACGTTTCCAACTTGGCTGCCCCGTTTCCAGAGGCAACGCTAAGTTTGGGTATGCTCGCAGAGCGGCCCGATCGGCCCCAGTGGCTTTCTCTTGCCTAAGCTGGCACGCCGCTAACTCAACTCATTTGCTTGATTGATCCCGCGTTCGGGGCGTGAAAGCGCACGCAGTTCACTGTGCGCGCCCTCTTCCAGCCATCTCAAAATCGCCTAGCGCCAAATGTACTGGACTACCGGTCTTCTAGCGCCAGGCCTTCACCGACGTTGCCCAACATTTAAAGCTATTGCTGGAGCTGGGACCGATAGTGCTTGAAGCCATCAATCTCGACTGCGTGCGCGGAAAACGCCGCTTATTTCATAGCCTGAGCTTTGAGCTCGAAGCTGGCGCGAGCCTGTTCGTGCGAGGTCAGAACGGAAGCGGAAAAACAAGCCTGCTGCGTATATTGGCAGGACTTACCCCGCCTAGTGCTGGAACTGTCCGCTGGAAGGGTAATTCCCTTCAAAAGCAGACAGATGAGTGGCGACGTGACCTCTGTTATTACGGACACCTCCTGGGCCTCAAAGATGACCTGACGGCAGCGGAGAATTTGGTTTACGCAACGGCGCTGGCTAACAAACCTATTAGCCATGCAGCGGTGCTGGAGGCCTTACATCAGAGTGGTTTGCAAGGTAGAGAACATCTGCCGGTGCGGACGCTGTCGCAAGGTCAGAAGCGTCGCGCAAGTCTGGCGAGACTGCTGTTACATCGGCGGCCTCTTTGGATACTCGATGAGCCTTTGACGGCACTGGACGACGAAGCTACCCAATGGGTACTCCGAATGATTTCGGATCACCTCAGAGACGGCGGCATCGTGGTTTGGACCAGTCACCTGGACATGCCCTTGTCCGGCGCCACGCGTACCTTACGGATAAACCTATGACCGACACATTCGGGTTGACTGCGCTTTCTGCAGTGATACGTCGGGACGTGCGCCTTGCCATGCGCCGTAAGGCCGATGCGTTAACGCCGCTTTTTTTCTTCGCCATCGTAGTGAGCTTGTTTCCGCTAGGCATCGGGCCAGAGCGCGACACGCTGCGTCAGATCGCCCCGGGGGTCCTTTGGGTCGCGGCGTTATTGGCAAGCATCCTCTCACTTAATCGCCTGTTCGAACAGGACTACGCCGATGGCACGCTAGAGCAACTCGTACTCGGGGCGGCTCCACTTGGCCTTCTAGTGGCCGGCAAAGTGACAGCGCACTGGCTACTCTCTGGCCTACCCCTGGTGCTGCTTGCGCCGCTATTGGCTTTGCAGTTCGATCTGCCCTCCGCGTCCTTACTCACTTTGGCGGCGTCCCTGGCGATCGGTACCCCGGTACTCAGTCTAATCGGTGCGATTGGAGCAAGTCTGACTGTCGGCTTGCGAGGCGGCGGCGTCCTCGTCGCGCTATTAGTGTTGCCGCTTTATGTGCCCGTGCTTATCTTCGGCGCGGGCGCGGTGAGCTCGGTTAGCGCTGGCTTGGACGGCGAGTCGCATCTCTCATTATTGGCAGCGGGCCTGGTGCTCGCCGGCTTCTTTGCGCCGTGGGCCACTACCGTGGCACTGCGGATCGCGTTGGAATAGGCAGAAATGATCAACTGGTTTAAGTACTCAACGCCAAGGACGTTTTATCCTCTCGCAGGAAGTGTGGTTCCGTGGTTCGCGGTGGGCGCCGTGTTGACGGCAATCGCAGGGCTTTATGTGGGGTTCTTTATGGCTCCTACCGATGCCCAACAAGGCGAAGGCTATCGAATTATTTTTGTGCATGTACCGGTTTCGTGGATGTCCATGTTCATCTACGTGGTCATGGCGTTCTGGGCCGCCGTGGGTCTCGCGTTCAACAGTCGGCTCTCGGCCATGATGGCCAGCGCCCTGGCGCCGACTGGCGCAATGTTCACCTTTCTGTCGCTTTGGACTGGGGCCCTATGGGGTAAGCCGATGTGGGGGACGTGGTGGGTATGGGATGCCCGATTGACCTCTGAACTGATTTTGCTGTTTCTATACATTGCATTCATGGCGCTGCAGTCGGCCATTGATGATCCTCGGCGCGCCGATAAAGCTGGCGCCGTGCTTGCGCTTGTCGGTGTCGTGAATATTCCCATTATTTATTTTTCGGTTCAATGGTGGAACACCCTGCACCAAGGTGCATCGGTATCACTGACCCGAGCTCCTTCCATGGCCACGATCATGCTGGTCGGAATGCTGCTCATGGCTTTGGCTGCGTGGATGTACACAGTGGCTGTCGCCCTGATGCGCGTGCGATGCATCATTTTGGAGCGTGAAGGACATGCCGAATGGGTTGGGCAACTGAACGAGGTGAAACGATGACCTGGAATAGTGCCGCTGAATTTTTTGCAATGGGCGGCTATGCGCAATACGTATGGGGTTCGGTCGGCGTCAGTGCTATCGCGCTGGCTGTGGAATTGTTCCTGCTTCGACAACGCCGACAAGGCGCTTTGTTGCAATCAAAACATGAATTAACTTTGGAAAGGAAAGGCCTCAATGAAAGCTCGACATAAGAGGATGGCACTCATTGGCGGTGGCTTGGCCGCGCTAGGGATCGCCAGTGCATTGGTGCTTAACGCTTTCCAAGACAATCTGGTGTTTTTCTTTACGCCCACACAAGTCAGTGCGGGAGAGGCACCCGAGAATCGCACCTTTCGCATTGGTGGCATGGTCCAAACCGCCAGCGTGCAACGCGATGGCCTGACGGTCCGGTTTGTTGTTACAGACTCGGCCAAGACCATACCAGTTCGCTATACCGGGATACTGCCTGACCTGTTTAGCGAAGGTAAGGGTGTGGTGGCCCAAGGCAAGCTGGAGAGCAGTGGTTGGTTTCGTGCCGACGAAGTTCTGGCCAAGCACGATGAAAACTATATGCCGCCCGAAGCCCAACATGCCTTGGATCAGGCAGCGATAAACACCCAATCCGCGAGGCAAGAACCAAAATGATCGCTGAACTTGGCCACTTTTCTCTTATTTTGACGCTGCTCGTCGCGCTTGCTCAAGGCGCTTTGACCCTGCCCGGCGCGGCACGCGGTAACGCAGCATGGATCGCTTTGGCGCGACCCGCCGCAGGTATCCAGTTCTTCTTAATTGTTATTGCTTTCTCGAGTTTGACATGGGCCTTTGTCACGAAGGACTTCTCGGTTGCTTATGTTGCGCAGAACGCCAATTCGCAACTGCCCTTGGCTTACCGTATCGCCGCGGTATGGGGCGGGCATGAAGGGTCGCTTCTGCTATGGCTGCTCATGCAAACGGGTTGGGCATATGCCGTCAGTATGTTTTCTCGACAATTGCCCGACGCAATGGTGGCGCGCGTACTCGGTGTTCTGGGCCTGGTGACAGCCGGCTTCTTGCTCTTTGTCTTGCTCACATCCAATCCTTTTGAGCGCCTTTCGCCCGCTCCGATCGAGGGGCTCGATTTGAACCCGTTGTTGCAGGACGTCGGGCTGATTTTCCACCCCCCGCTGCTGTACATGGGCTATGTCGGGTTTTCGGTGGTATTTGCCTTTGCCATTGCAGCCCTTCTTGCCGGCCAACTCGACGCGACATGGGCGCGGTGGTCCAGGCCCTGGGCGACAGCGGCATGGCTCTTTCTTACCTTGGGCATAGCATTGGGTAGCTGGTGGGCCTACTACGAATTAGGCTGGGGTGGCTGGTGGTTTTGGGATCCGGTAGAAAACTCGTCCTTTATTCCCTGGCTGGTGGGCACCGCCCTCATCCACTCATTGGCCGTCACCGAAAAGCGCAACAGTTTCAAGAGCTGGACGGTGCTGCTTGCCATTAGCACCTTCTCGCTCTCATTGCTCGGCGCGTTTCTCGTTCGCTCGGGCGTGCTGACCTCCGTACATGCCTTTGCCACGGATCCACGCAGGGGCGTATTCATCTTGTTGCTGTTTACGGTGGTAGTTGGAACCTCGTTATTCCTGTATGCGCTGCGGGCGCCCAAAATCGGATTAGGCGGTCGGTTCGATCTCATCTCCCGCGAATCCCTATTGCTTACCAATAATGTATTGATGGCGGTAGCCGCCGGATCCGTGATCCTGGGCACCTTGTATCCCTTATTTATTGATGCGCTGGGCTTGGGCAAGCTGTCTGTGGGCCCGCCCTACTTTAACGCCGTCTTTGTGCCGCTTATGGTGCCTGCCTTGTTGCTCATGGCCGTGGGTCCGGTTGCTAACTGGAAGTCGGCCAAACTGCCGGCCATGATGAAACGATTGTATGTGCCAGCAGTGTTGGCCGTCGCCGTCGGTGTTGGCGTGCCGTTTGTCCTAGGACGCTGGTCGTTGATGGTAGCTTTAGGCGTAGCGCTGACTACATGGATCGCTGCTGCCGTAGTCCTGGGTATTTACGAGCGCATGCAAGCCACCCGTAGTGGTTTACTCGCGCAGCCGCGCAGTTGGCTTGGTATGCATGTGGCGCATCTGGGAATCGCTGTGTTCGTTGCCGGCGTCACGCTTGTGATGGGCTACGAGACCGAACAAGACGTAAGCATGGCGCCCGGACAAACCGTGAGCACGGGTGGTTACGAGTTGAAGTTCCTGGGCGTGCGAAAAGCTCGGGGGCCGAACTATGTCGCCGAAGTGGGCGACATCGAGATGTCGCGCGAAGGGAAGGTTCTGCGCTTGCTCCATCCGGAGAAGCGAACCTATGCATCCTCCGCTATGCCGATGACCGAAGCGGCGATCGATGCCAATGGACTTCGCCATGTGTACGTGGCGTTGGGCGAACCGCTTGCCGACGACGCTTGGAGTATTCGCGTCTATTACAAACCTTTCGTCGACTGGATCTGGGCGGGTTGCATCTTGATGGCGCTGGGCGGATTGCTGGCTATTAGCGACCGGCGCTACCGCCTGAAGCGCAAGCGGCATAGCGTCTCTACGGCATTGAAAGGGGCAACATCGTGAATCGTTTCTTTTGGCCCTTGGCCGGCTTTATCGTGTTGGTGGGTTTTCTTGCGATAGGTCTCACATTAAAGCCGAGCGAACTGCCGTCACCATTGATCAGTAAGCCAGCACCAAGCTTTTCCCTGCCCCACTTAGCGGCGCCCGAGAAGACCTTTACGCCTGAAGCGATGAAGGGTCAGGTGTGGCTATTAAACGTTTGGGCATCATGGTGTGTTGCCTGCCTTGATGAGCATCCTGTCATCACGGAACTGGCCAAATCGGGCATCGTGCCCATCGTAGGGCTCAATTACAAGGATGTGCGAAACGAAGCCCTCGCGTGGCTCGCACGGAACGGCGATGCTTATACGCTGTCAGTTTCCGATACGCAGGGGCGCGTGGGCATCGACTACGGCGTCTATGGCGTGCCTGAAACATTTGTGATCGATAAGCAAGGCGTGATTCGCTACAAACACATAGGGCCAGTGACGCAAAGCGCTGTGCGCGACACGCTTTTGCCTCTGATAAGGGAGTTGCAGCAATGAACTATTGGCGGCTGGCGGTGTTTTGCCTTCTGAGTGCCATGTCCTCCTTGGCGACGAGCGCCGATCTTGAGAAACGTATGCTCGGTATCGCAGCCGAATTGCGCTGCCTGGTATGTCAGAACGAATCCATTGCTGCATCACGGGCCGATCTGGCGGTCGATTTACGTCAGCAAATCCGCGAGCAGATCCAAGCCGGTCAGACTAACGATGAAATTCGAACCTATATGGTCGAACGCTACGGTGATTTCGTGCTCTATCGCCCGCCGCTCAAAGCCAGCACCCTTTTGCTTTGGTTCGGACCGATGCTGCTCTTTTTCTTTGGCCTCACGATACTAATGGTGTCGCTACGACGACGCAGGGCTCGAATCGTCAACTCGTCGTTGAGCGCTGAAGAGCGCCGACAAGCAGACGCGCTATTGGACCAATCTGCCGACACTGGGAAACCCCGATGAATCTGATCTTTATTGTACTTGCCGCGCTGCTGGTTTCAGTAGTCGTGCTGCGCCTTGGGCTCGTGCTATGGCGGGGGCCGCGCACAGACGGGCATCTCGAGCACCACGTTGTTAATGCGTCCGTACTGCGTGACCAATTAGCTGAACTGGACCGTGACCGCAGAAACGGCACCTTATCCGAGCAAGACCACGAAGAAACGGTTCAAGACTTACAACGCCGGGCCCTTGAGGAGGCAAAGCCGCCCACAACGATCGTGAGCCGCCGGCCAAACAGCAAGTATGCAGCGCTAGGCCTGGCCATCGTACTGCCCCTCGCGTCCACGTTGATTTACCTTCGTTTGGGAAATCCCGCGGCAATTAGCCCGGTACCCGTGCAAAGCATCCAAAATGTCACGCAGGCCGATGTGCAAGCCATGGTCGATTCGCTCGCTGCTCGCCTGGCGCTCAACCCCGATGATCCCGCAGGTTGGCTGATGTTGGCACGTTCGTATCGCTATTTCGACAAGTATGAAGACGCCGCTAATGCTTTCGCGAAAGCGGGCGGCGCGATCGAGTCAGACCCGCTCGCTTTGACCGAATATGCCGAAGCACTTGCAAGAAGTAGCCCAAATGGGTTCGCAGGCGAGCCCACCGCGTTACTTGGGCGCGCGCTCGCTCTTAAGCCTAAAGAACCCTTTGCATTGACCCTAGCAGGCGCGGCGGCGCTCGAACGCCGTGATTACGATCAGGCAATCAGCTATTGGCAACAGTTGCACGAACTACTTCCCTCCGATTCAGACGCCGCGCGCGCGGTCAACGATAGTATCGAGCGCGCGCGTGGGCAACGGGATCAAAATACAACTGCCGATAAGGTAGGGATTGAGCAGCCATCATGAAGAGTTCCTTTAAGATATTCGCCTGGTCGGCGCTAGCGCTTATCGCCGTCATTGCCATCGCGACCGCTTTGTATTTTTATCAGCGTGGCAATGCGTCGAAGAATCCCCTCGCTGGCATGCTCAATGTTGCAGTCGATATTGGAGACCAACGCTTTATGCGCTGGCATACGCCGCGCGACCTGCCCGCCTTCACTTTTCAGGACGAAGCCGGCAAGGAGATGAGCCTGACGGACTTCCGTGGAAAGGTCGTGTTGCTCAACATTTGGGCCACCTGGTGTCCACCTTGCCGAGAAGAAATGCCCTCGCTTGATCGGTTGAACGACAAACGTGGCGGCGAGAACTTTGAAGTGGTGGCCTTGTCGATTGATCGTGACACCGCCTTGGTCAAGCCGTTCTATGAAGAGTTCGGGATACAGGCTTTGCGCGGCTACTTCGATCCGTCGGCACAGATTCCAAATGCGCTTCGCGCCCCAGGCGTTCCAACGACTCTGCTGATTGATCGGGACGGACGTGAAATTGGTCGCGCAATGGGGCCTGCCGCTTGGGATAGTACTCAAGTAGAAGCCTTGATCGATGCCGCATTGGCGCGCTCGCCGGGTGAAGGCCAATGACAATGGGAAGCTTCAATGTTAAGAAACAACCGTTTGAGGCTATGCGATGCTTGAGTTGAGTACCGTTGGATTGCTAACAGCGTTTGTCGCCGGCATCGCGTCATTCTTGTCGCCGTGTGTGTTACCGCTCGTACCAGGCTATCTCTCTTTTGTTGCGGGTGGCGCGGTTGCGCCAACGGCATCCCCAATGGAGGTGCGCCTTAGGCGCTGGAGAACCCTTGGACTAAGCGCATGCTTTGTGCTGGGATTTTCGTCGGTGTTTCTGATTCTGGGCGCCAGCATTACGGCAATCGGACGCCTGTTCTTAAGCTATCGCTACGAACTCAATATTGCGGCAGGCGTCATTATCGCGCTTGCGGGCCTCATGATCATGGGCGTCGTTCGTACGCCGCTATGGGCTCAACGCTACTATCGCTTCGAGTCCAGCGTGAAGGGTGGTAACCCTTGGTCGGCAACATTGCTTGGCGTGGCCTTTGGTTTTGGTTGGACGCCATGCATTGGACCGGTGCTTGGCAGCATCCTTGTGCTGAGCGCCACCTCTGAGAGTGTTGGGCATGGAACAGTGCTGTTAGGTGTGTATGCCTTGGGGCTGGGGGTACCGTTCCTCCTTTCCGCATTCTTCATGACGCCTTTTATGCACCGTCTGAGCGCTTTGCGCCGTACGGGTCGTTACCTGCAGCTCGTAACCGGTGCGATCCTCGTCTTGATGGGTATCGCCGTAGCGAGCGGGCAATTGGTGCGTTTTGCGATTTGGTTGCTAAGGACATTCCCGGCCCTTGGCAGTATAGGTTAACGGACACAGGCCATGTGATCCAAGCCGATGCCGACGCTATATGGTCGCGAGCGCCATGGCGCTCGCCTCGTCCATTATGAGGTCGGCCTATTTTTTTGGAGTCGTCCATTGAGGACTGAAGTTTTATGACTATCGCAACGCATCTTTCTGAACCACGTTGGTATCGCCTCTTTGCTGCATGGATTATTGCACTTGTCGCAACGCTGGGGGCCTTATTTCTCAGTGAAATCATGGGCCTGGACCCTTGCGAGCTTTGTTGGTACCAGCGCATTTTCATGTTTCCGCTCGTTTTCGTTCTAGCAGTTGGCCTGGCCACTTCGGACACACAAGTCTTCAGGTATGCATTGCCGCTCGTCGCCGCTGGATGGCTTGTCGCCGCGTACCATAATCTTTTGTATGTCGGTGTTATTCCGGAAGCGCTCCAGCCCTGTGGCGCAGGCCCTTCCTGTGCGAAAGCCGATCTGAACCTGTTCGGTTTTATTTCGATTCCCCTCCTGTCGTTAGTCGCATTCACCACGCTCGCTGTTCTTCTTATCGTAAAAAAAGGTCCTCAAAAGTGAAAAAACGAACTCTTCTTACTCTTACCAGCATCGTCGCGGTCATGGCTTTTGCCCTGAGCGCTTTCGTATATGAACAGAGCCAGCTTCGCAAGAATAAGACGGCAGACACCCCGGCGAGCGAGCTCGTTCGAATGCATTCGCCTGTTTTCGGCGCGGCGAGCGCCAAGGTCACGATCGTTGAATTTTTCGATCCATCCTGCGAAACATGCCGGGCTTTCTACCCCGGCGTCAAAGATCTCGTCAACGCCCATGATGGAAAAGTCAAACTCGTCATTCGCTATGCCCCTTTTCACGAGGGCTCCGAGGACATGATTAAGATTCTTGAGGCGTCCAGAATGCAAGATAAGTATTGGCCGACTTTGGAAACGGTCCTACGTATGCAGCCCCAATGGGCCTCGCATGACAATCCACAGCCAGATCTAATTTGGGGCTTTCTCGAGGAAAGCGGTTTGGACGTTGAAAAGGCGCGTAAAGACGCGGGTAAGGAAACCGTTGCGGCCGTTATTGAACAAGACAAGACAGATCTTCGTACCTTGAATATAAAGCAGACGCCCACCTTTTTTGTCAATGGCCAGCCTTTGCCTAAATTTGGCTATGAGCAGCTTAAGGCGTTAGTTGAGCAAGAGGTCAAGGCGGCCTATCCCTAAAGCCCGCGCTTTCCATCCCACACCCCAGAACGGAATAACGGCTGACGTATTGATCAGATTGACGTTAGACGAGCATATCCATGAGGCGGAGGGGCGTGTCAAAGAATTGATGCAGTTCAAGAGGCATCTGATTCAAGTTGGAGTGTGGCGTGGTGGGTGGAAATCGCATGGCGAGAATCGACACAGAATCGCGCTAGAATTCTTGAACTATGTCTTGCGGTGCCGTAGCGCCGCTGCGGAGTGATAAATGATCAGTTTGGCCAGTGGCATTATACTGGTTGTCGCATTTGCGATAGCCTTTGCTATTTCCCGGCTTGTTGTAAAGCGCCGTGCGGCAAGCGCAGCTACACAGGAGCGATTGCGTGGTGAGCAGCTTCGACAAAACTCGCTGCCGCCTGTGCTATCGAAGAATAAAAGTAAAAGGCGGCGCCAAGAGCGTGCGCAACGCTGATGTCTGTTTTTGAGAGCGCCCCTTGTCAAGGCTTCTGTAGTGGTTTAGTGGCGTCATTTGTTGCAGGGCATAACAGGTGCATAAGGGTAAAGGAAAGTGTCCGTAGTTCGACGTTGTTGAGCGAACCAGCGCCACAATAATCATTGTCGAACCTATCGGCTCGTCGGCGAGGTAGAAGGGCAGAGCGACTTCAACCAACAACGCCTACGGCACGCGCCGTCATAAATGGGCCGCAGATAGGCGATTATCGTTGCTTTTCGGGTGCGGCAGGTGCCCCTTCGCGGCGCGCCTGGCGTGCTTGCTCTAGGATCTCCCATCCGCCCTTAAGCGCGATGCCGGCCACCACCAGCCCGATCAGCAAGTCCGGCAGTGGCGATTTGAAGAAAATGATCGCGACCCCAGAAACGGCAATGCCGGCATTAGCGATCATGTCGTTGGTGGTGAAAATCCACGAGGCATGCAGATTAACCGCCTCTTTCCGATGCGCCCGCAATAGGCGCAGGCAGACCAGATTGGCGGCTGCGTTTGCGATCGCCGCGACGATCATCACCATGCCGACCGGCTCTCCGCCCGCCGCAAAACGCCGCAGGACTTCGACGAGCAGCCCCACGGCAAGCGCGATCAAGAAAAATCCGGACAAGCGCGCGGCTCGCGCCTTGGCGACAACAGAGTGACCGACGGCGTACAGGCTCACCGCATACACCAAGCCGTCGGCAAGATTGTCCAGGGCCGCGCCCATCAGACCAGTGGAGTCGGCAGCCACGCCGACGACGCCAATTACCAACGCTTGCGCCAGATTGATGGCAAGTACCCAAACCAGCGTGCGCCGCTGGGTAGCATCGCGCACATCAAGTTCGCTCTCGCCGCCATCGGCGTCGCATTCATTGCTCATGCCCAACCTCCTAGATCTGCCGCACATTCCTAATCAAAAATCGGCTGTTCGGCAATGCCGGGATGCGCGACAGACTGATCCGCAAATCCTGCTGCGAGACCTCGTATTGAATGCGCGCGCTCAGGAACTCCGCAGCTACTTTCATCAGTTCGATGGTAATCCACTCACCAGGGCAGCGATGGCCGTTGCGGTGGCTGCCTCCTCCCTGTGGGATGAAATTGAAGGCGCTCCCGTCCCAGTGTCGGAAACGCTCCGGTACAAATGCGTCTGGCCTATCCCAGAGTCGGGTATCGTGGTCCGTGCCGTATAAATCGAGGAGCACCCTTGTTCGCCCGGGCAATCGATAGCCCTTCCATTCGAACTCGTGGCGTGTGCGCGCGGCGACTACTGGGAAAAAAGGATAGAACCTGCGAACCTCCTGCACGAAACATTCCAGATAGCCCTCCTGCGCGGCCGCAATCCGTTGTCGACATTCAGGATATTGGTGCAACGCCAGGGCCGCGAACGTCACATACCAAGCTACGGCAACGGTCGGGCGCAGCACGTTGATGAGCTCCACCGCCGCGATCCGTTCATTCAGCAACTGCCCCTGCCTATCACGGTGAAATGCGATCATATGCAGCGCGCTGCCTTCATCCGGTGCTAGCCGGTGGTTACGTACATCCTCCACGATGCCGCCGATCCACTTTTCCGCCCGATTGCGCGCCCATCTTCCACGCCAGTGCCGCAGGCCGATCGCCGCCCCTGCGTCGATCATCGCGGCGAAGTCCCGAGCTCTTTTCGTTACCTCCAATTCTGCGAGCGGCACCCCAGCCCACTCGCATACGGCACGGCACAGGATTTCGCATGCTTCGTCCAGCAGCACAATCTGCTCCTGCTCTTCCCACTTTGCCGCATAGGCGCGCCACTGCATCGCGCTCAGCTCGCCCAAACGCGAGATGGCTTGCGCGCTCATCAGCGACAGAAACATCTCTTTGCGCCAACGGTGGGCCGCGCCGTCCGATCCCTGCACTCCGCCCCGGCCGAACAAGGTTTCCTGAACCCTGACCGGGGCGACGCCGGAGCGTTCGAACCGGCCTTCGTCGTAAAACAACCGCGCTGCGTCTTCGCCGCGCATGCAGATGCTTTTGCGTAGCAGGAGCCGCGTCTGAAACAGATCTGTTCGGTACCGATCGCAACGTTTCGTGACGAACAGGTAACCATCCCGTGCAAACGGAAGCGTGCTGTCCAATGTTTTGTCGCTTGGAGTCTTCAGCATAAAAATGTTCTCTCCATTGCAGGGCGATCGCGGTGCCAGCTTCCAGTACCATTTTAATAAGCTGCCTAGACTAACTCAGCAAGAATCTTGCCCGGTAGTTTCGCACCGCCGCGCACAGCACGAGCAGCACACCGGCTCCGCAGAGTAACAGAGTCGGCAGATTGCCCATCTGTACATAGGGCGTAGCCCCAGTAAAACCTTGTGCCATATCTAACAGCCCCACCGTCCTGTGCATTGGTGCCAATTGCACGATACGTCCGCGTTCATTAATGATGCCCGTGGCACCGGTATTCGTTGCGCGCAACATGTACCGGCCGGTTTCCAGAGCCCGCACTTGAGCGATCTGCAGATGCTGCGGCAACGCCAACGTGTCGCCGAACCAAGCCAGATTGCTGAGATTTACCAAGACTGTCGCCTCCGGCAAAGTCCGGATGATCTCCTCGCCGAACACGTCCTCGAAACAGATATTGATCGCCACTCTTTGGCCAGCCAGGCGTAGCGGCGGCTGCGCAGCGGCGCCAGACGATAAGTCGGCTAGCGGAATATGCAGGATATCGAGCACCCAGCCCAGCAACGGTTTGGCTGGGATGAATTCGCCAAATGGAACGAGATGTTGCTTGCGATACGTTTGTCCAGCCGACGTTCCCATGGTAACCGCGCTGTTGTAGTAACGCGTCTCGTTTTGTTCAACCACGCGCTCCGGTACGCCGATGATCAGATCGGCCTGGGCCGACCGCGTCCACCTGCTCAGTTCGTCAACATACCCCAACGGAAGCTCGTCAACGAACAACGGCAACGCAGTTTCCGGCATAACGACAAGCTTCGCCTTGCCTTGCTGCTGCAGCAATGAACGGTAAGTGTCTAGCGTTGATGCGACCTCGTCAGTACGCCATTTTCGGTCTTGCGGAATATTTCCCTGCAACAGCGCAACGAGAAATGACGGCCCGACGGGCGATGTCCAATGCACCTGCTGCAGCCCCGCGCCGACGGCCCACATGCCGAACAGCAGTGCGATACTCCATCGTTTTCGGCCCTTTCGATGCGTCAGAAAGTCATGCAACAGTGCTGCGCTTACTGCCACGACAAGGGAAACGCCATATACACCCAGCACCGGCACATAACCGGCTAACGGACTGGGAAATGTCTGCGAATAGCCGACAGCCAGCCATGGGAAACCGGTGAATATGACGCCGCGCATCCATTCTGTCGCCACCCAGCACGCGGGTAGCGCAACGATACACAACAGCCGGCCGTTATCGCGGGCATACCAAGCGCCGGCGCCAAACAAAGCGGAAAACAGCGCCAAAAAGCTGCAAAACCCGATGGTCGCGATGATCGCTAGCATCACCGACATACCGCCGTACACGTGCAAGCTGACGTAGATCCAGCTCACACCCGCGCCGAACAAGCCCAGCCCGAAAAAAAATGCCACCAGCGCAGCGTGCCTGGCGGTGGACTGTCGCAGCACGAGGCCAAACAGTGTGGCCAGCGAAAGCACCGGCACCGCGAAGAGTGCAAACGGCGCGTACCCGAGCACCGTTAACGCGCCCACTGTCAGGGCAACGGCACAGGAAAAGGCTGGCACGCCGACGATGACAGCGATTAATCGACGCAACCCCGCCTCCAGTCACCGTTCGAATGCCCTGCTAAGCTCTCGCCGCTCGGACGATATCGGTTAATCATCGCTTGATACTAAAGCTTACGTAGGTACGTGATGATTTTCCAGATTTCTGTTTCTTGGAGGACGCCATCAAATGGAGGCATTGCTGTTCCAAGCGGTACCCCGCCTTTCGCGATCGTCCAGTACAAATAGCCGTCCGTCGCCATCGGCATTTTGCTAAATACTGCAATGTTTGACGGGCGCGGGTTTAAAATCTTCCCCGCCTCGCCGTTACCCAGTCCTGTCGCTCCATGACAGGAAGCACAGTTTTGCTCATATAGTTTTTTCCCGCTCGCGATGATTTGTGAGTCAGGAGAAAGTGGATTGTTTTTGTTAGTGTATCTTTCATCAATGCCGTTCATCATGGCGAATCGATGACGCTTCATCGACATATTCATTTGTCCACAATCTTGCATCGGGCGCAAATCCATATGTCCGTCTCTCATCATTCCCATCTGACCATATCCCGATACTGGCAAAAGGACTACAGCGGACACGGCAATACTGGTAAACAGTTTTCTCATTTCACATCCTAGTCTCGCTTACGTTGAACAAGTTGCCAGTTGTCGCCGCAACGGAACTCCGGGCTATTCATTCGTTTTCTCCTTCGATACATCGTTTGCTTGACGCAGGCTTGAAAAGACCATCAGCGCGGCGCCGCAGACGATGGCGATATCCGCCACGTTGAATGCAGGCCAATGCCAGCCGCCCAGATGAAAATCGAGGTAATCGACGACGTGTCCGCGCAGCAGGCGATCGAACGCGTTCCCAAGCGCGCCACCTAAGATTAAGCTATAAGCTAATGCCTGCGACGCTGGCAACGGCTTGCGTAGCTCAAGAGCTATCCAGACCGAGACGGCGAAGGCGATCACGATGAAGAAATATCGCTGCCATCCCCCGCCGTCGGCCAAGAAACTGAACGCAGCGCCGGTATTCCAAGTATGCACAAGATTGAAAAAGCCGGTCATCGGAACCGATTGCCCATACGGCATTAGCGCCGACACGCCAGCTTTGGTGATGATATCCAGCACCAGCGCCGCGAACGCGATCATCAACCAGCGCCGTTGATACGCACGCACCTGATTAGGCATACTCGGTTGCAAGAGTTTATCGGTCATATTGCATCTCCAAATCTTCCTTGTGCCAGATCGGCATCAACATCGGCCGGAATGCGCGCGCATGCAAATCGGTTGCTTCGCCTAAGCGAAATGTGAAGCGGCCCATGGTCCGGTCATGCTCGCCTGTTCGGACCAGCGCAGAACTTGTCGCCATAATATGTACTACTTCGAGAGAGCGTTGGCAGGCTTAACTTCGCACAGCGCCTTAGCTGTTTCCCCTGACTGAAACGCGAAATCGGCTTCGACTTCCTTACCAACGGCAAGCGCTTGAGTAGGCTTCTCAAGCATCGCATGGTAGCTGCCCGGCTTAAACTCCAGTTCGCCACCGGCAGGGATCGAAACAGCGTCAGCCACGGCCATTCTGCTTTTCCCGTCCTGATCGATCGTTTGATGTAAGGACACCTGGTCGAAAGCGGCAATAGACATGGAGGCGAGCTTTGCTTCACTATTGCCGGCGTTCTTTATCACAAAGTAGCCCGCAGAAGGAGTCGGCCTTGGCAAGGAGCGAATCCAGCAATCCGAAACCGTCAGTGTTTTAGACAGCTCGGCGCCGCCATCGGCGCCTTTGCTGACGTGTTGTGCGGTTTGCGCATGAGCTGCGACGGGTACGTGTGCATCGTGTGGACCTGCAGCATAGACAATGGAACCCGTACACAGGACAAAAGCGCCAACAATCACTCTTTTCATACGGTTACCTCAGAAAAACGAAAACTTTCATAAACGCTCGGATGTCATTCCTGTCCGGACAGGATCAATATGAACCAAAACATCGCCTTCACGTTTGCTCACGATGCCCTTGCCGGCTGTAAGGGCAATTGATGATGCTTTGTCGGCGCCGCTCCCTTGAAACGCAGCAGACGTAACGCATTGAGCGTGACAATTGCCGTCGCGCCCGTATCGGCCATGACGGCAACCCACAAGCCCGTGACGCCCAGCACAGTGGTAATCAGGAATACGGCCTTCAAACCGAGCGCAAAAATCACGTTCTGATGGATATTTGCCATCGTTGCACGTGAAAGCGCGACTAGGTGGGCTACATCCGTAACGCGGCTTTTCAGCAGAGCCGCGTCGGCCGTTTCGATCGCCACGTCGGTGCCACCGCCCATCGCGATGCCGACATCGGCCGTTGCCAGCGCTGGTGCATCGTTGATGCCATCGCCCACCATGGCGACCTTGGCGCTGCGCTTCATTTCATCGATCAGGCGCAGCTTATCCTGGGGCAGAAGCTCGGCTTCCCATTCCATGCCCAAATGGCCGGCGATGGCTTGGGCGGTCAGGCGGTTATCGCCGGTGAGCATGACTGAGCGCACGCCCATCGCTTTGAGTTCGGCCACACCTTCTTGTGCGTCCTGCCTTGGCTCATCGCGTAGCGCCACCAGTCCAAGCACTTCACGGGTCTGTTCGTCCAGTAGAACGGAAACGGTTTTTCCGTCATGTTGCAGCGCTTCGATGCGTGCGCGTTGTCCTTCTGTCAGGGTTGCTGCTTGCGCGGTGTAAATCGGCGACCCAATGGCCAACTGGCGGCCAGCTACGCTTGCATGTACGGCTTTACCTGCGGTGGCGTAGGCATGCGAGGCAGCGGGGATAAGGCTGTTAGCGGCCTCGGCATGGCTCACAATGGCTTTGGCTAGCGGGTGATTCGAACCGGATTCTACGCTTGCGGCGAGCGCTAAAATCTCGTCCTCGCGCCCTGATGTAAAGGCAACCACGTCAGTGACGCGGGGCTTGCCCTCGGTCAAGGTGCCTGTCTTGTCAAACGCGATCGTACTCACCCGACCAATGGTTTCTAAGGCATTGCCGCCCTTGATGAGTAGCCCGCGGCGCGTCCCGACAGCCAAGCCTGAGGCAATAGCCGCCGGCGTAGACAGCACGAGTGCGCAGGGGCAGGCGATCAGCAACAGCGCCAGACCACGATAAAGCCACGTTTCCCAGTCAGCCCCCATCGCCAGCGGCGGAACAAGCACGATCAGCGCGGCAATAGCCATCACGGCCGGCGTGTAGTAACGACTGAACTGCTCAATGAAACGGGCGGTGGGTGCCTTAGAGGCCTGTGCCTGTTCAACCAGATGGATAATGCGCGAAATCGTGTTGTCGGCGGCGGCCTTTTCCACGCGAATCTGGAGCACTCCATCAATGTTGATGGAGCCAGCGAATACATTATCGCCTGCCGTCTTCGCAAGAGGTATGGACTCGCCTGTGATGGGCGACTCGTCAAGGCTGGACGCGCCTTGGATAATCACGCCATCGGCGGACACCCGGTCCCCGGGGCGCACGAGCACATGGTCGTTCACGTCCAACGAGGCCGCGAGGACCTCGCGTTGCCCACCTTGTGGATCGATTAAAACCGCCGTTTTCGGAACCAGTGATGCCAAGGCCCTGATGCCAGCGCGAGCATGGCCGGCAGCGACGCTCTCCAGCAACTCACCGACCGAAAATAAAAATACGACGGCCGCTGCCTCTTCGGCCTCGCCAATGACCAGGGCGCCAAGCGCGGCCACGGACATTAGCGTTTCGATCGAAAAGGGCGAGCCAGACTTGGCCAGCGCGAGCGCTTTGCGGGCAAAGGGAAAGACGCCGACAATCACGGCTGCAGCAAACACCCAGGCTCCGTAATTCGGGAAAAATTGCGCGATAGCGTAGGCGGTGGCCATCAGAATGCCAAGGCCCACGACCTGCTTGCCCTTTCTAGTTTGCCACCAACGCAGCTGGGGTGCGGCGGCTTGATCGTCCGTGCCGATGCCTGGCGTAGCGCTTTGGTCGGTACTGGCGGATACGCCAAAGCCCAAGCTCTTAATGGTTTTTTTGATGTCACCAAGCTGGGTGGGCGATTCGGGCGCCAGCGTCAGTTCGAGCCTCTCTGTGGCGAAGTTCAGCCGGATATCAGAAACGCCGGGCATGCGTGCCAGCGCCGTTTCAATCTTGCCGACGCAGCTTGCGCAGTCCATTCCCTCTACTTGCATGGAGACGCCTGGAGGCACTTCCTGGGCGGGAGCGGAAGCCGCGCTTTTAGCGACTGGGGCATCGCTGCCGCGGGGTGGGTAACCCGCCTGGCACAAGGCGGTTTCAAGCTGCATTCTTGTCGCTGACGAGGTGACTTGCACGCTGCGCGTGGGCGGATCGGTGGCGACCTCCGCCTTCGGATCGACTGAGTGGATGGCTTTGACGACATTGCCGGCGCAACCGCCACATGTCATGGCTTCGATATGAAACTGCATGAGAATTTCTCCTTTGAATGCAGGTATTAGAAAGCCTCTAGCGGCTTCAGAGTCAAGCGCTTTGATTTCACCCCGCAACAGGTCAGATCTTGATTTCTTGATCGCACAAGCCTATAGTCACTCGAGTGTTATAAACAATAGAGGCCGTCATGCCAATGAAGATCGGTGAGCTTGCCAAACGTACAGAATCAACGGTTGAAACCATCCGGTACTACGAAAAGGAGGGCTTGCTGCCCGAGCCTTCTCGAAGCGATGGCAATTATCGTTTGTATGGCGAGGAACACATTGAACGCTTACGATTCATCCGGCACTGCCGTACGCTCGACATGGCGTTGGACGAAGTTCGAACTTTGCTTCGGTACCGCGATACGCCTACTGAGGATTGTGGCGACGTGAATGCCTTGCTTGATGAGCACATCCACGCGGTGGAGGTGCGCGTCGACGAGTTGATGCAATTAAAGGGGCATCTGGTGGTTTTGCGCCAAAAATGCGCGAGCACGGCACCGACCAGTTCATGCGGGATATTGCGTGCCCTTTCCGATCGATCTTGCCATGCGGAGAAGCTGCCCTAGTGAGGTGACGAACCAGAAAACACGCGGATTACTTTATTGTCATATTTCCGAAATGATAGTCGGGTATACGAAGCCATGCGGTAGCGGCGCAGCAAGGACGCACAGCGGTGTGAGCGCTCCTTGCTTTGTTGACCTAAAGCTTTAATAAAGTAGGTAAGCGTGCAGGGCCTCTTGTTTACTTGGAGGCTTGCGGCGCAGTACGAACGGTGCCGCCGAGCTTTGCAATCAAACGTACGTAGACCAGTTCACTAATTAACTCGACCAAGGTTTGCGTGACGATGATTGCCGGCAGGACGGGGATGGCCCCAGGCACAGCGAGGGCAAGCGGCAACACGACCAGAGAATTACGCGTTCCGGCACTGAAAGCGACGGCCCGTCCGGCGGCGGGATCAAGGCGAAATAACCGGCCGACACTCCATCCGATGAATGGAGCAATCATGGCAAAGAGGATATAAAACGGGATCACGCCCAAGGCCGCATCGGTGGCTGGCCCGAGCTGCGCCAGGACAGCCAACACGACAATGAACAAGACGACGGCGGTCGCTGGTACGGGCAAAAACCCAAGTGCCGCGGATGCTCTTTTACCACTGTGGCTTCGAGCTGCCCACAGCTGCATGGCGCCGGCCAGGGCGAGCGGAGCAGCAATTAACCAGACAAAGGCATGGACGAAGGGGCCGGGCTGGACAAGGGTTGCTGCATCATTCCCGAGGAACAGTCCCAGATAGACTGGTAGCAACAACATCTGCACAACCAAGAGCGTGGGAGTTGCCGCCAATAGCAGGCGAGCATCAGCTCGCCCCAAGTGCGAGAACGTTACTACGTAGTCGATGCACGGCGTCAGCAACACCAACAGAACCCCTAATCGCACCAGAGGGTCGGGCGGCAGGAGTTGCACGACTACAGCAATCAAAAGCGGAATAGCCACAAAGTTCGTGGTGAGTAATGCAGCGAGAAACCGACCACGACCGAATGCTCGCCCAAGATCGGCTAATGGCACTTGCAGGAATGTTACAAACAACATAACAGCGAGCGCGGGATTGATGCCATATCCGAGTGCCGTGGTGCCAGGCACTAATGAAACCACTAAAACAGCTAAGACAACCGAGCCCAAATAGATGCCGACTTGGTGCTTTTCGACTAACTCTCTCTTGATTTGCATACCTCTGTTTAGCTCCGCCATACTAAATTACGTGCATATTATGCGGATGACCGAACGTCAACACGAAGCCCCGTAATAGCGTTGCTCTGAAATTCCGGGCAGATACAAGCATCAAACCATGGCCTACTCGCACCATACGTCAATATCCAAAGCACGGTCCGAAGACCGTGCTCCGTTGCCGTTTAGCTTCCTGTGCTTTCTGCCTCGTGCTCCATGGCGCGCTCCGCCAAGCGGGCGACCTCGGCCGCCACTCCCTTTCGCTCGCTGTAGCGGTCTGTCAAGTAATCGCTGCGATCCCGGACCAGCAAGGTGAATTTAACAAGTTCTTCCATCACGTCGACGACACGGTCGTAGTAGGCCGAAGGTTTCATCCGTCCGTCCTCGTCGAACTCCTGGTAGGCCTTCGCCACCGATGACTGGTTAGGGATGGTCACCATGCGCATCCAACGGCCAAGTACGCGCAGCGCGTTGACCGCGTTAAAGGATTGGGAGCCGCCGCTGACCTGCATGACAGCGAGGGTACGGCCTTGCGTCGGTCGCACGCTTCCCACCTCCAGAGGCAGCCAATCGATTTGGCTCTTGAACACCCCTGTTAAGGTGCCATGTCGTTCGGGGCTACACCAGACCTGCCCTTCGGACCAATTCGATAGTTCCCGCAACTCAATGACTTTAGGATGATCGGCAGGAACGCTATCGGGCAGCGGAAGACCCTGTGGATTAAAAATTCTTGTTTCGGCGCCCAAGCGCGTCAGGATGCGCGCCGCTTCTTCGGTAAGGAGGCGGCTGTATGAGCGCTCACGTAGCGAACCGTACAGTAGAAGAATACGGGGCGGATGCGTTGCCCCAACCGACAAGGAAAGTTTGTCATGAGTGGGTGTATCCAATAGGGTCTCGTCGACTATTGGCAAGGTCAAATCGGCGGGTGAAGAATAGCTGGTCATCAATATTCTCAAACTAACAAAAAAAGACGCGCTGAGTCGCGTTGGAGGGCGGAGTATCGTTAACGCACGCGTTGGCCGCGCTCATCGATGACAACTTCCCCGTCCTCTTTGGTAAAGGGCCCCTGCTGGGCTTGAGGAAGAATATCGAGAACCATCTCCGAAGGCCGGCACAGGCGTACCCCTAAGGGTGTAACAACGAAAGGTCGGTTCATCAAAATGGGATGCTCTTGCATCGCCTCGAGCAACTGGGCATCCGTGAGTGCCGTATTATCCAGGCCCAGTTCCATAAATGGAGTGCCTTTTTCACGTAGCGCCTGGCGCACCGTTAACCCGGCACGTTGAATTAGATCGGCGAGCGCCTCACGGGAGGGTGGCGTTTTCAAGTACTCAATTACGGTGAGCTCTATACCGGCATTGCGGATCAAGTCCAGCGTGTTGCGCGAGGTGCCGCAGTCGGGATTGTGGTAGATCGTGATATCGCTCATAGTGGTTCCATTATTTTAACGTTTCTAGTATTATTGATCAATGGAAACGAAAAGTATAGTCCGCGCACTGGCCGCCATCGCCCACGAGTCCCGCCTGGAAGCCTATCGCTACTTGGTGCAAGCCGGCCCAGCCGGCCTACCGGCCGGGCAGCTGTCAGAATTGGTAGGGATTGCGCCCTCCTCGCTTTCTTTTCACCTAAAAGAACTGGTGAACGCGGGGCTGTTGTCGTCGCGACAAGAAGGACGTTTTGTATTTTATTCAGCCGAATACGAAGCCATGAATTCTCTTCTGACCTATCTCACCGAAAACTGCTGTGGCGGAAACCCGTGCTCGCCCGTAAGTCTCGATGCCTGTGCCGTGACCCAGAAAACGCGCGCTTGACCACTCTCATGGACTGGCCATTGAACCAGCAACACACAACAGAGGACATTTTGCACTATGTCAGATAAAGTTTATAACACCCTGTTTCTTTGTACAGGGAATTCAGCGCGCAGCATCATGGCCGAAGTGCTACTCAATTCTTTCGGCCATGATCGTTTTAAGGCATTCAGCGCCGGAAGCCGCCCCGGCCCGCACGTGAATCCGATTGCTCTCGACATTCTTCAAGCAACGCGTCTGTCGGTCGATGGCTTGCGCAGCAAAAGCTGGGATGAGTTCGCCCGACCAGGAGCCCCACAAATGGACTTTGTGGTCACCCTCTGCGATAGCGCAGCGGGTGAAGAATGTCCATTGTGGCCTGGCCAACCGATCACCGCACACTGGGGCTTTGAAGATCCATCGGCCAGTACGGGAACCGCTGAAGAACAGCGAGGGAAGTTTGATAAGGTTTTTCGCCAGATCGCAACCCGCATCAAGATTTTCAATAGCCTGCCATTGGCCACGCTGGACAAAGCGGCAATCAAACGCGAACTCGACACACTGGGCGATCGCGCAACACTAGCGAGCACCACAGCTTCTTAACCAATATGCGCTCGGACAGGTTCGGCGCGAGCCCTTTTGCGGATCTGAATCTGTTGCCAGGATCGCCCTTCCCATCTCTTGTGTATCGCATATATGAACGTCCTTTTCCTGTGCACGGGTAACTCGTGCCGCTCTATCCTGGCTGAAGCCACTTTCAATCACCTTGCGCCTACAGGCTGGGAGGCCATGAGCGCCGGCAGCCATCCTACGGGCCAGGTTCACCCCAGGTCATTGGCGCTGCTCGCGCGTGAAGGCATTTCAGTTGATGGTTACTTCAGTAAAGCCTGGGATAACCTGCCGCACACGCCCGATGTGGTCGTTACCGTTTGTGCCAGCGCCGCAGGCGAAACCTGCCCCGCGTACCTGGGGCCAGCCATACGCACACATTGGGGCGTTGAGGATCCTGCCCACGCCACGGGCACCGACGACGAAATTGACGCGGCGTTCGATGCTGCATACCGCATTTTACGAACGCGCATTGAGGCATTCTTGGCGTTGTCGCTCACTGATTTGAAGAATGACCCGACCCGCCTGAAAGCCGAACTCGATCGTATTGGCGATCTTTTCCCTTGATGCATCATTGCGTTTTTGAATTGACGTTCTCATCTCCAATGCCCTTTGCCGAGGGCGCCTTCCCGTTTGTCGTAAAGAGAGATACAACGTGCTTGCTGCACTATTAATTTTTATTGTCACCATTGTCCTGGTTATTTGGCAGCCGCGCGGCTTGAACATTGGTTGGAGCGCTTTGATCGGCGCAGCACTTGCGCTGGCTTTCGGCGTAGTGAGCTTCAGCGACATACCCGTGGTCTGGCAGATTGTCTGGAACGCGACCGGCACGTTCGTGGCAATCATCATTATCAGTCTGTTATTGGACGAAGCGGGCTTTTTTGAATGGACAGCACTGCATGTCGCCAGGTGGGGCGGTGGGCATGGCCGGCGATTATTCGCACTGATCGTGTTGCTTGGGGCTGCGGTATCTGCGTTCTTCGCCAATGACGGCGCCGCCTTGATTTTGACACCCATCGTCATGGCCATGCTGTTGGCGTTAGGATTTAGCCCTGCAGCCACACTGGCTTTTGTCATGGCGGCGGGCTTTATTGCCGACACGGCCAGTCTGCCACTCATCGTGTCCAACCTGGTCAATATTGTTTCCGCTGATTTTTTCGATATTAGTTTTGCGCGATATGCCGCGGTCATGGTGCCCGTCAACGTTGTGTCCGTTGCCGCCACCCTGCTGGTTCTGTTGCTGTATTTCTACCGCAGTATTCCGGTTCGCTACGACGACAGCCAGCTCAAAGAACCGAAAACGGCGATTCGCGATCTGGCGACATTTCGCGCCGGCTGGATCGTACTAGGGTTGTTGTTGATCAGTTTTTTCACCCTTGAAGAATTTGGCGTGCCAGTCAGTGCCATTGCAGCTTTGGGTGCAATCACGCTGCTTATCGTCGCGGGACGCGGGCACAAAATCAGCACACGCAAAGTCGTGCGCGAAGCGCCTTGGCCTATCGTAATATTCTCTCTGGGCATGTATTTGGTCGTCTATGGGCTGCGCAATGCGGGGCTGACGGAAATGATCGCTAATCTGCTCGACTATCTGGCCAGCCACGGTTTATGGGCTGCCACCTTGGGCACCGGCGTGCTCACCGCCCTACTCTCGTCCATTATGAATAACATGCCTACCGTTCTGGTCGGGGCGCTTTCGATTGACGCCAGTCAGGCAACGGGCGTGGTTAAAGAAGCCATGATCTATGCCAATGTCATTGGCAGCGACCTGGGCCCCAAGATCACGCCTATCGGCAGCTTGGCTACGCTCCTGTGGCTGCATGTCCTGGCACGCAAGGGGATGACCATTACGTGGGGATATTACTTCCGAGTAGGCATCGTGCTCACTTTGCCCGTATTGCTTATTACCCTCGCGGCGCTCGCGCTGCGATTAGGTGTTACATGACAAAAATGTAATGCGCCAAGCCCCGAATTAACGTCTGATCACGTGTTGGTATGTGGCATGATGGAATTTGACCCCAATTTCCCTGGCGCTAAAAGCATCTGGCCGTACACGGGCTGAACTTGCGCTCACACTCTTGGAAGGTTTTTATCGCCATGGCGCACAACAAGTCTGAACCTCACAACCACAACGTGACGCAGCCCGCCTCCAGCTTGCAACTAACCGATCCTGTGTGCGGTATGCCAGTGACGAAAGACTCCGTAAATCAGGTTCAGCATGAAGGCAAGCGTTTCTATTTTTGTAGCACCAAGTGCTCGGAAACGTTCAAGCGTGATCCCAAAAAATTCACCGGTCAGAAAAACAAGAACGAAGCAGCTTTCGAGCAGGTAGCTCCTGGCACAATTTATACCTGTCCGATGCACCCTGAGATTCGACAGGATCGTCCAGGAAACTGTCCGAAGTGTGGCATGGCGCTCGAGCCACTGATGCCCAGCCTGGAAGACGACAATCCCGAACTGAAAGATTTCTCTCGGCGATTCTGGTGGACGCTGCCCTTTACGGTCATTGTGACCGTGCTGGCCATGTTCGGCCCGCAGCTTGGCTGGTTCAGCATGAGCGCCCAGACATGGATCGAACTCGTGTTATCTATACCCGTGGTGCTATGGGCCGGCCAGCCCTTCTTCGTACGCGGCTGGCAATCCGTTATCAACAGTAGCCCCAATATGTGGACGCTCATTGGCCTGGGTACAGGCGCCGCGTTTGTCTACAGCGTAGTGGCGACAATCGTACCGGACGTTTTTCCCGAAACGTTCATGTCCATGGGGCGTGTGGCTGTTTACTTTGAAGCCGCAGTGGTCATCATTTCCTTGACTCTGTTTGGCCAGATCCTGGAACTGCGGGCGCGTTCGCAGACGTCAGCTGCCATCAAATCACTGCTGGGACTCGCACCCAAAACAGCCCGCCGGATCAACGCGGATGGATCAGAAGAAGATGTACCCCTGACGCACGTGCATGAAGGCGATCGCTTGCGCGTGCGTCCCGGGGAGAAGGTCCCCGTTGATGGCGTCGTCGAAGATGGTGCGAGTTCGCTGGATGAATCCATGCTCACGGGCGAACCTCTGCCGGTGAGCAAGCGCGCTGGTGACAAAGTGATTGGCGCGACGATGAACACATCCGGCTCGCTAATAATTAGAGCTGAAAAGGTCGGCTCAGCGACCGTGCTTTCGCAGATCGTGCAGCTCGTCGCACAAGCGCAGCGCTCCCGCGCACCGATGCAACGCATGGCAGATCAAGTGGCTGGTTATTTTGTGATGGCAGTCGTCGTCATCGCCATCATCACGTTTTTTGTTTGGGGTACTTTTGGGCCGCAACCGAGCTGGGTATATGGCCTGATTAACGCCGTAGCTGTACTGATCATCGCCTGCCCATGTGCCCTGGGCTTGGCCACGCCCATGTCCATTATGGTGGCAACCGGCCGTGGCGCCACCCAGGGCGTGCTGTTTCGCGATGCAGCAGCCATCGAGAACCTACGTAAAGTCGATGTCCTTATCGTCGATAAGACCGGCACCTTGACGGAAGGCCGCCCTGCGTTCGAGCAGGCCATTCCGGCAGGCGACACAGAGGCTGCCGAAGTGCTGCGTCTGGCGGCTAGCCTTGATCAAGGCAGTGAACATCCGCTAGCAGACGCCATTGTTAGCGCAGCGCGTGAGCAAGGCTTAAGCCTCAGTGCCGTCAACGAGTTCGAATCGGGTAGCGGTATTGGGGTGCGGGGCCAGGTCGACGGTAAGCACCTCGCCCTCGGCAACACCGCTCTCATGGACCAAGAAAACGTTAACGTTACGATCATGGCCAGTACCGCCGAATCGTTGCGCACCAAGGGTGCAAGCGTCATGTATTTGTCAACAGACGGTCAATTAATAGGCTTGCTGGCCGTCTCTGATCCAATCAAGAAAAGCACACCGGAAGCCGTGAAGGATCTCAAGGCGGCTGGGATCCGCGTCATCATGGCAACAGGCGACGGCATTTCGACGGCTAAAGCTGTGGCACAGCAATTAGGAATTGACGAGGTTCACGGTGAAGTGAAGCCGGCCGACAAGCTGGATTTGGTCAGCAAACTTCAAGCAGAAGGCCGAGTTGTTGCGATGGCCGGCGACGGCATTAATGACGCACCTGCCCTAGCCAAAGCGGATGTCGGGATTGCGATGGGTACCGGAACCGACGTGGCGATGAACAGCGCGCAGGTCACGCTGGTCAAGGGAGACTTGCGCGGCATCTCGATTGCGCGCCACCTCTCGGACAAAACAATCGCCAATATGAAGCAAAATCTCGGCTTCGCATTCGTTTACAACGCTCTTGGGGTGCCCTTGGCCGCTGGGGTCTTGTACCCGTTTGTCGGGCTGTTGCTTTCACCCATGTTCGCGGCATTGGCGATGAGTCTGAGTTCAGCATCGGTCGTTTTCAATGCCCTTAGGCTTCGAAAGTCTACCTGAAGTGCAACGCGTCGCGTGAGTCGGTGGCACTTGAACTTAGCAAGTAGCCAAAGCTGACGTGTTTGGAGAAATAGCAAATCTTTACGTAAAACAGGAGATCAGCCATGCGCCAATACCTTCGGTTTGCCGCCATGGTCGCTACTTCAACGATCGTGATGTTCGGCCTTATGTATCTAAATACGTATGAGCTGGCCGACGTCTTTTTCAGTGAAACGCGCGTGTATATGGCATTCATGATGGGCGCCGCGATGGCAATCATCATGTTGGCCTTCATGCTCCATATGCACCGAAGTCGTCGCGTGAACAGTGCGATTTTTGTCGCCAGTGCAATAGTATTTGCGCTTGCACTCTGGCTTGTGCGAAGTCAGTCAACCATTGAGGATGTTTCCTGGATGAAGGCGATGATTCCGCATCACTCCATCGCGATCTTGACCAGCGAACGGGCGACCCTCTCTGATCCTCGCGTTCGTGAACTGGCCGGTCAAATCATCGAGTCACAGCGCAGGGAAATCGAAGAAATGAAAGCGCTTATCAAGGATCTCGAGAAATAAATCCGCATCTGAGCCGCAAGTGAGCCTGAACGAAGTCACAGGAAAGGTTCTAAGCAACAATACTCATTGACTGCCTGGGTAACTGCACAGGATTGAATGCCGGAAACTCTGCATCAGCCGACGATGCGCTGACCCAGGTCTCCAGCGTCGTGCTGGCCTCAAGCGCTCTGGCAATCGCATTGGCGACTGTGATCACCCACTGCTCATCAATGCAAAGCGAAGTACGCAGGGTGCCGAAGGTAAATGGCTTGCTCAAGCGATCGCTCCATCGTTTCCAAGGACGATGCGGGAGGCGGTCTTCGGTTAGCGCCGGCATTTGGTAGCCGACGCCCCATGAACGGCTCGCAGCGCATCCAAAGCCATCGAAATAGCTTTCTTGACAGCTCTTTGGTTCGAACTCAGATCTCGTTATTGAGGCGAGGATGGCACTTCAAGTTTATCGGCATACTTAATCATGATGTCACCCATGGCACGCATCATCTCGCCATGCATCTGCATCATCACTTTGCTATTGGCGCCGCCGGCGGCACCCATCATAGGGCAACTGCCCATCATCCCCATCATGCCGCCGCCCATCATGCCGCCGCCCATCATGCCGTCGCCCATCATGCCGTGATCTTTCATCCTACCTGGCTTCATCTGACCCATCTGGCTCGCGTCACCATTATGCATCATGCCTGGTTCAGCTTTCATGCCCGTGGATGTGCCATCGCCGCTGGGAGTCGCTGCTACTCCTGCACCGCTCACGCCCAACAAGAGCGCCGTAACGGGCGCAATAAATAGTGCTTTCATATTCATTTTGATCTCCTAAATTCAGAAAATTGACTTTTCACGAACCGGCTTGAACTTGTGGCGCAAGAGAGATGTAGGTGTGGAGGTGTAGTGTCTTCCAGCGTCAGAGCAGCAAATGCGTACCAATCGTGGCGTACCCGGCTATATCGTTGCTCGTCTGTAGATTTTAGTCCTTAGAAAATGGTTTACCGTTAAAGTCGACAGTAACTAAATTGCCGTCCAGCTCCCCCATGCCCGGCGCATTCAACGGCATGCCAGGCGCCGACACGCCCTTCACCGACGAGTCAGCGAGCAACTTGTTGACTGCATTGGCGGGCACATGCCCTTCTATGATCTGGCCGGTGGCGTTTACCACGCCTGTATGGCACGATCCAAGCTTTGGTGGCACACCGAGTTTTTGCTTGACTGAAGCCATGTCGGCTGTTTTGATCGCCGTAACATCAAAGCCAGCATCCCGCATATGCTCGACCCATCCGGTGCAGCAGCCGCAATTGGGGTCCTGATATACGGTAATGGCCGTGCCGGCAGCCTGTGCAAAGGATGACGCGACAGATAAGGCAGCCGCTGTTAGCCATAGTTTCATGAAACCTGCTCCAGCAAAAATGTAGATCTTGAATGATTCATAGTATAGATAAAGACCACAACCAAGCAGCTTAGTTCTGCCGTTGCAAAGTAACTTCCTTCTGTGCCTCTAGAACTTTAGGAGGCCAAGTGCTTTTGATATAAGTCAGTACCGCAATGATCTGTTGGTCGCTGAGGATGTCGCGATACGCGGGCATGTCGCTTACATAGCCTGGAGGTGCTGTCTTCCCAGGGACCAGACCGTTTTTCACCATATCGACCAACATCGCATCGGGATGGTGCCAGGTATGGCCGCTCTTGTCATGCGGCGGTGCAGGCAGCCTGCCATTGGACATACGTTCACGCCAGTTCGGCTGGCCTTGCAGGGCCTCGCCATGGCAGGCTGCGCAATTGTTCGCATAGATCGCCTTGCCCTGCATCACAAGGGATTGGTCCGCAGGGTCGATGAATGCCGGGCCAGATGGCCGAATCGTGCTGTAAAGGACGGCGGCGGCGCCGATTATGACGACGCCAACCACTCCAAAGACCAATTTTTTTCTCCGTGTCATTTGAATGCGCTAGATCAGCTGACTTTTACCTTGCCGACCATTCCAGCTTCCATGTGACCCGGAATCAGGCAAGCGAAATCGACAGTGCCCGCCTGGTCGAACTGCCACACCAAGCCGCCAATCTTACCCGGGTCCAATGTAATCATATTCGGTTCCGAATGCTGCATCCCCGGCATCTTCTGCATCTCGGCCGCATGGGCCTTCATATCGGCAATGGACCCGATCACCATTTCATGAGGGATTTTCCCCGTATTCTTGATAAAGAAACGAACTGTCTCGCCAGCGCGGACCTGGATGTCACCAGGCGTAAACCGCATGGTATCGTCCATCGTCAGTTCAATCGTGCGCGTAACTTTAGCCGGATCGCCCGGCTGACCAGTTGGCGAAGGTGCATTCGACATGGTAGACATATCGTGACCGGGCATGCCATGCGCCGGTGCGCCATGCCCCCCGCCATGGTTGCCGGCAGCCAATGCGAGGGTCGGCAGTACGCTCAAAGCCAGAATAGAAAGGGTCTTTTTCATATCAATACTCTCTTGAGATTTGTTTTAGCAGGCGGCCCTTTCAAGCTGCCCATGTGAAAAGGTGAAAGGCGACTTCAGAAGCGAAAGCTCAAACCGGCCACAAAGCGAGTTTCCTGCTTGGAGTCGCCCGCTGCCCGTGCGTAATCCGCCGTTTTTCCAAACTTGCTGGACCATTCGACGCCCACGTACGGGACGAACTGACGCGTGACTTCATACTTGAGGCGCAAGCCCGCCGTGCCGTCTGTCAAGCCGCTGCCAATGCCCCAGCGTTCATCGTCCTTGCCATAGAAATTCACTTCGACGCTGGGTTGCAGATACAGCTTCTGAGTCAACAGGATGTCGTACTCGGCCTTCAGCTCCAAAGCGGTACGGCCGCTCGAGCCAACATAGGCGGTGGCATCGACTTCAAACCAGTAAGGCGCTAACCCTTTAAAGCCAAATGCCAACCATTCCCGGTTCGGCACGCCTTGGCCATGATCGAAACGAAAGCCCAGCTCCGTATCCCAAAACGTAGAAACTACATGGCGCCACAAAAGCTGCGTCTCAGATTCTTGCAGCTTACCGCTCGCCACTTCGCCTTCGGCCTTGATCACGGCGCGGTTGTAGGTACTGCCGTACCAGGCCTCGCCCTCATAGGCCGCCCATTCCTCGCCGCGTGCCCTGACGTACTCCAACCGGTCAAAATTGACGGAGCCGAAGTTGTGCATGTCGGACATGATTAGCGCATCTGACGGCGGCAACGCATACTTGCCGGCATTGCGGACGTAGCCATCGGAGTAGGCGTCCGGATCGCGAGCGTCCGGCGGCGGCGAGCCGCCCTGCATCTGCATATCGCCATGATCCATTTCGCCACCGCCACGGTCCATGGCACCCATATTGTGTGCAGGGATTGGCGCATTAGAGTCGGACTGACCGTGCGACATTCCCGGCATGGCGGAAGTGTTCTTGAGCGGGTCAGCCTGCTTCATGGGCATTTTCATGTCGTCATGATCCTGAGCTGGCGCTTTCCCCGCGCCATGGTCCATACCGGGCATGACCATCGAACCGTGATCCATGCTCGGCATACCCGTGGAGCCATGATCCTTATCGGACATGTTCATAGAGCCATGATTCATGCCCGAAGCCGTCGCCGGCGAGCTTGTCGCGGGCGGTGCCGCGGTATGGCCGGCATGACCGGCGTGCGTCTGCGCATAGGCAAGCACGGGCATTACTCCCACTGTAGCGATGGTCGCCGCAAGAAACTTCTTCTTCAATTGATTGTTCATGACCAGGATGCCTAACGTGTCGTTCATTGTCTTCATGCCACCACCACTTCGCGAAACATCCCTGCATCCATGTGCAGCATCAGATGGCAGTGCCATGCCCAGCGTCCGAGCACATCGGCGGTCACGAGAAAGCTGATACGCTGCGCAGGCTGCACCGGGATGGTGTGGCGCCGGGCCTGAAATTGGCCGTCCGGCGTTTCCAGTTCACTCCACATGCCGTGCAAATGCATGGGGTGCGTCATCATGGTGTCGTTATGCAAGATGACCCTGACGCGTTCGCCGTAACGGAAATGAACCGGGGTTGATTTTCCGAACTCCACGCCATCGAACGACCAGGTGTAGCGCTCCATATTTCCGGTTAGGTGCAGCTCGATTTCACGTTCTGCGCCGCGCGGATCCATTGGGCCACCCACGGTGTGCAAATCGGACAGCGTTAGCACGCGTCGGCCGTTATTACGCAGCCCAATGCCGGGATCGTCCAGGTTGGTGCGCGGCATATCGACCCGCATATCAATGCTGGGCCCATACTCGGTCCTGGCGTGGCGTACTTGGGTGCTGGCGCCGGCAGCAGACATAGCGCCATGGTCCATGCCTGACATACCTGCGTGATTCATACTTTGCATGCTGCCGTGATTCATCCCAGCCATTTTGCCGTGGCCCATTCCGGTCATGCCTCCATGGCTCATGCCACCGGACGATTGGCTAGCCGCGCCATGGCTCATTCCTGCCATGCCTCCGCCCATAGCGCCCATCATGTCCGCCATGGTCAACCATTCCACGGGGTCAAGCGCCGGCACTGGCGCTTCGAGACCAGCATGCGTGGCTAGCGTACCGCGCGCGTACCCTGTCCGGTCCATTGCTTGCGCATAAACGGTGTAAGCGTCGTCCTTCGGTTGTACCAATACATCGTAGGTTTCCCCGGGCCCGAATCGAAACTCGTCTACCGTAACGGGCTCCACATTGACCCCGTCGGTTTGAACGACAGTCAACTGAAGGCCTGGGATGCGTACATCGTAGAAAGTATTAGCCGCGCCATTGATAAAGCGCAGCCGCACCCGCTCTCCAGGCCGGAATAGCCCCGTCCAGTTGCCCGCCGGCGTCGTACCATTCATCAGGTAGGTCAGCACGTTCGCGGACAGATCGGCCAAATCCGTGGGGCTCATGCGCATCTCGTTCCACATCTTGCGCTTGTCGATAGCCGCTTTCAGACCCATCTGGGAGGCGTCTTGAAAGAAATCGACCGCCGTAGGCTGGTTGTAGTTGTAGTAGTCGCCCTGCATCTTGAGCTTGGCCAGAACCCGCATCGGATCCTCGTCGGTCCAGTCAGAGAGTTGGACGACATACTCTCGATCAGCCCGTATGGAGTTAGTCTGTGCCGGGTCGATAATGATCGCCCCATAGACCCCGGTGGACTCCTGCATGCCCGAGTGCGAGTGATACCAATACGTGCCGCTTTGCTGTACTTTGAACTGATACGTGAACGTTTCGCCCGGCGGAATTCCCGCGAAACTAATCCCGGGCACTCCGTCCATCTGAAACGGCAGGATGATGCCGTGCCAATGGATTGAGGTGGTTTCGTTCAGGCGGTTCTTGACGCGAATAGTGACGGTATCGCCTTCGCGCCAACGCAACGTGGGCGCCGGGAGCGAGCCATTGACCGTCGTCGCCATACGCGGCGTACCAGTGAAATTCACAGGTGATTCATCGATCTCCAGATTAAATTCGGTCCCACTCAGTATCGCCGCAGAACCCGTACTAGTTCGTCCCGATTGCATTCCAGCGGCACGGGCAAATGGCGACAAGCCCAGCAACACGCCGCCGGCCACAAGGCCTTGCACAAAACGGCGACGAGGTATGGCCGGGAGGGGAACGGCTAGCGTAGTTGAGCGTTTCACGCGGGGAAATCCTGTAATGAATCGTTGATCGGAGCTTCGTCTGCCGCATTCTGGGCGAACCGACAAATTGCTATTCCTAACTTTAATCAAGTACGGCTGTCACACGAATGACGGCTCCATTACTTTTCTGTAATCTGGAATTCGCGGCGGATTTCATTTGCGGACTCTGTTTAGCGTGATACGAGTGGTAGAATTCCGCTTCCTCTTTGGGGAGTAGCCTACTTTCGACTTCGCGCGAAAGGGCTGCGTCAACATTCTTGGCCTTAATGCCATGGCGCAGCCGGCCGAAAGGCATGGCGAGACCATAGACTCTTCCAGTGCGCAGCCGAGCCGTACTGGGAAGTCCATGTGTCGCTCGGCTGGAACACCCCATGAATTTTCTCTCTACCATGGTCTTAGCACTAGCCATGTCAACCGACGCATTTGCGGCCGCTGTGGGCAAAGGTACCGCCCTTCGCAATCCTCGCCTATCGGAAGCGCTGCGCACGGGTATTATTTTCGGTGTGATCGAAGCCGTCACGCCATTGATCGGTTGGGCGCTAGGCTCCATCGCTGCTGAGTTCGTTGCGGACTGGGATCACTGGATCGCTTTCGCCCTCCTCCTGGTCTTGGGCGCATTGATGATTCGCACCGGCCTTCGGGCTGACGAGCCCGAAGCCACTCCTGCGATCCGTCATTCGTTTTGGTTACTTGCCGCCACGGGGTTCGCCACCAGCATCGACGCGATGGCCGTGGGTGTTAGTCTCGCCTTTATCGATAATAATATTCTGATCACCGCCGCGGCCATTGGCTTAGCAACGTTCCTAATGGTGACGCTGGGTGTCATGATCGGCCGGTTGATCGGCAATGTGGCCGGCAAGTGGGCGGAGATTCTTGGCGGATTGGCGTTGATAGGTGTCGGTACCGTCATTCTGTACGAACACCTCACCATGTAAGAACAGATGTACCTAGGCGACGCTGAACGGCTACGCCTGGTTCTCATGTATGCAGCAGGTTTATTTCCACGGTTGCATGGACAAGTTCATCGTGAATGCTCAATTGCTGCCGAATCTGGTCCGCCGTGATCAAGCTTGACGTGGCCAGCGAGACGATACACGCATACTTTCCTTTGCCGTCTGCCGCAGTGAGTGTAGCGACTAGCGTATCGGCGTTGCTGGACCTCACCGCAATTTTGAACGCTTCGTCTGGCGGCAGCAGCTCTTGGTTAGCTCCCTCATCACTAAACCAACCGCGAAATGAATCGAAGATTCCCTGAGCCGGGGACGCAGAGTTTGAGGCGGTAATACTCGTGGAGCTGGCAGCTATTGCAGAGAATTTCGCCGGACTAATTCCAGGTAGCCAGGCCAGTGCCAGTACGAGCAGGGCTGTCAAGAAACGAATAAATTTCACTTCAACCACTCATCATCCAGAACATCATGATGCCCATGAAAACGAAAGCCAAAATAGCGACCAACCCAATTGCCGCTAGTACTAGGATGACTATTCGCGTGAGTCTGGTTCTCACGGTCTGCTCAAGCATCAAAGCGGTTCGCTGGAGCTGGCGGACGTGAGTGCCCGCCAGCATTAGTCCCTTCCGGTATTTGTGCTTGAGTGGGTCCACCGTTCTTTGAATCGCTATCGCTATGGCACGACTGCATGCCTTTCATCATGAAAAGCATCATCAACGGACAGATCAAAAAGAATAAGAATGGGCTCAGCGCAGCGATCCACTCCCGCGCGACAGGCAGGGCCGCGTACGCCACTGCAATCAACGCGGCAAGCCCGAGACCGCCTTTCAACATCGTCTTCACATCGCATTTCATTATCAGCTCTCCTTGCACTTGCGTCGCTTGAACTCTATCTGGCGATGAGCCTACTGTAACGGTCCGTCGCTGTCAGAAAGGTTGCGCGGGCATTACATCTTTGTCATCTTTAAAAAGAACGCCACAGAGGTAATAAATTTGTTGCGATATGTATGAAGCACCACATCGCTTCACCCTGTCCGGGGCAAAGTCCCGTTCTATTTGCAAGAGGCGGCAAAAAACACCATATCCGTTGACATTGCCACTGTGGGAATGTTTATCCTGTAGTTATCCGGCTCGGCGAATTACCAATAGAGGGAAAAAATGATTCAGTTTGAAGTAAACGATATGACCTGTGGGCACTGCGTGGGCGCCGTTACCGCCGCTGTCAAAGACGCCGCACCCGAGGCTATCATTTCGGTTGACCTGCCCGAGCATGCCGTGCGCGTGGAGGGGGTTCCCGACGCAGACGTAGTAGAACAAGCTATTCGCGAGGCGGGTTACAGTCCGTCGCGTAAAGTTTAAAAGGCCAAGGTGCAATGATGCGCCCTGGCCTCAATTTGTTCGTTTGCCCGCACCGCTCGTGCGGGTAGCGATCCTGGTTGCTAGGCCGCTCAGGCCATCTGCGCCATCCGCCTGCACTCTTCAGCACATCTGCGGCAAGCCTCGGCGCAACGCTGGCAGTGATCCATTTGGTGTTTTGCGCATTCATCACCGCAAGCTTGGCAGACATCAGCGCACAGACGGCAAAGGGCTTGGGCGAATTCACTGCCCCTGGCCATATAACTGGCCGCCAGGCGGCAAATTTGTGCGCAATCCATATCCAGCTTTATGCAGCGCGCCATAGCTTTAACATCTTGTTCCCCCAGGCATGAGGCTGCGCAGTGGTCGCACTCCGTAGCGCAGGCATAACAAGCGTCTATGCAGGATTGAAACTTTTCATGAGGCATATCGATCTCCAACAAGGTTGAGGTGTGATCATCATGTGACCGCCGTCATGCGGCGCCACTTTCCTCGTGCAGCAACTTGGATGCCGTACGGGCAGTAATTTGCCTGCAGAAGCTAGCATTTTCGTTCAAACCCAGCTCTACCGGTGACGGCTTCTACCGTAGCATTACAATTTTGTAATGCTGACGTCATGTTGCCGTCAGCGCCATGGCACTAAAGTCTAACAATGGACGGCAAAGCGCTCTTCTTTTCGTGATAACCGATGGATCTACAGGACCGAACCCATGAAATTGCTGTTGGTCGAAGACGAGACCAAAACCGGTGATTATGTACGCCAAGGGCTAGTCGAGTCCGGCTTCGTTGTGGACCTCGTGCGCACTGGCTTGGACGGACATCATTTGGCCCTGACTGGCTCTTATGATTTGATTATCTTGGACGTTATGCTGCCCGATGTGGACGGTTGGCGTATCGTCCAGGCTCTACGCGATGCGAAATCGTCGACGCCGGTATTATTTCTGACTGCCCGGGATAGTGTAGAAGACCGCGTCAAAGGGCTGGAGCTGGGCGCAGACGATTACTTGGTAAAACCGTTCGCTTTTTCAGAGCTCCTAGCGCGTGTACGTACGTTATTAAGGCGGGGCGCCGCTCCCGCCTTCCAGGATCAGTTACAGATCGCTGATCTCGTTCTCGATATTCCTCGACGTCGAGCTCAGCGCAAAAGCGTGCGTATTAATCTTACGAACAAAGAGTTTGCCTTGTTGGAACTCTTGGTACGTCGTCAAGGCGAAGTACTGCCTCGCTCGTTGATTGCTTCCCAGGTGTGGGACATGAACTTTGACAGCGACACCAATGTCATTGATGTCGCGATCCGACGCCTGCGCGCCAAAATCGATGACGATTTTGATCCTAAGCTTATCCACACGGTACGCGGCATGGGTTACATGCTGGACGTGACGCTCCCCGAATAGCTGATGAAAAGACGGCCGGCATCCCTAGCTGTACGGCTTACCGTTTCTATTGGGGCGGTGATAACAGTCGTACTACTCACATTCGGCTGGATCGTAGAGCGGTCAATCAACAACCACTTTATTCAGCAAGATGTTGATGAACTGAATGCGGTCGTTCAGGCCTTAAAGCACACGCTAGCCACGCTACCGACTGATATGGCACGTGCCGAGTTGAATCAGCGGCTTGCCAATGCCGTGTCCGGCCACCATAACGCTCAATATCGTATCTCCTCGGACTCCGGTGCGATGATCTATGCTACGCCGGGATCCAATTTGGACAGGTTTGCTCAAATCGCCCAGCCTGTAGAGAAAATCACTATTGACACGGTTGGCATATGGCAAGATCACGGCGAGACGTTTCGAGGAGCTGTACTACGGACCGGAACGGACAGTTTCCCTGCGCGGAGCACCTTAACCATCGCCGTGGCCACGGGCATCAATTTCCATCTGCACTATCTGGACAGCTTTCGGGACTACCTCCGAATCATCACAGTGGCGGCCTGTCTCATTGCGATTTTGGCTACATGGTTCGCTGTGCACCAAGGCCATGCACCGATACGGCGCATCAGCCGCGAAATCGGAAAAATCAGGTCGGATCAGCTGCATATACGACTCGAACCACACGCCGTTCCTACTGAACTGGTCGGGCTTGCAATGTCTTTCAACGGAATGCTTGAGCGGCTTGAGGACGTCTTCCGCCGTCTCTCCGATTTTTCAGGTGACATCGCGCACGAGCTTCGAACCCCCATCACGAACCTCAAAACCCAAACTGAGGTCGCGCTTTCTCAATCCCGCAGCGTCGAACAGTACCGGGAGATCCTGTATTCGAACTTAGAAGAGTACGAGCGCATGGCCAAAATGGTTGGCGATATGCTGTTTCTAGCTCAGGCCGACAACAATTTACTTAAACCTGAGCTTGTTGAGATTGACCTCGAAGCCGAGATCAAAATGCTATTTGATTACTTTAGTGCCTGGGCCGAAGAACGCGAAGTGCAACTGCATGCTGTCGGCGGCCCAGTACTCGTCCGTGGGGACAGACTCATGATACGCCGAGCGCTGAGTAATCTATTGTCGAACGCCATTCGCTACGCGCCGCGTGGACGCAGCGTTACGGTATTGCTCAATCTCGTCGCCGACAAGGCAAGCGTTTGTATCGCGAACCCAGGGCCGATCATAACTCCGGAGCACCTCACCCATATTTTCGAACGATTCTATAGGCCGGATTCATCGCGCCAGCGCAGCAGTGAAGGCTCGGGACTTGGATTAGCTATCGTGAAAACAATTGTAGAGGCCCATGGGGGTCGAGTCAGCGCCAGCTCGACCGCCGACGCAACCCGGTTCGAAGTAGTATTTCCAGCGGCGCAACATTCGGTACGCTAGCAGCACGCTTGAGCCCCTATGGCTCGTATCGCATCGTGCCGAAAGCGAGTCTATCTCCGCTCCAGAACGGCGGTCTAAAGCAGAAAGCGGATACTCATAACCAATATTTCCATGTGCGTTCAGCTGATTGGCCGCCAATTCGGCACGGCGCGCTGCATGCTGACGACTGGTAATGCGGTCTCCCATAACGAAAGGCCGTTGGCTTTACAATCTTTGCCTCTCATGCTGTGCCGTTAAATGTCACAATGACCCAAGGCGGAGTCAGTCATATGATTAATCGCGCAGTTTTATTAGATATGTATTTTATTTGCAGTCATATATTGATTCATTCTCATGTCATAATGTATCAAACTACTGGAATAACTCCCTGACCCTCCACATCATGAGCATCGGCGAGCGCCTACGTATCGCACGTACGAAACGAGGCCTAACCCAAGAAGCATTGGCCGGCTTGGTTCAGGCTCCCCTGACCCAGGGTGCCATCGCACATATAGAAAGCGGCCGAAGCGAGTCCTCACGCCACATAGTATGGATCGCTGCAGCCCTTCGAGTCCGCGCCGAGTGGCTCGTGACCGGACAAGGGGAAATGTTCGAGGATGAGTGGCCATGGCCAGGAATATCTAGGGACTCCGTATCAAAGCTGCCAATGCTGGTCTTGGAAGACATTGGCGATTACATCGAGATGAAACTTGCGAAGCATGGCAAGGACAACGGCGACGGCAAAACAGAATCGGGCAGCTAAACAGCCGCTGAAGCGAGTCACCGTAGCCAAACGTCGCGGTCGCTGAAAAGCTACACAAAGCCCGCGCACTGCCTTCAGCCCACAAAGGGTCAGAGCGATTCGCTTTGATTCATTCCGGATCACATGAGGCGCCCTCCCTACAAATTCACATGACCCATATGACTCATTTATATTAGTTTTGTATTGACTCTTCTAAATAGATACGTAATGATTGCATCAAGCCTGCTCTTTAACAACGCAACACCGATGAATACCGCGCCCTGCCCCACGACGGGCGGTGCGAGTGCGCGGCTACCCGAGTCGTCAGCATCTTGCGGGGCGACAGGCACCTGGGTAGGAGCAAAACAGGTGAAAAACCATCACTCCTCTGGGCCGGTAGCGACTGGCGCAAACTGGGGGAAGCTGGTGACGATCCGTACCCACGGACGCCGGCACTGCCACTAAAGGCAGGCCACCCTCGACGGATGGCGCGTAATCCGTTGATGACAGCGGCAAAGACCGCAGTTCTCAGCATCCCGCCGAACCGCAACAGCGGGCCAGCGGCGGGCTCCGCCGAGAATGATCGAAGCACGCGGCCCCCATCGCGGCATCTTGGAGGGCCGTCCACGAAGGCGCCAGTCGCGCCTGCTTTGGAAAGCATCCTGAACCCCATTCTCCCAGGGTGCTTCCCAAGGTCTAACGGAGGAAGAAATGAAGGAACAGCAGGTCCAGTCACAATTTTTTGGCCACCCGTCAACCAGATACCATGACCAACAACCGCCCGATCAAGCGCTTGTTTACCGGATTCACACGGCCGAAGCCAAGCTTGGCGTATCCCGATCAACTATCTATCGGCTGGTCAACGAAGGCGAGCTAGTACTGATCAAGATAGGCAAACGGTCCAGCGGCATCACAGCAGCCAGCGTGCACGCGCTGATCAAGCGTAACAAGGCGCTTGCCTGCTGACCCCTCGAGTTCTATGCGCGTTTCATCTGCAGTACCTTGGCGGATTCAGCCTGCTCATGCAGGAAGTCCGCCCACACTTGCATAACAACACGCCGCTCGTCCTCAAACCGAGCCCGGTCGTAGGCGGCCTGAATCTCGTCTGCCTTGGCATGAGCCAGCTGGGCCTCCAGTACATCAATATCGATCTTCAGGCGCTCACGCGCTACCGTGCGCAACATTGCTCTGAAGCCATGGGTTGCGTGCTGTCCTTGAAACCCCATATCCCGAAGCGCCTTACTCAATGCATCGCGGTGCAAATGGGGATTGCCTCGTTTTCCGACGCCTGGAAAGACATATTCGCCACCGCCATACTGGCGCATCTCGTTCAACATTTCCATGGCCTGCTTCGGTAGGCTGACCACATGCTCGATCCGAGTTTTCATCTTGACGGCAGGAATACACCATTCAGCTCGCTCTAGATCCATCTCGGCCCAGCGGGCTGATGCCACTACGCCGGGCCGGCAAGCTGTATAAGCGGCCAGCAGCAACCCCCCGCGCACCACCCTGCCCTCATACCCCTGGATGGCCCGTATTAACGGCCCTACGCCCTGAATTTTAGTGACGGCGGGAATATGGCTTCCTCGGTGCCGGGGCAAGGCGCGTTGCAGTCTCAAAAGCTGGTCGTCGCCGCGAATACCACGCACGATACAGTAATCAACGATGCCATTCAGGCATTGGCGAGCCTTTACAGCAATGGACGGGCTCGCAGTCGCCAGATCAACCAAAACCGGCACCACGTCCTTGCTTGCGAGCGTTCGCATGTCAGCCCGGCCGAGCAGCGGCTGCAGACGCTTCTGAACAATAAAAACCGACTTGTCGTAGGTTGCAGGAGCCCAACCCGACTTGCGATCATCCAACCATGCATCCGAAATGACGGTGAATGAATGCTTCCGTGCCTCTTCGGCGAGACGTTCAACTTCGGCTTCTTCTTTAGACTTGGAGGCCATTTCAGCACGCCGTCGGTCATACATTCCCTCTGGCGGCTCGCCCATGCGGACCCGCTGGCGCAATTCGTCCGCTGCTTTGTGCGCATCGGCGATCCCCATGTCAGGATAAACGCCGATAACGCGGTTGCCACGTTTGCCTTCAGGGGTCTGAAACCTGACCATCCATTGTTTGATGCCTGTCGGCTGCACGAGAAGAAATAGGCCTCGCCCCGAAGGTAAGGTATAGACGATGTCTTTCGACTTGGCCTTGCGGGCCGCCAGATCGGACAATTGCGTAGGGGTTTTTGGCATATCGGGTCTCTAAATGGGCAATCCTATGGTATGTGAGTTTTAACATACCAAAACGCATACCAAAAAAGCGGAGATTTACCGAAGCTCACTGAGACGCTGTGAACGCAAAAAACCCGCATGAGGCTAATGTTCATGCGGGTTTCCGGTACTACATCAGTCGTTATGAAACGGCCTGATTTTATGTCTTGGTGCCGACGGCGAGACTCGAACTCGCACAGCTTTCGCCACTACCCCCTCAAGATAGCGTGTCTACCAATTCCACCACGTCGGCTTGCAAAGACCGGTATTCTAGCATGAAATTTTCGTCCAACTTCCTGCCCGGCCGGCCTGCGCCGCATGCCTGCGGCTACCCTTATTTGCCTGCGGCGGGCGCAGGTTCAGCGGGGGTCTCGGGCGCGGCGGGAACGGCCGGCACTTCGGCCGACGCCGCAGGAGTCGGCTGCTCGGGCGCCGCGGCGGGCGCGGGTGCCGAAGGCACCGCCGAGCCCGTCGGCGCCCCGGGCACCGAAGGCACGTCGGAGCCGACGGCGGGCGCCGGCTTGTCCTGGAAGCCTTGCATCACGCCGCCATCGATGATGGATTTCCCGCCGGGATGGTGAGCCACATAGGCCAGGCCGGCGGTCGACGCGAAGAAGACGATGGCCGCCCACTTGGTGGTGCGCGACAGGAAGTTGGCAGCGCCCGTGGCGCCGAAGAGGCTACCCGCGGAACCGCCGCCGAACGATGAGCCCATGTCGGCGCCCTTGCCTTGCTGCAGCAGGACCAGCACGATGATGCTCAACGAAGACAGAACCTGAATGGCCAGGAGGACAGGTGACAACCATTGCATGAAAAAACTCCGAGGCCTATGCGGCCGCTATACGTAAAAATTCTTCCGCCACCAGCGATGCACCGCCCACCAGGGCGCCATCGATATCGGGCATGGCAAACAAACTGGCGGCATTCGATGCCTTGACGCTGCCGCCGTACAGAACCCGAACCTGGGGCACGCCCAGTTCGGTCAGCCGCGCGCGGATGAAGGCATGCACTTCCTGGGCTTGATCGGGCGTGGCGGTGCGGCCGGTTCCAATCGCCCACACCGGCTCGTAAGCCAGCACCATGCGGGCAACCAGGGATGCTCCCAGGTCCAGCACCGGCGCCAACTGACGGGAAATGACATCCTTGGTCTGGCCGGCTTCCTGCTCGTCCAGCGTTTCACCGATGCAAACAACCGGCGTCAGCCCGGCATTCAATGCCGCTACAGCCTTGTCCGCCACCAACTGATCGGTCTCGCCGTGCATGGCCCGCCGCTCGGAATGCCCGGCCAGCACCCATGCGCACCCAAAGTCGGCCAGCATCGCGGGGGCCACTTCGCCCGTATAGGCGCCCTGCTCGTGCGTGCTGACGTCTTGCGCGCCCCAGGATATGCCGCTGCCTTGAAGGCTGGCCGCGGCCTGTCCCAAATAGGGGAACGGAACGCAGACAGCCACATCGCAATTCGGCGCCGCGAAGACGCCCGCGCACAGCCCGTCAAGCAGCACCGCGTTGGCAGCCTGATTGCCGTGCATTTTCCAGTTGCCCATCACAAGGCGTTTGCGAGTTCGTTCGCGACTTTGAGTATCCATCAAGGTATCTGCCCAAGGCCTGAATTAAAAAATTGGTTAACCCGGCATTGTAGCGTGTTAGGGCTCCATTCGCATAATCGGCTGGCCCGGCCGGGCGCGCGCCGCCACAGCCGGTGGGCCCCGCCCGATCAGCCGGTCCGCCTTACACCGTAAGAACGATTTTTCCGATCTGCTCGCCCGCATCCATCATGGCATGGGCGTCGCAGGCCCTGTCCAGAGGAAAAGTGGCATGCACGATAGGCCGGATCTTGCCGGCCTCGAGCAGGGGCCAGACACGGGTCTTCAGCGATTCCGCAATTTGCGCCTTGAACGCCACGGGGCGCGGACGCAGCGTGGATCCGGTCACCGTCAGGCGGCGGCGCAAGATCTGGCTGCAATCGATATCGGCCTTGGCGCCGCCCAGCAAGGCGATGATGACGATACGGCCGTCATCAGCCAGGCAATTGATATTGCGGTTGATGTAGTCGCCCGCCACCATGTCCAGCACGACGTTCACACCCTTTCCGCCCGTGGCCTTCTTGATCTCTTCGACGTAATCCTGCGTACGATAATTGATGGCTTGAACCGCCCCGAGCGCCTCGACCGCGCGGGCGCGTTCGTCGCTGCCCACCGTGGCATAGACCTTGTGCCCCATCGCGGTGGCCAACTGAACCGCCGTCGTGCCTATGCCGCTGGCCCCGCCATGCACCAGCAGGGACTCGCCCGCCGACAATTGCCCGCGGTCGAAGACATTGCTCCATACCGTATAGTAGGTTTCGGGCAGGCCGGCCGCCTCGACATCGGACAGGCCCTTGGGCACTGGCAGGCATTGCGCGGCGGGCGCCGTGCAGTACTCGGCATAGCCGCCGCCAGCCAGTAAAGCGCAGACCTTGTCGCCCACGGACAGGCCCGCCGAGCCGGCATCGCCCCCAACGATCTCACCCACGACTTCCAGTCCGGGAAGATCGGACGCGCCCGGCGGCGGCGGATAGTTCCCCTTGCGCTGAAATACATCGGGCCGGTTGATGCCGGCGGCGGACACCTTGATGAGCACTTCGCCGGCCTTGGGTTCCGGCATGGGGCGATCCACCATCACCAGCACTTCAGGACCACCGGGTTTGGAAATTTCCACCGCTTTCATAACAGCTCCTTGCAGGCCATTCAAAAGAAGCATTATCGCCTGTTAATCCGGCTTTTTTAAGGCGGCCTGGCCGGCCCAGCCCACAAGAGGCCTTACATGGGCTAAACTCACGTCCTTCTGAAAAGCCGATGAATCCACGATAAAATCGGACTTTCAGCATCCGGGCGCCGTCCCGGAAATGGAAGCGTGCCAGAGCGGTTGAATGGACTGGTCTTGAAAACCAGCGATGGGGCAACCCATCCGTGAGTTCGAATCTCACCGCTTCCGCCAGATTACAAGAGCTACCGGGCCTGACGCGAGCCGAAAGGCGCATCGCGGCCCCGCGCACCCATGGCGGAATTGGTAGACGCAAGAGACTTAAAATCTCTCGACCTCTGGTCGTGCCGGTTCGATTCCGGCTGGGTGCACCAATAAAATCAATAACTTCGAAGATTCCAGCGAGGTACAAAGCGACGTTGGTCCGCATTTGTTCCGCGCCGTGCTCCGCATTTTGCTCGACTCAATTCAAGGCGCGGGCAGATCCGGAATCAGCCTGCGGCCCAGGCTGACCGCCTCGTCCTGAACATAGCCCAAACCGCGATAGAACTCGATCACCTGCTTGTTGGAATTGCGGACAAGCAGGTTCACCTTCGGGCAACCGCGCGCCGTCAACAGGCGCTCGACCTCGAGCATCAACGCTTTGCCGTACGACAGCCGCCGAAAATCCGGGTCAACCGCCAAGTAGTAAACCCAACCCCGATGGCCATCGAAACCGGCCATGGCCGTGGCGACCAGCCTTTCATTTTCAGTACCGACAAGAAAGAGTTCCGGCTGCTCGGTAAGCTTGCGGGCGATGTCCCGGCGTGGATCATTCCAGGGCCTGATCAGGCCGCATGCATCCCAAAGGGCGATAACGGCGGATTCATCTTGAGTTTGATATGATCGAATTTTCATGGCTGTGGGCGTGTGCAGGCGGGCGGCACAATCATAGCTCAAGCTCCTCCGCCGGGCTGTGGCGGCCCGCTCCTGAATCGCCCGGCGAACCCGCCCTTTCCTGACATTCGATCTCCCTTGGAACACGGTATGCGACGACTCATGCTTCTACGTCACGCCGAAGCCGCCAGGCCGGAAGGCGTTGGCGACCACGACCGTCCTCTCTCGCCTCATGGACGCAGGCAAGGCGCCGAAATGGGGAAATTCCTGGCCAGGCAGGAGCCGGCGCCCGATCTGGTTTTGGTGTCGACGGCGCAACGCACGCAAGAAACCTGGGCGCTTGTACCAGACGCGGCCCGGCACGGCTCCGGCCGGCGCGATGAACCGCGCCTTTACGAAGCCAGCCTGGAAGGCCTTGTCGAATTAATCAGGGAAACGCCGCCTGCCGTAGACACCTTGCTCCTTGTCGGGCACAACCCGGGATTCGAGCAATTGACCCAAAGCCTTGCCCGCACAGGCCGCCCGGCCGCATTGTCACGGCTGCAGCGCGGATACCCCACTGCCGGGCTGGCGATCATCGATTTCCCCATGGACGACTGGGCTGCCGCAAAGGCAGGCAGCGGCTATCTGGAACGCTTCGAGTCGCTGGCGACCATCAGCCAGTAAAGCCCGGCAGTGCGGCGCGCCGCAGCACCGCTCGCACAAACATAAAGTCGTTTTCATGTACCGCCGACCCTGACTTCGGGGCTTTGGCCAAGGCAATGTGCGCTACGAATGGTGCCGCAAAGACGACCCTTCCCACATTTTTTCTTTTCAACCCATACCTTTTAAGCTTATCATAATGATAATCATTATCATTACATACAAAGGGAAGAAAAACCGTGGCTATCAAGAACCTGCCATCCCACACCCTGCTGGGATCGTCGCTGGCGCTCGCGCTGGCATCCTCGGGCACCTTCATGCCCGCCCATGCGCAAAATGCCCCTCAATCCGCGACGATGCTGTCGCCGGTGAAAGTAACCGGCTCTGTAGACCACAGCTACCAGGCTCCCGAAGCGGCGCAGGCAAAATTCACCGCGCCCCTTCTGGATACACCGAAGACAGTGCAGGTCATTCCCCAGGCAGTGATGCAGGACAGCGCGGCGACATCCCTGCAGGATGTGCTGCGCAACGTTCCCGGCATCACCTTCGGTGCTGGAGAAGGCGGTCAGCCGCTGGCGGACCGCCCCTTCATCCGGGGCAGCGCCTCGGGCAACAACGTGTATGTGGACGGCCTGCGCGACCCGGGCGGCCAGACCCGTGAGATCTTCAACCTGGAAAGCGTCGAGGTCATCAAGGGCGCCGACTCGGCATACGGCGGGCGTGGCTCGGGCGGCGGCAGCATCAATCTTTCAAGCAAGCGTGCCAAGCTGGGCAATTTTGCCGAAGGCAACCTGGGCTACGGCACCGACGGCTATCTGCGCGGCACGGCCGATGGCAACTGGCAGTTCAACGACCATTCCGCCTTCCGCCTGAATGTCCTGGGCGCGAAAGGCAACACCCCCGGCCGCAATCAGGTCGACTACAAGAAATTCGGTATCGCGCCTTCGCTGTCGCTGGGCCTTGGCACACCCACCCGGGTAACGCTCAGCTATTACCATCTGGATACCGACGGCATGCCCGACTACGGCGTTCCGACTACACGCAAAGCGCCGGAACTGAATACGAATGGGACCGGCATACTGGATGTCAGCCGGGACACCTTCTACGGCCTGTACGACCGTGACTATCAGAAGACCCGGGCCGATATCGGGACAGTGGAGATCGAGCACGACCTGGCCGACCGGCTTACCTTGCGCAATGCCACCCGATATGGTGAAACGCTCAACGACTATGTCGTGACGAATCCGGGCGACGGAACCGTGAAATTCGATCCTGGTACCAATCAATACTGGCTGCAGCGTGGAACCAAGTCGCGCTGGCAGAAGAGCACGATGATAAGCAACGTGACGGAGCTTTACGGAAAACTGGACACCGGTTCCATCAAGCATAGCTTCAACCTGGGCGTGGAGTTCTCACGCGAAACGAACAAGAATGCCAGCTATAACGTAAGCACCGATCGGGGCACGGCGTGCCCGGCCATCTTCGGCGCCGGGAAGCTCGACTGCACGCCCTATCTGAACCCAAATCCAAGCGACCCCTGGTCGGGCTCCATCACGCGCCAGCCGCTCAGCCTGGATTCAACGTCCACGACCCGCGCGGCCTATCTGTTCGACACCATCGAGCTTTCAGAGCAATTCCTGGTCAACGCCGGCGTACGCCTGGACAACTACCGCATATCGGGCGACTTCTCGCAGCGCGGCTCAACCGGGATGCTTTCCGAAAGCGGCAGCTGGAATATGTTCAACTACCAGCTGGGCCTGGTCTACAAGCCCACCAAAAACGGCAGCGTATACCTGTCGTACGCAACCGCATCCACGCCGCCCAGCGTCAGCGGCGGAGACCAGGAAGGCTTGAGCGCGGGCATGGCCGATCTCAAGCCGGAGAAAAGCGCCACGCTGGAACTGGGCACCAAGTGGAATGTGCTGAACGAGCGACTCAGCCTGACGGCGGCGATCTTTCAGAATGACAGGCGAGACGCGCAGATCGAAGTCGAGCCGGATCTGTTCGCGCAAGCCGGGCACACCCGTGTGCGCGGCCTGGAACTGGGCGTATCGGGCGAAGTACTGCCCGGCTGGAATCTATACGGCGGCTACACCTACATGGCCAGCAAGCTGATCCAAGGCGCCTACGATGGCGTCAATGAAGGCGATCCCTTGGCCAATACGCCCAAGCACAGCTTCAGCCTGTGGTCCACCTACAAGATACTGCCGCCCCTCACCGTAGGCGCGGGCGCCTATTACGTCGGCAAGACCTTCGGCGGCAACCAGGGAGGTGCCGGCGGCGGGGCCGATGCGGTCTATATGCCGGCATACTGGCGCTTCGATGCGATGGCGGCCTACCAGGTCAACAAGAACCTGGCCTTCCAGCTGAATGCCTTGAATGTGACCGACAAGAAATATTATTCGCGCACGAACGGCGTGCATCATGCCGACTTCGGCCCCGGCCGGCAGGTCATCCTGAGCGCCAACCTGCGCTACTAAAAGCAATACCGAAGGCTGTCAACGATAGGCCGCATGCTTCACAAGAGCATGCGGCCTATCCGCGTTCGGAATCCCGCCAAACGAAAGGCAAAAAACGCTAGACGTCCGACCACTTGCGCAGCAGGTTGTGATAGATGCCGGTGAGCTCATCGATGGACGTGTGCCCCGGGTGATCTTTCAGCACACGCTGGATGGCCACGTCCATCTGCAGCAGCAGCGTCCGTTCGCTGTCCTCGCGAACCAGGCTTTGTATCCAGAAAAATGCGCTGACGCGCCTGCCCCGGGTAACCGGGTTGACCTTGTGCAAGCTGGTTCCGGGATAGAGCACGGCGCTGCCCGCGGGCAGCTTGACCTCATGCCTGCCGAACGTGTCTTCAACGACCAGCTCACCTCCGGCATAAGTGTCGGGCTCCGAAAAAAACAGAGTCATCGATAAATCCGTACGCACTCTTTCCTGGGTACCCTTGATGGGGCGTATGGCATTGTCGATATGGAAGCCGAACGACTCACCGCCTTCATACAGGTTGAACAAAGGAGGGAATATCTTCCGCGGCAAGGCCGCCGACATGAAGACATTGCTGGCGGTAAGCCGCTCGATGATCCGGTTTCCCAGTTCACGTCCCAGGGGGTGATCTTCAGGCAGCTGCCGGTTGTTCTTGACCTTTCCCGATCGATAGCCCGCCGTCACCTTTCCGTCCACCCAGTCGGACTGCTCCAGTTGCTGCCGTATCGCCTGGGCTTCCTGCAGGTTGAACAAATCCGGTATCTCGATAAGCATAAAAATAGTCGCTGAAAAGGTTGATGCGCGCCGCAGCAAGGATTGCGTACAGGCGATCGTCATGGAATATCAATAACGATAATGATAATAATTATCATCATTAATGTACAATCACCGGTATACGTGTGATCGATGTGATTTTGTCGGAAAAATGGCTCTCTCCTCCTCCCAACGCCGTTCCTATTGGCTGAAGACCTTGCACCAATGGCATTGGATGAGCGCGGCGATAAGCCTGGTGAGCCTGGTGCTGTTTTCGGCAACCGGCCTGACCCTGAACAATGCCGGCTGGATAGAGGCCGCGCCACAGACCATCAACAAGACACTGACACTGCCGCAAGATCTGCTTGCCCTGCTGAATGCCCCGGCGAGCGGGACAAGGCAAAAGCAGATGCTGGCCGCCCCGGTTGAAGCATGGCTGGACCGCGAGCTCGATATCCGGATCAACGAGCGGCCTGCGGAGTTCTCGGCCGATGAAGTCTACCTTTCCATGCCGGAACCCGGCGCGGACGCCTGGCTTTCCATCCAGACCGCCAGCGGCGATATCGAGTATGAGCGCAGCAGTCGCGGCTGGATCGCCTACTTCAACGACCTGCATAAAGGCCGCCATGCCGGGATGGCCTGGAGCTGGTTCATCGACTTTTTCGCGCTGGCATGCCTGATCTTCGCCTTGACCGGGCTCTTCCTGGTCAAGCTTCATGCGGGCAACCGCCCCGCCTCATGGCCTCTTCTGAGCCTGGGCATGGTCCTGCCCTTCGTAATAATCCTTCTGTTCGTCCACGGATGACAACCATGAAACACATTCTGAAACCCCTGCTGGCGCTGGCATTGACCAGCGTCCTGGGCACTCGCGCCCAAGCCGCCGACATGACGCTCAAGGTCGCCATTCCGCGCATAGACACCGCGGAATACCATCGTCCTTATGTGGCGATCTGGCTGGAGGACGGACAAAAGAAGATCGTGCAGGACATCGCGATCTGGTATGAACAAGACAAGCCGCAGAATGAAGGCCGGAAATGGCTCAAGGACCTGCGCCAATGGTGGCGCGTAAGCGGCCGCAACCAGGAGCGTCCGGCGGACGGCATCAGTGGCGCAACGCGGCCAGTGGGCACGCAGACCTTGACTCTTCAGGGCCAGGACGAGCGCCTGTCCAGGCTGCCTCCCGGCGACTACCAGCTGGTCGTGGAAGCGGCGCGCGAGAAAGGCGGCCGCGAACTTGTCCGCCTGCCGCTGGCATGGCCGCCCGCACAGCCCGCGAGCCATGAAGCCAGCGGAGAACACGAGCTGGGAAAAATCCAAATCAGCCTTACTCCCTGACCCCGTTTCCCCGGCACTTCACATCCCCTATCCAACGGAGCATAGACTCATGATGAAACAGCTTGCCCTGCCTTTGCTGGCTTTCTCCCTGCTGCTTAGCCCCTTTGCCAACGCGCATGACGCATGGATTCTTCCTTCAGCCACCACGCTGTCCGGAGAAAAGGCCTGGATCACGGTGGATGCCGCAGCGGGTAATGACAAGTTCTACTTCAACCATCGCCCCCTGAATCTGAACGGATTGCAGATCGTCAGCCCCCGCGGCTCCAGCCTGAAAGGCGAAAATATCTTCAGTGGCGAACTGCGCAGCGGCTTTGACCTGCAACTGACCGAAACCGGCACGTACCGGATCGCGCTGGTGCGCAGCGGCGTTTCCGCGCAGTGGAAGCAGGACGGTAAGCCCAAGCGGTGGTTCGGACCTTCCGGTGAATTTGCCGGAAACGTGCCGCAGGATGCAAGCGGACTGAAAGTGCAGGAGCGCTCCAGCCGGATCGAGACCTTTGTCACCAAGGGCAAGCCCAGCGCCATTTCCGACGTCAAGGAAGGCATCGGCTTGCTGCCTGTCACCCATCCAAATGATCTGTTCGCCGGCGAGCCTGCGCAATTCATCATGACCGTGGACGGGCGGCCGGCCAAGCAGGCCAAAGTCCATATCGTGCCCGAAGGCAGCCGCTATCGCGACGAATTGAATGCAATCGAACTGACAGCCGACGACGCGGGCAAGATCGAGGTCACCTGGCCTCACGCCGGCCGCTACTGGCTGTCCATGGAGGCTTCCGGCCCCGCAACCGACGCCGCGCCCGCCGGAACCCGAAGCCGCCAGATGTCCTACTCGGCCACCCTGGAAGTCCTTCCCCAGTAAATGCCGTGAACGCCATTGGAAGCCGGCGTTGCCGGCAGATGTCCGAAAGCCCGGAACAGTGATTCCAAAGTCCCGTCCTTATCGAACGCTGAGCGGCCTTACCATGGGCACGACCTGGACCGTCAAGCTGTGCGAGCCGGACGCCATCGCGCCGGAAACGCTCGAGGCCGTCATCCAGGCCGTGCTTGGGCGCATTACGGAACAGATGAGCACCTGGAAACCCGATAGCGCCATCAGCCTTCTGAATCGGGCGGAACGTGGCTGGTACCGGCTGCCCGATGAACTGTTCCACGTGCTGAGCCACGCCCTGGAGCTGGCGCGCGATACCGAAGGCGCCTATGACCCGACACTGGGAAAATTGGCCGGCCTATGGGGCTTCGGCCCCGCAGGCGCGTTCAACACCCTGCCCGGCGCCGGCGATGTGGCCGACGCGATGGCGCAAGCAGGCTGGCGGCGCACCGGTGTGAACGCGCCGCACTGCGCCATCTGGCAGCCGGGCGGCCTGGAGTTCGATCTGTCCTCGATCGGCAAGGGCTACGGCGTGGACCAGATCGCCGCCGTGCTCGACCGCCACCGGATCGAACATTACCTGGTCGAAGTCGGAGGCGAATTGAAAGCCCGGGGAAGCAATGAAGAGCACATGCCGTGGAGTGTGTCCATTGAAGTTCCCGAACCCGCCGATCTTTCCGAATCGGCGCCCAGGCCGCCTGGCCTGCCAATCTCTCTCGTTGACGGCTCTATCGCCACGTCGGGCGACTATCGCCGCTACTTCGATCACGGCGGCAAGCGCTACGCCCATACGCTGGATCCGGCAACGGGGCATCCGGTGACGCATCGTCTGGCTTCCGTCAGCGTCCTGGATCCGCAATGCATGGCGGCTGATGCGCTTGCCACGGCGCTGTTCAGCATGGGCCCGGTGCAGGGCCCGGAATATGCCCGCCGCCGCGGCATCCCCGCACTGTTCATACATCGCGATGCCGGCGACCTGGCCCTGGAATGGACCGGCGAGTTCGAAGCCCTGGCCGGCGGCAATGCGAACACGCCATGAATCCATCGAACCTGAATCTCTTCCTTGCGGCCGTCATGGTCTGCGCCTGGCTCGGGCTGGTTTGGAAAACCGTGAGGCAGTCGCGATCCGCGCGCATTCGGCCGAGGCCGGAAGAAGGTCGGATCGTGGTGGCCTATGCCAGCCAGACCGGAACGGCCAGGGAGATCGCCGAGCGCACGGTGGCTGCCCTGGGCCGGGAACGCGCCGCCCTGTTGCCCATGTCGCAGCTCAGCCCTCGCCAGCTGCTCGACTATGGCTGCGTGGTGTTCGTGGTCAGCACCTACGGGGAAGGAGATCCGCCTGATCCCGCTCAGAGTTTCTACCGGCAGGCCTGCGCGTCCGACGCGCTCCGCCTGGACCACCTCGAGACGGCGGTGCTGGCCCTGGGGGACAGCGGCTACCGCCATTATTGCGGCTTTGGCCAGGCATTGGGAAGCTGGCTCGAGCGGCGCGGCGCCACCCTGCTCTTCCGGCCGGTACTGGCGGACAAATGCGATCCGGCCGCCTTGCGTTCCTGGAGCGACTCCCTGGATCGGCACTTCCAGACGGTGTCAGACGTGGAGAGGCACTATGCGGATTGGCGACTGGCCGCACGGCGGCATATCAACCCCGGCAGCATGGGCGGCGCGTGCTACGAACTGAGCTTCGTGCCCGCAGGCGGAGTCCCGCCGGTCTGGCAGGCCGGCGACATCGCCGAAGTTGCCATCGGCCCATACGGCCTGCACAGGGAATATTCGATCGCCTCCATCCCCGCCGAGGGCAGCCTGAAGCTGCTGCTGCGGCAGCGCCGCGACGCCGATGGCCGCATCGGCATAGGCAGCCGCTGGCTGACGGAAGAACTCGAGCCTGGCGGGATCGCACAGGTGCACATACGTGAGAATGCCTCGTTCCATGCCCCCGCCCGAGCCTTGCCCGCCATTCTGATCGGCAACGGCACCGGCATCGCGGGCCTGCGCAGCTTGCTGAAGTTCCGCCTTGAACAGGGCCATCATGAAAACTGGCTGATATTCGGCGAGCGGCAACGCGCTTGCGATTTCCACTATGAGGATGAGCTGGAAGCCTGGCTGGCGCAAGAACGGCTGGCCCGTCTGGACCTGGCTTTTTCCCGCGACCAGGCGTCCAGACGCTACGTTCATCATATCCTGGCGGAGGCCCAGACGGCCATCAGGGAATGGGTGGCGCGGGGCGCGCTCATCTATGTGTGCGGCAGCAAGAACGGCATGGCAGGCGATGTGGACGGAGCCCTGAAGGAAATACTCGGCCAGCAGGCTTATGCCGGCCTGCTCGAACGGCAGGGCTATCGGCGGGACGTATACTGAAATCCGACGGATCAGGCATTGAAAACGCCCCCGGGCGGGGGCGTTTTCGGTACTGCTTTGTCTTGGCCCGGATGCTCGAAAGCACTCGGAGCCCGTAAAAGCGGCCGCCGGGGCCGCCTTCCAGCCTTGCTGTTATGCCTCGGGCTGTGCCACGGGCGCTTGCGGGCCGCCCTGGGCTTCGATGCCGCCGATGGCCTTCATGGACAAGCGCAAACGGCCCTTGTCGTCGGCTTCGATGACCTTGATGCGAACCATCTGACCCACCTTCAACACGTCGTTGATGTTGGCGATGCGGTAGTTGGCGATCTCGGAAATATGCAGCAAGCCGTCGCGGCCGGGCAAGACCTGGACGATGGCGCCGAAATCCAGCAGGCGCAGCACGGGGCCTTCGTACTCCTGGCCCACTTCCACGTCGGCCGTCAATTCCTTGATGCGGCGCTCGGCTTCGCGGGCCTTGTCCAGGTCGGCGCTGGAAATGGTGATGGTGCCGTCGTCGCCGATGTCGATCTGCGTGCCGGTTTCCTCGGTCAGCGCACGGATGGTGGCGCCACCCTTGCCGATGACGTCGCGGATCTTCTCGGGATTGATCTTGACGCTGAGCATGCGCGGCGCGAACTCGGACAGTTCAGTGCGCGAACCCTCGATGGCTTCCTTCATCTTGCCCAGGATGTGCAAGCGGCCTTCCTTGGCCTGAGCCAGGGCGACCTGCATGATTTCCTTGGTGATGCCCTGGATCTTGATATCCATTTGCAAGGCGGTGATGCCCTGCACGGTGCCGGCCACCTTGAAGTCCATGTCGCCCAGGTGATCTTCGTCGCCCAGGATGTCGGTAAGGACCGCGAACTTGCCGCCGTCCTTGATCAGGCCCATGGCGACACCGGCCACGTGATCCTTGACGGGCACGCCGGCGTCCATCATGGCCAGCGAGCCGCCGCACACGGATGCCATGGAGGACGAACCGTTGGATTCGGTGATTTCCGACACGACGCGTATGGTGTACTGGAAGTCCTGCGCTTCGGGCAGGGACGAAATCAGTGCGCGCTTGGCAAGGCGGCCGTGGCCGATTTCACGGCGCTTGGGCGAACCGAAGCGGCCGGTTTCACCGGTGGCGAACGGCGGGAAGTTGTAATGCAGCATGAAGCGGTCGCGATGCTCGCCCATGATGGAGTCGATGATCTGCTCGTCCTGCTTGGTGCCCAGGGTGGCCACGACCAGGGCCTGGGTTTCGCCGCGCGTGAACAGGGCGCTGCCGTGAGCGCGGGGCAATACGCCCAGGCTGACGCTGATGGGGCGCACGGTGCGCGTGTCGCGGCCGTCGATGCGGGGTTCGCCATTCAGGATCTGGCCGCGGACGATCTTGGCTTCCAGGTCGAACAGCATGTTTTCGACTTCGACGCTGTCAGGAGCGGCCTCGCCCTTGGCGGCGGCATGCTCGGCCAGCTTTTCCTTGACGCTGGCATAGGCTTCGCGCAGCTTGGCGGTGCGGGCCTGCTTTTCACGGATCTGATAGGCGGCCTGCAGGCTTTCTTGGGCGGCGGACGCCACGGCGGTTGCCAGCGCTTCGTTCTTGGCTGCGGGCTGCCAGTCCCATTCGGGCTTGCCGGCTTCGGCGACCAGATCGTGGATGGCGTTGATGGCGGCCTGCATCTGCTCGTGGCCGAACACGACACCACCCAGCATGACCTCTTCGGACAGGTTCTGGGCTTCGGATTCGACCATCAGCACGGCGGCTTCGGTGCCGGCGACGACCAGGTCCATCTGCGAGGCCTTGATCTGGCTGGAGGTGGGGTTAAGCACATACTGGCCGTCGATGTAGCCCACCCGCGCGGCGCCGATGGGGCCGTCGAAGGGGATGCCCGAGATGGCCAGCGCGGCCGAAGCGCCGATCATGGCGGCGATATCGGGATCGATTTCAGGATTGACCGAAACCGTATGCAGGATGACCTGGACTTCGTTGTAGAAGCCTTCCGGGAACAAAGGACGCAATGGGCGATCGATCAGGCGCGAGGTCAGGATTTCCTTTTCCGAAGGACGGCCTTCGCGCTTGAAGAAGCCGCCGGGAATGCGGCCGGCGGCATAGGTTTTTTCTACGTAATCGACGGTCAGCGGGAAGAAATCCTGGCCGGGCTTGGCGGTCTTGGCCCCGACGACGGTCGCCAGGACAACGGTATCGTCGATCGAAACCAGTACGGCGCCGGAGGCCTGGCGAGCAATCTCGCCGGTTTCCAGGACCACCGTGTGCTGACCGTACTGAAACGACTTGCTCACTTTATTAAACATTACGGAATATCCTTACAATAAAAAAAACCGTGTACACCGCGATTCTGGTCGCAGTGTGCACGGTTGCATCGTGGGGAGCCAGCCCCGGGTATCACTTACGCAGACCGAGCTTTTCGATGAGCGAGCGGTACGAATCGGGATTGCGGCCCTTCAGGTAATCGAGCAGTTTGCGGCGACGGCTCACCATGCGCAGCAGGCCACGACGCGAGTGGTGGTCTTTCATGTGCGCCTTGAAGTGACCGGTAAGCTCATTGATGCGTGCCGTAAGCAACGCCACCTGGACTTCGGGGGAGCCGGTATCGCCTTGCGCACGTTGGTATTGTGCAACGATGTCGGATTTTTTGATGTCAGCAACAGACATTATTCAGCCTCTTTAACAAGCGTCAGGGCCGAGGTGCCCTGACGTGCAGTGATTAACAAATTACAATCGAATAAAGCATTTGCTTTGGGCGCAAATTCAAGCTTTTGGCAAGATGCGCGTCGATGCGCGGCCCAAAGAAGTCAGCATTATACCGGAAAAAGGCCTACCGCCATGAATACCGTCACCGCAGTACATTACGCAAAGCTGATCGGCGCCGCCACCGGACTTGTTTTTCTGGCAGCGTGCGCGAACATGGCCAACACGCCGCCTGGAACGCCCCTGGCCCAGGTCGAAGCCGAATATGGGCGGCCCGGCTTTTCCTGCCCCGCCGAAGGCGGCGGCCAGCGTTTCATCTGGAGCCAGCAGCCCTATGGGCAATATGCCTGGGGAACCAACGTCGACAGCGCGGGCAATACCGACAGCATCGAGCCCTTGCTGACCGACAAGCACTTCAGCCTGCTGTCTTCGGGCACCTGGACGCCCGAGCGGGTACGCTGCGAGTTCGGACCGCCCGCCGAAATCAGCACGGTGGGGCTGCCCTCATCCACGCAAATCGTCTGGAGCTACCGCTATCGGCAAGCCGGCGCCTGGAATTCGCTGATGCATGTGTACTTTGGCTCGGACGGGGAAAAGGTCACCCGCTTCCATCCGGGCCCCGACCCCATGTACGACCGCGACAGCGATTGGTTTTTTTGACGCGGAACGGCAAGGCCGGTAGGCCCGCTTACTGATCGGGCTTGTTCGGCGGCGAATCGTGCCTGTCGGTTTGCCCGCCCAGCTCGGGAGACTGGAAGGTGTGGGTGGCGCTGAACGAGTGCTCCGCAGCGGCCGCGGCGTCGTCGGTCGTGCCGCTGACGCCCTCATGCCGCATGCGGTTCAGCTGGCGGGCACGGCGCCAGCGCCACAGCATGATGAACCAGCCCGACAGGCCATAAACCACGAACAGGCCGAACAGCACGATGGGCGGATCGCTGGAGACGAACACGAATCCGGCGACGACCAGCAAAATGACCCAGAACGGCACGCTGCGCCCCAGGGCGAAGGTTTTTCCGCTGTAGAACGGCGCATTGGTGACCATGGCGATGCCCGCGTACACGGTGAACACGAAGGCCACCCAGGCGATCGTGTGGCTTTCCAGCAGCAGCTTGTTGTCGACCGCCAGCCAGACGAAGCCGGCCACCAGGGCCGCCGCGGCCGGGCTGGGCAGGCCCTGGAAGAAACGCTTGTCGACCACGCCGATGTTGGTGTTGAAACGCGCCAGGCGCAATGCCGCGCCCACCACATAGATGAAGGCGGCCAGCCAGCCCCAACGGCCCAGTCCCTGCAAGGTCCATTCGTACATGACCAGCGCCGGCGCGATGCCGAACGAGGCCATGTCGGACAGTGAATCGTATTGCTCGCCGAACGCCGACTGGGTGTTGGTCAGGCGGGCGACCCGCCCGTCCATGCCGTCGAAGATCATGGCCACGAAAATGGCGATGGCTGCGACGTCGAAACGCCCGTTCATTGCCTGCACGACGGCATAGAAGCCTGAAAACAGATTGGCGGTGGTGAATGCGTTTGGCAGCAGGTAGATGCTGCGCCGTCGATGGGATTCGTCGGAATTTGGCATGGCTGTTACTCGCTTGAGGCGGCGGTGGCGCTATCGGGCAGCTCGGCCAGGACCGTGCTGGTGGCCTGGACCTTGTCGCCTATGGCCACGCGCGGACGCGCGCCCAGAGGCAGGTATACATCGACTCGCGACCCGAAACGGATGAAGCCGTAGCGCTGGCCTGCATAAAGCCGCTCGCCCGGTTTCGTATAGCAAAGTATACGCTTGGCCACCAGCCCGGCCACTTGAACGGCGGTGACCACGTGGCCATGGGGCGTATGCAGCACCGTCGCGTTGCGCTCGTTTTCCAGCGAAGCCTTGTCGAGCGCCGCGTTGAAGAATTGTCCTGCGAAGTAATTGACCGCCTGGACCGTTCCGTCGACCGGAGAGCGGTTGGAGTGAACGTTGAAGACGTTCATGAATACGCTGATTTTCAGCGCGTCGCGATCCGCATAGGCATCGCGCACCTCTTCCACGGCGACCACCCTGCCGTCGGCGGGCGACAGGACGTTGAACTCGCCTTCCGGCGCGACCCTCGCGGGGTCGCGAAAAAACTGCAGGACAAAAATCGAGAGCAGCCAGAAGGGGATCGACGCGACGCCCGACCAGAAGCTGACAAGAATCGACACCAGCACGATGCCGGCCAGGAAAGGCCAGCCTTCGCGCGCGATAATGGGATGGGGGTAAGGAGGTTTATTCATCGTAAGACGAAGAATAACCGAAATAAAGGCTGTTTTTGCATTTTTGCGGCGCTGTTCTAGCCGAAAACCACCAAGGGCTTCAAGGGTTGCCGGGGATGCTCCATGACGTGGACTTCGACCCCGTAGACCTTGCGCAGATTCTCACGAGTCAAGACCTCCATAGGCTTGCCGCAGGCAAATACCCTGCCCTGCGACAGCAGGGCAATACGATCGCTCCACAAGGCGGCAAGGTTCACGTCATGCAGCACCAGCATTATTCCTATCCGCTCGGTTTGCGCCAGCTCGTTCAAGGTCTTCAGCAAGGCCTGCTGGTGCAGCGGATCAAGGCTGGCCGTGGGCTCATCCAGCAACATATAGCGTCCTTGGGGATCGGCCCGCCTTTCGGCCAGCACCTGCACCAATACGCGTGCGAACTGCACCCTTTGCTGCTCGCCGCCGGACAGCTCCAGATAGCGGCGGCCCGCCAGATGCGCGGTGTCGGCCCGCTCCAGCGCCGCGCGCGACAATGCCCGCAAATCATGCGCGGACAGTCCCTTGAATGGGTATGCTCCCATGGCCACCACTTCGGACACATCCAGATCAAAGCTCAGGCCCGGCTTCTGCGGCAGCACGGCGCGCGAAAGGGCCTGCCTGGCCAGGCTCATGTCCGATAACGATATGCCATTGAGGCTTGCCGCGCCCTCCGGATGCAAGCCGTCTTCGGGCTTGAGTTCGCCGGCAAGCACCGACAGGAAGGTCGACTTGCCGGCGCCGTTGGCCCCCAGAAGACTGACGACTTCGCCCGGCTGAAAGCGCAGCGAAGCGCCATCCAGGACCATGCGATGGCGGCGCGCCACCTTGACATCGACTGCGCCGAAATCTTCCTGCATTCGAGTCATCCGACCTCCTTCAGATGGGCTTGCCGCGCCCGCGCAGCAGCATCCAGAAGAAGAATGGGCCGCCGACCAGGCTGGTTACCAGGCCTATGGGCAGCTCCGCCGGACTGACCATGATCCGCGACATCCAGTCCGCCAGGGTGAGGACCAGTGCTCCGGCAACGACGGAGGCCGGCATCAAATAGCGGTGATGGGCGCCCAGCAGCATGCGCACGACATGCGGAACCACCAGGCCGATGAAGCCTATGCCTCCGGTGACGGCTACCAGCGGTCCCACGATCAAGGCGATGACGCAGATCAGGCGCCGCCGCACGGCGGAGAGCGCGAAGCCCAAGTGGGCCGCCTCGCGGTCGCCCAGCAGCAAGGCGTTCAGCACCCTCCACTGGCGGCATAGGTAAACCAGCAGCGCCATCGTCCAGGGCCCCAGCCACATCAAGGTGCGCCAGTCGGCCGCCGCCAGGCTGCCCAGGCTCCAGAAGGTCAGGTCGCGAAGCTGGACATCGCTGGCCAGATAGGTGAGTATGCCGATCCCGCTGGCCGCCATGGTATTGATGGCGATGCCGGCCAGCAGCAGTCCCGCCGAGCCCTGGTAGCCGCTGCCTACGGAATAAGCAAGGAATGTGGCGGCCAGGCTGCCCAGGAAGGCCGCCGCCGCAATGATGAAAAAGCCGCCCGAAGTCATGACGATGGCAGAGACTGCACCCAGCGCCGCGCCCATCGTGATGCCCACCAGGCCGGGTTCGGCAAGCGGATTGCGAAACAAGGCCTGCATGGTCACGCCGGCCGCGGCAAGGGCAGCCCCCGCCACCGAGCTGAACAGCACCCGGGGCAGACGGATCTGCACCAGCACATTATGCATGAGCGCTTCGGCGGGAACGATATCGCCCCACAGCAGGCGCGGCAGGCTGGACCAGGGAATGGATACCGCGCCGCCGGCGCTGGCGACCAGCGCCGCCAACGCCAGGCAGCAGGCCAGCATGGCCAGTATGGGCTGCGGAGCCAGTTTTCCCGAATCGGATAGCAAACGCATGGCGGCTGCGGCTATTTCGCCGCTTCCTTCAGTTCATGTATGGCCTGGCCCACACGGGGGCCCAGACCAAGGATCAGCAGATCGTCCATCGCCAGGACACGGCCTTCACGGGCGGCGGGCGTCGAAGCGATGCCGGCGCCGGACCTGAACTTTTCCATGCCGCCGCTTGCATCCAGGGAAGCCCTGGAGATGACGATCAGCTCGGGACTCAAAGCGGCCAGGCCTTCGGCCGAGATGGGCTTGTAGCCTTGCTGAGATTCAAGGACGTTCTTCAGGCCCGCAAGGGTCAGGACGGCATCCGCCGCCGTGCCGCTCCCAGCCGCCATCAACGGGCCAGTGCGATTCAGCAACACCAAGGCCCGGCGCGATGGAGCGGCTTGAGCCTGAGCCGCCTGAACCTCCGCACGCACCTGGGCGATCAGTTTCTCGCCTTCCCCGGGCACGCGCAAGCGGCCGGCGATCTGTTCGATGCGCTTGTACAGCGACTCGATGGAGGGAGCATCCGACACGACATCCACCTCGATGCCCAACTGGCTCAGGCGCTGCAGCGTTTTTTGCGGCCCCGCATTCTCGGATGCCAGCACCAGATCGGGGCGCATGGCGATCACGCCTTCGATCGGAACGCTGCGGTAATACCCCACGCGTGGCAGCTTCAAGGCCGCGGGCGGATGTATGCTGGACTGATCGCCGGCCACCAGCCGCCCTTCCTGGCCCAGGTCGTAAACGATTTCGGTTACGCTGCCGCCCAGCACCACAACCCGTTCCGGCTGGGTCTGGGCCTGCTGGCCCAGACCCAGGCTCAGCGATAGGCACAAGGCCGCAAGACACGCGCGCATGCCCTTAGGCCGCCAATGGCAGCGGACAATACCCCACCAGCAATTCACGCCAACTGGCAAGTTCCGGAACGCCCGGCTTGCGCGCCCCGAAGAACTGCACAATCATGTCGCCGTTCTCCGCAAAGCATTCCAGGGAGGTCACCCAGCCGTCTTTCGACGGTTTGTTGACGACCCAGGTGGATACGATGGCTGTCGTGTCCAGATGCAGATTGAAATGCGGCTCCAGGACATTGAACCAGGGTCCCATGCGCATCAGCTTCTTCACCGGCCCCGAGTGAATCTGGATCATCCCGCGATTGCCCACGAAACACATGAACGGGATATCGCGTTCGGCGACATCCCGCAGCATGCGCTCGGCCAGGTCGTTGGAGACTTCCTGAGCCAGGTCCGCACCCACCGCCCGCAAGGCGGTCAGGCGCGCTACCTTGTGCTTTTGCAGCAGGCTGTGGAATTCATGGGTGTCCTTCATGGACAACCAGTCGCTGCGCAGCGCCGGCGTCGCCTGGGTCACCGCCGAGTCTTCCGGCGCGGCGGCCTCTTGAACCGCAGGCCAGGTCTGAGCCTCTTCCGCATACTTTTCCACCAGGGCTTGATACGCCGCCGTATCGCTTTCGTCGGTGACATAGACCTTGTGAATGGCCGCCCCCGCTCCATCGAAGAACTGGATGCTGAGGCGACCGCCGTCATTCACGGCCCAGGTGGTCTTCCAGTCGCCGAAGAACATGCGCAAGTCGATGTCGGGACCCAGGACTATTCCCATCGTCTTGCCCGCACGTATCTCTTCGTACCGGCCGTGGCGCTCATGCACGCACCATTCGTTGCGCGTCAGCGCCATGACGCGGCCCAGGCTGCCCAGTTCCTTGAAGATATCCTGGGCCGGTCCGCGCAGCGGCGTGGACCGGATATCGCCGCAGTTCGCGGCCACCAGTTCCACCTCGGAAACCGACATTTTCTGCGCCAGATTCCGTATGCGCGCCTTCGGATTTTCATCCTTCAGTCGAGCATAGCGCTCGCGCAGGGATTTGGAGATCTCTTCAATTGCCAGAGTCATGACTGCTGTGTTCCTTGCTTGTAGTTCATCAATACTGGTAAGTAAGGCTTACCCGAACGCTGCGGCCCGGCTGGGTGTAGCTGTCGATGGGGTATGCGTAGCCCGTCGCGCTGGCTGACGGTGTCGGCACATCCAGGGCATTCCAGTACTTCTTGTCAAAAACGTTGTAAACGCCCGCTTGTACACGCAGGCCCTTGACGGCTTGAGGCTTCCACCAAGCCGTGAAGTCAAGCAAACCATAGCCGGGCGCCTTGAAGTCCGGCGTCTTCTGGGTTGCCGTCGACTCCGGATTCTCGACCTTGCTGCGGCGTTCAGCCACCGTCACGATGCTCTCGGCACCCCACTGTTCAGTACGGTAGCCAAGCGCCACAATGGCCTTCAACGGCGCAATGCTGTTCAGGTAGGTATCCCTATCCTGATCCTTCCCGCTGGCCCATGCCACGGAGCCCCAGGTATACCAACTGTCGTTGAACGCCCAATGAGCGCGGGCTTCGGCGCCATAGATCCGCACGCGGGACCGATTGGCATAATGATAGACAGTGCCGTATCCATTGGCATCCCATTGCGGATCGCGGCCGGCTGCGGTCTTGGTGTATGTGAGGCGGTCGATGAAATCCCGGTAATGCGTATCGTAGATGCTGATATGAGCGCCGCGCTCCGTATCGCCCACATCCATGCCCAGTTCCCAGCCTCGGCTGATTTCAGGATTCAGATTGGGATTGCCCAGGACGACATATTCGCCGGGCGACTTTCCGCCAAAGGTCAGATAGAGCTGGCTGGTATTGGGCGCCTTGAAGCCATAACCATACTTCGCATAGAAGGAGAGGTTCTCCCTAGGCTTGTATGTCGCCAGCAGAGAGGGCGACAGGCGTTTTCCGCTATTGCTCGACAAGGCTTGCATGCCGATAAGATTGCTGTCGTACATCCCACCGGCTTGCGGTTTTTGCTCATAGGCATCAAAACGCAGCGCGGGGGTCAACGCATATTTCCCATCAGCCCAGGAAAACTCATCTTGCGCCCACAAGGACCATGTGTTTCCCTTTACTTTCGGAATATCCGCCTGGTTGGAACGCAAATGCGGGCATCCCGTTACGGGGCAGCTATCGAAGCCGCGCGATAGCTGCTCTGTATCGTTGCCAGCCCATTCCCCGCCCGCAGACCAGTGCTGCTTCAATGCGCCATCGATATAGCCTCCCCATGACGTCACCAGCCCTATCGTCGACTCTTCGATCGTATTGTTGCGGCTGTAAGGCCCTTTCGCCGATGTGCCCGAGCGAAAGCCGTTCATTCCGTCCTCCAGGCTGATCTTCTGCCAGTAGAGCTTGGCGCTGCCATAGTTGAACAATGACCGGTTCTGCACCGACTGATAATCGTAGCCCAGCACGACACGATCGCGATCTTGTTTTTTCTTGCTGTGATATTGGCCGATGGCGTAGTTGGTCGTATTCTGCTCGCGCCTGTCATCGATAGTGGATTCGCGGCGGAACAGTTCGCCACTGACGCTTATCATCTGCTCGGCCGTAAGATCGTGCTCCAGCTTGATCAAGGCGTTGTTCTGCGTGTAATCCATCGGATCGGGAAGCTCGCGCAGGGCACCATAACCTCCCACCACGCCTCTATTGTCGCGCTCGTGACCCTTGCGATGGCCCGCCTGCACCAGCCAACGCGTGCTATCCCCTAAACGCCCGGCAAGTGCCGCATCTCCGCCAAAGCTCTGATCCACGCTATCGTAGCCGGTCTTGAGCAAGGCGCCGAAATCCTTGCCCGGCGTCAGCAAGTCGCGGGGCGACAATGTGCGCAGGTCCAGATAGCCCACGAGCGAGCCCGACTGCACGGCGCCGGCTCCGCGCACCACATCGATTGCCGACAAGGTATTGAACGCAACGGTGTTCAGTCCGCCTTCCGCACTGCGAGCTCCATCATCCAGCCATGGCACCCTGATGCCGTCCACGCGGGTCACAACCCGATCTCCATCCATACCCCGGATATTGACGCTGTTGTTCTGGGGATTGATATTGACGCCGGGTTCGCCGCGTTTGGAAAAATCATCCCAGCTTTCGATCGCACGATCATCCAATTGCTGGCGGGTGATTACAACAGAGCCCTCTGGCAGTTCTTCTTCCAGTCGCTGGCCTTGGACGCGCAAGGGTGACAGTGTTTGTATTGACTGATCGCCTGCCGCCGACACGCTCGTATCCGCCTGTTTGTTTTCCTGAGCCCCCGCTTGCGCAACAGAAAGCGCCAAGAACACCCCGCCCCACCAGACTAAAGATTTCCCCATGATTCTTGTTGATCCAAAAGTTAGTTTAGATTGATCGCAAATGATAACCATTTCTATTTGTGTTAGCAATATCAAATTGACACAAAACGAACGTTTGGTAGCGGGAAATAGACAGACCCGCCGTTGAACAGACGGGGATCCGCGTTGTGAGGGTTGACGCGGGACCAAAAAAAAGCCCGGCCGAAGCCGGGCTTTCAGTGCAATGGACGATTGCACCATTCAATGCAGCAACGCCTTCAAGCACGACGAGCGTGATTGAAGGCCGATCTTGTGAAGATCAGTTCTTGGTCTGGTCGACCAGCTTGTTGGCCGCGATCCAGGGCATCATGGCGCGCAGCTTGCCGCCGACCTGTTCGATTTCCGATTCGGCGTTGATGCGGCGGCGCGACGTCAGCGTGGGCGCGCCGGCGGCGTTTTCCAGGATGAAGTTCTTGGCGTATTCGCCGGTCTGGATGTCGGCCAGGCACTGGCGCATGGCTTTCTTCGTTTCCTCGGTGACGATGCGCGGGCCGGTGACGTACTCACCGTATTCGGCATTGTTGGAAATGGAGTAGTTCATGTTGGCGATGCCGCCTTCGTAGATCAGGTCCACGATGAGCTTCAGTTCGTGCAGGCACTCGAAGTAAGCCATTTCAGGCGCGTAGCCCGCTTCCACCAGGGTTTCGAAACCGGCCTTGATGAGTTCGACGGTGCCGCCGCACAGGACGGCCTGTTCGCCGAACAGGTCGGTTTCGGTTTCTTCGCGGAAATTGGTCTCGATGATGCCGGCGCGGCCGCTGCCGATGGCGCAAGCGTACGACAGGGCGATATCACGCGCGGCGCCGGACGTGTCCTGATGCACGGCCACCAGCGAAGGCACGCCGCCGCCCTGGCTGTAGGTGCCACGCACCGTGTGGCCGGGCGCCTTGGGCGCGACCATGATGACGTCGATGTCGGCGCGCGGCTGGACCTGGCCGTAGTGCACGTTGAAACCATGCGCGAACGCAAGCGCCGCGCCCGCCTTGATGTTGCCGGCAACCTGATTGCGATAGACCTCGGCGATGTTCTCGTCGGGCAACAGAATCATGACCAGGTCTGCGCCCTTGACCGCGTCGGCGACTTCCTGAACGTTCAGGCCGGCATTGGCGGCCTTGCTCCACGAGGCGCCGCCCTTGCGCAGGCCGACGATCACATTGACGCCCGACTCGTGCAGGTTGAGCGCGTGTGCATGGCCTTGCGAGCCGTAGCCGATGATGGCAACCGTTTTGCCTTTGATCAGGGAGAGGTCGCAATCTTTGTCGTAAAAAACTTTCATTAGGGTGCTCCAATAACCGTTTGGTATTTTGATTTTTGCCGGATGCCGCATCCGGCGCAAGGTTGAACATTGGCCGGCATGCTGCCGCCTGGCCGGTAATAATAAATTAAAGCTTCAGGACACGTTCTCCACGGCCTATGCCCGACACGCCGGTGCGCACCGTTTCCAGGATGGCACTGCGATCGAGCGCGCCGATGAAGGCTTCGATCTTGTCCTGGTCGCCGGTTAGCTCGATGGTGTAGACCTTGTCGGTGACGTCGATGATGCGGCCGCGAAAGATATCGGCCATGCGCTTCATTTCGTCGCGTTCCTTGCCCACGGCGCGGACCTTGATCAGCATCAGCTCGCGCTCGATGTGCGGCCCTTCGGACAAATCCACCACCTTGACCACGTCGACCAGCCGATTCAGATGCTTGGTGATTTGCTCGACCACTTCATCCGAGCCGTTGGTCACAATGGTCATGCGGGACAGCGTGGTGTCTTCGGTGGGCGCCACGGTCAGCGTTTCGATGTTGTAGCCGCGCGCCGAGAACAGGCCGACCACGCGGGACAGCGCGCCGGGTTCGTTTTCCAGAAGGATAGAAATCACATGTTTCATTTTTCTCTCCTTACAGGTCTTCGGAACCGAGCAGCATTTCGGTCAGGCCGCGGCCGGCCTTCACCATGGGCCATACGTTTTCAGTCTGGTCGGTGATGAAGTCCATGAACACCAGCCTGTCCTTGTGCTTGATGAACGCCTCGCGTATGGCCGGCTCGACGTCGGCCGGCTTCTCGATGCGCATGCCGATGTGGCCGTAGCTTTCGACCAGCTTGACGAAATCGGGCAAGGCATCGACGTAGGATTCGGAGTAGCGCGAACCATAATCGATTTGCTGCCATTGCCGCACCATACCCAGGTAGCGGTTGTTCAGGCACAGCACCTTGGGGGTCAACCGGTACTGGCTGCAGGTGGAGAGCTCCTGGATGTTCATCTGGATGGACGCCTCACCCGTGATGACGGCGATCTGGCTGTCCGGGTTGGCCATCTGTACGCCCATCGCATAGGGAAGGCCCACGCCCATGGTGCCCAGGCCGCCGGAATTGATCCAGCGGCGCGGTTCGTCGAAGCGGTAGTATTGCGCGGCCCACATCTGGTGCTGGCCGACGTCCGAAGTCACAAAGGCATTGCCGCCCGTGACTTCCCACAACTTCTCGACCACGAATTGCGGCTTGATGACGGTGTCGGAGTTTTCATAGACCAGGCACTGCTTGCCGCGCCAGGCGTTGATCTGCTCCCACCACTTGGCCAGGGCCGTCTTGTTGGACGGGGCCTCGGTCGCGGCCTGCGCATAGACCGCGTTCATTTCCTGCAGCACGTCCTTCACGTTGCCCACTATGGGCACGTCGACGCGCACGCGCTTGGAAATCGACGACGGGTCGATGTCGATATGGATGATCTTGCGGGGATTCTGGGCAAAATGCCGTGTGTTGCCGATGACCCGGTCGTCGAAGCGCGCGCCCACGGCGATGAGCACATCGCAATGCTGCATCGACATGTTGGCTTCGTAAGTGCCGTGCATGCCGGGCATGCCCACGAACTTGTCGTCGCTGGCGGGAAACGCGCCCAGGCCCATCAGGGTGTTGGTGCACGGCGCGCCGGTCAGCTCGACCAGCCGGCGCAGTTCCGCCGATGCGTCGGACAGGACCACGCCGCCACCCGAATAGATCATGGGGCGTTCGGCGGATAGCAGCATCTGCACCGCTTTCTTGATTTGCCCAAGGTGGCCCTTGTTGACCGGCGCGTACGAGCGCATCTTGACTTCACCGCGCTTGGCGGTGTACTTGCACTTGGCGACGGTGATGTCTTTGGGAATATCGACCAGCACGGGACCGGGACGGCCCGTCTTGGCGATATAGAAAGCGCGGCGCATGGTTTCGGCCAGGTCCTTGACGTCGCGGACCAGGAAATTATGCTTCACGCAGGGCCGCGTGATGCCCACGGTATCGCATTCCTGGAAGGCGTCTTCCCCGATGGCATGGCTGGGCACCTGCCCGCTGATGATCACCATGGGGATGGAGTCCATATACGCGGTGGCGATGCCCGTGACGGCATTGGTCAGGCCCGGCCCGCTGGTGACCAGCGCAACCCCCACCTTGTCGGACGAGCGCGAATAGGCGTCGGCCGCATGGACGGCGGCCTGTTCGTGGCGCACCAGAATATGCTTGAAATTGTCTTGCTTGTAGATTGCGTCGTAGATGTACAGCACTGCGCCGCCGGGGTAGCCAAACACATGGTCTACGCCTTCTTCGGCCAGGCACTGCACGACGATGTCGGCGCCATTGAGTTCCATATTATTTTCCTTTCGTAACCAGCACTGATATCCCGACCGGCCCAGAAGGCCCGAGCTTGAACCGGTTGCAGCAACATGACCTGGCGCTTTATGGCTCACGGAGCCATGCCACCCAGACACCTTGCCGATCCGACCCGTACTCATCGAAACACAGCACAAACGTTCTTGAGAACGCGGGAGGTAGAAACGGAAGCCCTGGCAACACACGCTTGTGGCGCGGCCAACGGCAAATTATTACAGGCGCAAAAAACCGGGCGGATGGCCCGGGCAACAGTGCCTCTGGCGACCCGCCCCGGATAATTGAGCGGATCAACGCGCTAATGTAGCGCGTAACGCGGGGATAGGCAAATCAGGGAAGCAGATGGCTTTCCAGCAGCGCGCCGATGAATTCGGCATATTGCGTGGCGCTGAGCCCTTGGTTGCTGTATTTGCGCCGCTTCAGGTACCAATCCTGCATCATGGCCTTGCACAGCGAAGCCAGCAGGCGCGCGTTGATCTGCCGGAACGCGCCGGCCTCGATGCCTTCCTGAATGATCCCGTGAAGAATGTTCTCGATTTCGAGCTCGATCGCGATGGCTTCCTTCTTCTGCTTTTCAGGCAGGCTCTTGGTCTCCATGAAGGAAAAATAGAACCAGGGCTGCATCAGCTCGCTGAGGTAGACGTGCGCCTTCACGGCGGCCAGCAGTTTGTCGCGTGGCGCCGCGATGTCCTGCGTATAGGCCAGCATGGTGCGCCGGGTCAGCAGGAAGCCATGGCCCTGGATAAGGCCGAGCAGGTCTTCCTTGCTTCGTATATAGGCATACAGGCCGCCTATGCTGAAACCCGAATCGGCGCACAGGTCGCGCAGCGACATGGCGTGAAAGCCCTTGGTGCCGGCCAGCCGCAGGGTCGAATTGATGATGCGAACCAGGTTCCTGACCGCCACATGCTCCTTCTTGATGCGGATGAGATCCCGGTTCTGGTGGTACAGCTCGCGGCAGATTTCGACTTTGGACAGGCTCAGCTCGATCTTGAAGGACTCAAAATCAGCAATCATCGCAGGCTCCCGCTGTTGTTTCGCCGCGCAAGTTTACGGTATTTCCGGCAGGCCCCTCATACCGACAAATAGCGATGCTGTGTTTCCATATCGCCGATCAGATCCTCGCTGGTGGCCTGGTGAACGATCATGCCCTTTTCAAGGATGTAGGCGCGCCTGGCGTGCTTCAGCGCAAAGTGCACGCTCTGATCGGTGAACAGGATGGTGGTCGTCTTGGCCAGTTCGTCGATCAGCGCGCCGATCTGCTTGACGATGACGGGAGCCAGCCCTTCGTTGGGCTCGTCCAGCAAAAGCAGGCTGGGCTCGCTCATGAGCGAGCGGGCCACCGCCAGCATCTGCTGCTGTCCGCCCGAGAGGGTTGCGCCGTCCTGCCCCGCCAGTTCGCCCAGCATGGGGTATTCGTCGAAGATGCGCTCCACGGTCCAGCGGCGCGGGGCGCCCGGTCGCCGGTACTGCGCGATCTCAAGGTTCTCGCGCACGCTCAAGCCCGGGAAGATGCGCCTGTCCTCGGGCACCAGGCCTACGCCCATGCGGGCGATGCGGTAGGCCGGCTGGCCAGTGATGTCGCGGCCCTGGAAGGACACGCGGCCCGAGCGCGGCGCCGACAAGCCGATGATGCTGCGCAGCGTCGTGCTTTTGCCGGCGCCGTTGCGTCCAAGCAGGCAGACGGTTTCGCCTTCGTCCAGCGCCAGCGATATGCCTTGCAAGGCGTGGCTTTCGCCGTAATAGGTATGGATATTGTCGACTTCCAGAATCATGATGCCAGCTCCTCTTCGGCGTCGCCAAGGTAGGCCCGCCTGACCTCAGGGTGCGCCTTGACTTCCTGCGGCGAGCCCAGGACCAGGTTCTGGCCGCGGTGCATGACCAGTATCCGGTCCGCCACGTCGAACACCACGCTCATGTCGTGCTCGGTGATCAGGAAGGTGTAGTCGCCCGTCGCGGCCAGGGACTTGACCAGGGACGTTACGCGGTGGGTTTCATCGGGGGTCATGCCGGCGGTGGGTTCGTCCAGCAACACCAGCTGCGGCCGGGTCGCCAGGACCACCGCGATTTCGACCAGACGCTTGTCCCCGTAGCTGATGAAGCCCGCCCGCTTGGCGGCGATCTCCGTCAGGGACAGGCGCTCCAGCAGGGCGTCCGCCTCTTGCTGAATGGGCTTGTTGCGCGAGGCGATGTTCATCCATCGCCGGCTGTCGCCGTGGTAGGCCGTCAGGGCGACCTCCACATTCTCGCGCACGCTCATTTCATTGAAGATGTTGTTGATCTGGAACGACCGGGATACGCCCATGCGGCTGATGCGGTGCGCCGGCAGGCCGGTGATGTCGGTGCCCTGGAACACGATGGTGCCCGAGGTGGGATGCATGCGCCCGGACAACATGTTGTAGAAGGTGGTCTTGCCCGCGCCGTTCGGGCCGATGATGGCCAGCGTTTCGCGGGGAAAGACCTGAAGCGATACATCGGACACCGCGGAGACGCCGCCGAAGCGCTTGGTCAGATTGCTGATCTGCAAGATGGGTTGTGTCATTTTCGCTCCAGCCACCAGTCAAGAAAGGTACCCAGCAGCCCGCGCCGGAAGAACATCACCATGAGCGCCAGGATGATGCCCAGGACCAGCATCCATGCCTGCGTCATGCTGGTGATCCAGGTTTCCAGCAAGACGAACATGCCGGCCCCGAAGAACGGGCCAAGAAAATAGCCTGTTCCGCCCAGTATGGACATGAGCACCGGTTCGGCGGACATGGACCAATGCACGAGCTCGGGGCTGGCGATGCGCAGGAACGGCGCCATCAGCCCGCCCGCCAGGCCGGCGAAGGCCCCCGCCAGCGTGAAGGCCGCCAGGCGGTAGCTGCGTACGTTAAGCCCGCAGAACGCGACACGTTCGGGGTTCTGGCGTATGGCGCGCAGGATCAGGCCGAAGGACGAGCGGCAGATCAGGTACAGGAGCGCCGTGGCCAGCACGACCAGCGCCAGGACCACGTGGTAATAGACGCTGGGATTGCCCAGGGTCAGGTCCAGGCCCAATCCGAACGAAGTGACGCTGAAGCCCGCGATGCCGTCGCTGCCATTGGTGACGGAACGCCACTGATGCACCACGGCGAAGACCATCATGCCGAAGGCCAGCGTAAGCATGGAGAAATACACTTCGTTCAGGCGCACGCTGAAGAATCCAATGACCAGCGCCAGGACCGCGCCCGCCGCGACGGCCACCAGCAGGCAGGCCAGCAGGGGCCATTGCATGCCCTGCAGCAGCAGCGCCGTGGCGTAGGCGCCGATGCCGAAGAAAGCGGCATGGCCGAAGCTGAGCATGCCGGTGTAGCCGAAGATAAGGTTGAAGCTCGCCGCGAACAACCCGAGAATCAGGATCTCGGTGGCGATGAAGATATAGAAATAAGGCGCTATCCAGGGCAAGGCCGCAAGCAGAACGAGCAAGACGGCAAGCGCCACCAGGGTCAGTGTGTTTTTCATAGGGTAGCCCCCTTCCCCATCAGGCCGTGGGGCTTGAGCAGCAGGACGACGGCCATGCCCACGAAAGGCAGGATGAGATTGATTTCAGGCAGAAAGCGGCCGCCCAGCCCATGGATGAGGCCCAGCACGATGGCGCCCAGCAAGGCGCCCGGGAAGCTGCCCAGCCCGCCGATGACGACGACGATGAAGCTTTCGATGATGATCTTGTCGCCCATCCCCGGGTCGATGGCGCGCATGGGCGCGGCGACCACGCCCCCCACCGCGGCCAGCCAGGCGCCGAAAGCGAACACGGCGGTAATGACCAGCTTGGTGTTGATGCACAGCACCTGCGCCATTTCGCGGTCCAGTGCGGCCGCGCGCATGATCTTGCCCGCCCGCGTGCGATTGAACAGAAACCACAGGCCGCATACGAAGACCAGGCCCACCCCCACCACGAACAGGCTGTAGACGGGATAGGTGACCCCGCCCGGCAAGGCCACCGTGCCTTGCAGCAGGGACGGCGGATCGACGACGTGTATGCCCGTGCCCCATACCAGCCGCACGGATTCGTTGAGGATCAGCAGCAGCGCGAAGGTCAGCAGCAGGCTGTCGGAAATCTCGCGCTGGTAGATGAAGCGCAGCATCAGCCTGTCGATGAGCACCGCCAGTGCGGCCACGCCCAGCGGCGCCACCAGCAAGGTCAGCCAGAATGGCAGGCCCCACAGGATGATGCACGAGTAGGCCAGATAAGCCCCCAGCATGTACAGCGCCCCATGGGCGAAATTGATGACGTTCAAAACGCCGAAAATGATGTTCAGTCCGATGGCGATAACGAACAACAACAAGCCGATATCCAGACTGTTGAGCAAAGCCAAGCCGATACTGCTCATGACGCCCCCTCAGTGATTGCGCCGCCCCTGTGCCTGCCGGCCGGGGACGGCGCTGCCTTCCCGCGAACTATCGTATGGATCAGAGCTTGCAGGCGGGATCGACGGGCGGCGTGATTTTTTCGCCGTCGAAGAACTGCACTTCGGTCAATGAACGGATCTTGTCCTGTGTGTTCATGGCGCCCGTACGCCCCCAGGTCGGCCCGATGAGCGCCTGGTTGTCGCCCTTGCGCAGCGTCAGGGTGCCGGTCGGAGCGGGTATGCTCAGGCCTGACAGCGCCTGGGCCACCGCCTTGCCGTCGACTTTGCCGGCCTTCTCGATGGCCGCCTTGTAGGCATGCACGGCCACATAGGCCCCTTCGGCGTTGTAGCTGGGCGGCGTGCCGTAGTTCTTTTGATAGGCGGCGACGAATTTCTTGTTGAGCTCGTTGTCGTGGGCGCCATACCAGTAGCGCGTGCCCAGCCATACGCCCTCGGGCATCTGCTCGCCCAGCGCCGACATCACTTCGGTCGCCGCGCCCACGGTCATCAGCACCTGGAAGCCCTGCTTGAAGAAGCCGCGGTTATTGGCCTGGCGGACGAAGTTGACCAGGTCCCCGCCCCACAGGGAAATCAGCACGCCATCGGGCTTGTTCTCCATGACCCCATTGATGAAGGGGGTGAAGTCCTCGGCGCCGAATCGGGGAAACGCCGTTTCGCTCATGAGCTGGGCATCGGGCATCTGCTCTTTCAGATACTTGCTGAAGAATTCCCAGGACTGATGGCCGAAGGCGTAATCGGGGCCTATGGTGGTCCACTTCTTGGCGCCGGTCTTTGCCGCAATGGCCGCCGCCCCGGACATGTTCTGATGGACGTTCACGCTGATGCGGTAGGTGTAGGCATTGCACAGCTTGCCCGTCACGTCGGGGGTCGCCGCATGGGTGATGATGAAGGGCTTGCCCAGTTCGGGCAGCACGGGCACCAGGCCCTGCGCGACGCCGGAGCTGTCCAGTCCCATCAGGATGTCGGCCTTGTCCTGGTAGACCAGCTTGCGCGCCGCCTGGATGGCCACGGCGGCCTTGCCCTGGCCGTCTTCCAGCTGCAGCGTCAGCTTGCGCCCCAGCACGCCGCCGGATGCGTTGATTTCATCCATGGCCAGCTTGATGCCCTGCTCGGCGAATTTCCCGTAGGTGGCGGCGCTGCCCGACATGATGTAGATGGCGCCTATCTTGATGGGCTCTTCGGCCGCCTGGGCCGGCGCCGCCGCGAACGCGCCGGCCAGAGCCAGCGCCAAAAGGGGTCGTTGAGATAGAAACTTGAACATGCGAATGTCTCCTGGATAGTTATGGTGTGCTACACGTTGATCCTTCGTTTCACATCTGTTGCCAAGCCTGCATAATCGATAGCCTTTACCTCCCTTGCGTACTGTCTTCCCGCGAACCGGACCCGCCCCCCTGCGCCAGCCGCTCGCGCAGAAGGTTTTTGCGGATCTTCCCTGTGGAAGTCTTGGGTAGCTCGCCAAAGACGACTTTACGGGGCGCTTTGTAGGAAGCCATATTGGCTTTGCAAAACGCGATGATCTCCTGCTCGTCCGCTGCCTGCGCGGCGCCCTTCAGGGCGACGAAGGCGCAGGGCGTTTCGCCCCACTTGTCGTCAGGCATGGCCACCACCGCCGCCTCGAGCACCCGGGGATGGCGGTACAGGACTTCTTCGACTTCCTGGCTGGAGATGTTTTCCCCGCCCGAAATGATGATGTCCTTGGCCCGGTCTTTTATTTCGGCATAGCCGTCGGAATGCATGACGGCCAGGTCGCCGCTGCGGAACCAGCCGCCCCGGAACGCCTCCCGGGTCGCCGCTTCGTTCTTCAGATAGCCCTTCATGAGCGTATTGCCGCGCATGACCAGTTCGCCCAGGGTCTGCCCGTCGCACGGAGCCATGGCGCCGTCGTCCAGGCGGGCGACGGCCAGGTCGTCGATGGCGAACAGGCCCACGCCCTGCCTGGCCATCTTCCGCGCCAGATCGTCGGTGGGCAGCGACGCCCATTCGTTCTGCCAGACGCACAGGGTGGACGGTCCGTAGGACTCGGTAAGGCCATACAGATGGGTGATGCCGAAACCGATTTCCTGAGCGCGGCGTATGACCGGACTGGGCGGAGCCGCGCCGCCCAGCGCGAACTGCACCGGGCTGGACAGGGCCTGGCCGCTGTTGTGGAAGTCGTTGAGCAGCATATTGAGCACGATGGGCGCGCCGCACATGTGCGTGACCTTGCAGCGTTCGATGCGTTCCAGGACATGATCCGACTGAACCTTGCGCAGGCAGACATGCGTGCCGCCCACCGCCGTGATGGCCCAGGTATAGGACCAGCCGTTGCAGTGGAACATGGGCAGCGTCCATAAATAGACGGTATCGGCCGTCATGTTGAAAGCCATGGCATTGCTCAGCGCGGCCAGATAGGCGCCCCGGTGGTGGTACACGACACCCTTGGGATTGCCGGTCGTGCCCGAGGTGTAATTCAGCGCGATGGCATCCCATTCGTCGCCGACCTTTTGCCATTGGAAATCGGCATCGCCCGCTGCGACCAGGCTTTCGTAATCCAAGCTGGAAAAGCCTTGCGAGGCGCCCGCCTGGCGGACGATGGCGACGCATGCGGGCGGCGACGCCATGCCCTGTACGGCCTGCTTGAGCAGCGGTTCGAATTCGGTGTCGTAGAACAGCAGGCGCGATTCGCCATGCTCGAGGATGAAGCGCAAGGTGGCCGGGTCCAAGCGGGTATTCAGGGCGTTCAGCACCGCGCCGAGCATCGGGACGGAGTAATGGCACTCGAGCAGCTCGTGTGTATTGAAGCACAGCACCGACACGGTGTCGCGGGCCTTGATGCCCATGCTGTCCAGGGACGAGGCCATGGCGCGGCATCGCCGATAAAACTGGCTGTACGTCAGCGTCATGTCGTCATCGACGATGGCGGCCTTTTCGGGGAAGACGTGCGCCGACCTCTGCAGGAAGCTGACGGGCGTAAGGCTTGAATAATTGGCGGGGTTCTTGTCCAGCCCCTGGCGGTATTTATCGTCCATCGCGCCCCCTATCGATCCGGATGCCTGGGATTGGACAGCAACAGCTTGGCGCGCGTCAGCGTCAGCAGCAGTTGATGCAGGCGGGCGGAGTCCGCCCCGCGGACGGCGCGCTTGCGTATCTGCGCGGCCAGGGCATGCTCGGTGGGCTCGACCGCATCGCCCTGGCCGATGTCGGCAAGGAAGCGCTGGATCTCGCGACGGGCGGCCCGGTCATCGGCCGCATGCGGCGCCAGTTCACGCGAGGCGATCGCCATCGCATTGGCGACCATGAGCGCCTCGTAGGCTTTTTCGCCGGGCAGCAAAGGCAACAGCTCGTCGAGCAGTGTGCGCCGGGCCACGTCCAGCAGTTCGTTTCCGTAAGGCCGGTTGTTCATGCAGTCTCCCGCCGGTGGATATGGTCGAGCAGGTCGAACTCGATTTCGGGCAGCAGCCGCCCGGTCAGCGCCAGCTCCAGCGAAGCCTCGCCGCCGGAAATATGGCGCCGGGCCTGCTGCAAGGCGATGATGGCCCAGCGCGCCATGCCCATGGCTTCCCAATAGAGCACAGTATCGCCATCGACCGGATGGCCGGCCGCCTGTCCATAGGCGGCGAACAGATCCGCCTTGTGCCCGATTCCGCCGACCTCCTTGTCGTTGGCCCCGAAGCGCCAGCTTTTGGCGCACAGCCACCCCAGGTCTTCGTAGGGATCGCTCCAGGCGGCGAACTCCCAGTCGAGAATGCCGGTGACGTTCCCCTGATCGACCATGTAATTGCCGCTGCGGAAATCGCCATGGCACAGGACGATGCCCGCGCTTTGCGGCGCATTGTCCTCCAGCCAGTTCAGGGACCATTCCAGCACCGGGTGCGGCTCCGGTATGCGGTCCAGCGCCTGGCGGTAGGCATGTATGCGCCACAACGCCGGGGAAGCCTGCGGCACGGGAAGAAAGTCCAGTCTTGCGTCGGGCGGGCGCAGCGCATGCAGGCAGGCCAGTTCGCGGCCCAATTGCCCGACGATCTTTGCGGCCTCCCGCTCGTCCCGCGGCTCGCGCACCAGTTGTCGTCCCTGCGCCAGGCCCGGCACGCGGGCCATGACGCAGAACACATGGCCGATGACTGATGTATCGGTGCACAGCCATAGCGGCTCGGGCACCGTCACCCCGGCCTGATGAGCCGCCCGCAAGACCTGGAATTCCTGCTCGCGGGCAAGGCTGGCATCGACCTTGGACGGCGAATCGCTGCGCACGACCAGGTCCAGCCTGCCCGGCCGGCTGCCGCCGGCGCATTCCACAGAGAGGGCGTAGTTGCTTTGTATGGCGCCGCCCGCCAGGCGCGAGAAGGCCAGCGGCTCGACGTGCCGCGCGCCTGTCCGCTGCCGGACATAAAGCGTCAATGCGCGCTGTATGTCGTCCGGGCCCATCTGCCCTCCCTTGGCGTGATCGAAGCCGGGCCGCATGCCGAGCCTAGCCCCATTTCCAGAACGAGTCGCCCTCTTTCATCATCTGCCGGGACAAGACCATTTTATGCACCTCGGACGCCCCGTCCACCAGCCGCGCCTGGCGCGCATAGCGGTATATCCATTCGAGCCGCGTATCTTTCGAATAACCCCGGGCGCCGCACAGCTGGATGGCGGTATCGACGGACTGTTGCAAGACATTGGCCACCGCCACCTTGGCCATGGAGACTTCCTTGCGGGCGAAGTCGCCCTGATCGAGCTTCCAGGCCGCATGCATGGTCAGCAATCGGCCCGTCTGGATCGCCATGGCGGCCTCGCCCAGCATCCATTGCACGCCCTCGCGGTCGGCGAGGCGTGAACCGAAGGCTTCCCGGTGGCCGACATACTCGGCGGCGATCTCGAGCGAACGCTTGGACAGGCCCAGCCAGCGCATGCAATGAGTCAGGCGCGCCGGCCCGAGGCGGATCTGCGTGAGCTTCAGGCCGTCGCCGACCTCCATCAGGCGGTTTTCATCGGGTATGGCCAGCCCGTCGAAACGCAGTTCGCAATGCCCGCCATGTTCTTCGGGGCCCATGATGGGTATGCGCCGGACGATTTCCCAGCCCGGATCGTCTTTATGGAACAGGAAGGCCGACAAGCCCTTGCGCGCGTCATCGGAGGTGCGCGCAATGAGTATGAAATGGGTGGCGGCGGCCGCGCCGGTGATGAAATGCTTGACGCCGTTGACGACCCAGCGATCGCCCTTGCGCTCTGCGGTGGTCTGCATCATGGCCGGATCGGACCCCGAACCCGGCGCGGGTTCGGTCATGACGAAGGACGATTGCACCCGGCCATCGACGATGGGCTGCAGCCAGCGTTTTTTCTGGGCTTCTGTGGCGACCTTGTTCAGCACCATCATGTTGCCGTCGTCGGGCGCCGCCGAATTGAACACCACCGGCCCGAATATGGACCGGTTCATTTCTTCGTAGCAGGCTGCCATTTCGGCCATGCCCAAGCCCTGCCCGCCCCTTTCCACGGCCATTTGCAGGCACCACAAGCCTTGCTTGCGGGCTTTGTCGCGCATGCGCTCGAGCAAGGAGGCATCGATGTTTTCGTGCTCGTCGTAGGAGTCGGCATGATCCTCGAGAGGAAGAAGCTCGCGCTCGACAAAAGCCTTGATGCGGCTGCGGTAGTCTTCGCCCCGGGGCGACAAGGTAAAGTCCATGTGGCTGGCCTTATTTAAAGAGAAGACTGCAAATGACCGCCGTCCACCACGATGGAACTGCCGGTCATGTAAAGGGAGGCATCGGATGCAAGCAGCAGCAAGGCGCCATCCAGGTCTTGCGGCCTGCCCAGTCGACGCTGGGGAATGCGCCGTATCAGGGCCTGCCCCGCTTCCGATGCGAAAAAATCGCTGTTCAGACTGGTTTCTATGTATCCCGGAGCCAGCGCGTTGACCCGGATGCCATGGCGGGCCCATTCGAGCGCCATGGCTCGGGTCATGTGCTCCAGCCCCGCCTTCGACGCGGCATAAGGCAAGACGGCGGCGGCCACACGATGCCCCAGTATGGATGTGACCGTGATGATGGAACCGGGCCTGCCGGCGTCCGCCAGACGGCGGGCGGCCTGCCGGCACACCAGCCAGCTGCCTTTCAGATTGGTGTCGACCACCTGCGACCATTCGTCGAACGGGATGTCGAGCGCCTTTTTGTTGACCGCCACGCCGGCGTTGCAAACCAGGACATCGACACCGCCGCAAAGCGACCAGGCCTCGTCAAAGGCTTGCTCCACACTGGCGGGGTCGCCGACATCCATGTGCACCGGATGCGCGGTAATGTGGTTGCTGTGCAGCCGGGCCGCCAGCTCCTTCAGGGGCTGGAGACGGCGGCCGGCCAGGACGACGGTTGCGCCGGCGTGGCCCAGGGTACCCGCGAAGTGCGAGCCCAGCGCCCCGGCCGCCCCGGTTACCAGCGCGACCTTGCCATCCAAGCGGAATCCGACATCCATTTCAGCCTCCCCTCTTCTTTGGCCAAAGAATAGAACGACCGTTCGATAATGTCAACGAATCGGGATGCAACTCATGGAAGACGGGGAGTTTTGCCTCTATACTTTCCTGCCCCCTGTCATCCGGTGTTTGCATGATCGCACGCATACCCCAGCTTCAGCGCTTTCTTTACAGCCACTATTTTTTCGGCGGCCTGCGGCAGGCCATAGGCGTGCTGCTTCCCGCCCTGGTCCTGATGGGCGTGTTCCAGATGTACAGCGTGGGCATGATCGCCGCCATCGGCGCCGCCTGCGTGGCCATCATCGACCAGCCAGGCGGACCACGGCGCTACGGCACCAATGGCATGCTGGCCGCCATCCTGCTGGGGTCGGCGACTGCCGCCGTGACCGGACTCGCGTCCTCGCACAGCCTGCTCATCTGGCTGGCGGTGCCCTGCCTGTGCTTTCTGTTTTCAATGTTCACGGTGTTCGGCAAGCAAGGCGGCCTGCTGGGCTTTGCCTGCCTGCTGATCATGACACTGACCATGCGCGTGCCGCTGGATCCGCATGAAGTGCTCCAGCACACGGTTTATTCCTTCCTGGGCGGCGTCTTCTATTTTGTGTTCAGCTTCGCGGCCCACCGGCTGCTTTGGCATCGGGAGGAATTGCAGGCCCTGTCCGTCGCCCTGTTCGCGACCGCCGATTACATGGCCGCCAGGTCCCGCTTCTACGATGTGAATTCCGACCTGGACGAAAGCTATCGTCTTTTGATCCATGCCCAGTCGGCCATGACCGACAAGCATCAAGCGGCGCGCGACACGGTGCTGCGCGAGCTGCCCAAGGGCAGAGGCCGGGCCGATCGCCTGCGCACGGCATCGCTGAACATCTTCATCGACATGGTCGCGCTGCTGGACAGCCTGGTCGCCACGCATACCGACTATGCCACGCTGCGCCGCACCCTGCCCAACAGCGATGTGCTGATCTTCAGCCGGGATGCGCTGCGCAAGCTGTCCATCAACGTGTCGGCCATCGCGTTCAATGTCGCGCGCAACCGGCATGTGAAGGAGCGCAACAGCGTGAAGGCCGAGCTGCGCGCCATCGAATACGAACTGGAAAAATACCGCGAAGGCGGACTGGCCGACAGCGACCCCGAGGTCTATGCCCTGTTGGTGCAGGTGCTGCGCCGCTTGCGCAATGCGACGCGCCTGGTCGACCGCATGGCCGAGCATCTGAGCGGCAGCGGCAATACCGAACTGGTGGATATGCGCCTGGACAAATCGCTGGACCGATTCCTGTCGCGCAAGACCTGGCGCCTGGGCATGCTGACCAGCAACCTGCGCATGGATTCCTCGCATTTCCGCTATGCCTCCCGCGTGGCGATCGCCGCCTTGCTGGCCATGACGCTTTCAGCGGCGCTGTCGCACACCCCCATCCTTGGAAGCATGGGATCCGGGCTCAGCGCCCACAGCTATTGGATCGTCCTGACGGTGCTGGTGGTCATGAAGCCCGGCTTCGCCCTGACGCGCCAGCGCAACGGCTGGCGGCTGGTGGGAACCCTGATAGGCTGCGCCCTGGCCCTGGTGCTGTTCAACGTCACGCATAGCCCCGATGTCTATCTTGCCGTCCTGGTCGTGACCTGCGTGTTGGGCTACAGCCTGATACAGGTGAATTTCATGGCAGCGGCCATCTTCAACACCTTGTTCGTGCTGCTGGTCTTCCACTTCCTGTCGCCCACCACCAATGCCGTCATAGGGGAAAGGCTGGTCGACACCTTCATAGGATGCGGGCTGGCGCTGCTGTGCAGCTACATCCTGCCTTGGTGGGAACACGGCTTCATGGCTTCGCTGGCCAGGGCCGCCAGGAAATCGAACCAGGTATTCCTGAAGACCGGGCTGCGCTACGCCGAGCTGACACGCGCTCAGGCAGCGGCGCATGCGGCGCGGAACAGCCAGCCGCAAAGGGAAACGCAGGGAGACGGCGCCACTGTCGAACCGGCAGCCATCGAAGGGCTAGATACCCAACAGCACGAAGCGGAAGTCCGCTGGCGCGTGGCACGCAAGAACATGCATATCGCCTTCGGCAATTTCGCGGCGGCCTTCTACCGGATGATGGACGAGCCGATCAAGCGCCAGAACAACGTTCCGGAACTGAACAACCTGCTTATTCAGAACCACGTCCTGGCGTCGCAAATCACCTCGGCCATACCTATTCTGGCCGGGCTCGATCACGTACCCGAGGGCATACGAAAATCGCTGGAAGCGGTCGAACTGTATCTCGACGACAAGGATGCCGACCCGCCCGCCTCGATAGAGACCGAAGGCGAACTGGCGGCCCTGGCCTATCCATTGCGGCAGATGGTCAAGGCTGCGCAATTGATACGGCAGGAGATGCGCGGCCTTGAAACCGCCGGCAGCGGTTCATAGGGGCCGCCCTTCCTATCGCCTGCTTCGCAACTGACGACAAGCCGGGCCTGCGCGGTGCGGCATGGGCCCGCCCACGCCCCCTCTTGCATCAGCTCTGCCTGCGCCTGAATACCAGCTTATCGACGTTAGATTCGGCGGCGGCATAGGCGTAGCCTTCGCTGGCAAAGCCCTGCAAAGCGTCCACCGCCGAGATTTTATTTTCAATGACATGGCGGGCCATCAGACCACGCGCCCGCTTGGCATGGAAGCTGATCACTTTCCAGGTGCCGTTCTTATAGTCCTGGAAGACGCATTGCACCACCCGGGCCTGCAGGGTTTTCAGGTCCACCGACTTGAAATACTCTTCGGATGCAAGGTTCAGCACCACCCGCGCCTTTTTCGCGCCCGGCATCGCATCCAGGCGTTCATTCAGGTGGGCGGCAATCGAGCTGCCCCAGTATTCGTACAGATTCCTGCCCTTGCCGGTTTCCAGCCGCGTGCCCATTTCAAGCCGATAGGGACGCATCAGGTCCAGCGGCCTGAGCACACCATACAAGCCGCTAAGCAGGGCCAGGTGCTCCTGCGCCCACTTGAGCTGCGCATCCGATAAGCTGGGCGCATCCAGGCCTTCATAGACATCGCCGTTGAAGGCCAGCACGGCCTGGCGTGAATTGGTCTGATCGAATTGCGGCTTCCAGGCGGCATAGCGGTCTACGTTCAGCCTGGCCAATGCCTCGCTGATCTTCATCAAGCCGGCCACTTCGGCGGCGGACTTTTTCTTCAGCACCTTGATCAGGCCGGCCGCCTGATCCGCGAACAAGGGTTGCGTATGCAAGGTGGTGCGCACAGGCGTATCGTAGTCCAGCTTTTTCGCCGGCGACAGGAGCAACAGCATTATGATTTCCTTCAATGATGGGTATCAGGCGCCGCCGGCCGCAACCGGCGGCCACGATCGCCATGAGGCGGCGCCCTGCTTCGCGGGTATCCCTACCCTTGCGCAGTCGGCTAGCGGGCCGTCCAGCCGCCGTCCAGGGTCAAGGTCGTGCCTGTCATCTGGTCGGCCGCTTCCGAACACAGGAATACCGCCGCGCCCGCCAATTGCTTGGGCGTGACGAACTGCAGGGAGGGCTGCTTCTCGGCCAGCAGCTCTTTGGCCGCGGTTTCGATGTCGGATCCATTCTTTTGCGCCAATGCTTGGATCTGTTTTTCCACCAGCGCCGTGCGCACCCATCCCGGGCAGATGGCATTGCACGTGACGCCATTGCCGGCGTTCTCCAGGGCCGTGACCTTGGTCAGGCCGACCACGCCATGCTTGGCCGCGACGTAGGCGGATTTGTTGACCGATGCCACCAGGCCGTGAGCCGAGGCGATGTTGATGATGCGGCCCCAACCCTGCTTCTTCATGTGCGGCAGGGCGGCTGCCGTGCCATGGAAAACAGCCGAAAGATTCAGGGCGATGATGGCGTCCCAGCGATCGACCGGAAAATTCTCGATGAGGTCGGTATGCTGGATGCCGGCGTTGTTGACCAGAATGTCGATGCCGCCCAGCGCCTTGGCGGCCGCATCGATGAATTCGCGCGTAGCGCCCGCCTGCATCAGGTCGGCATTGATGTAATGCGCCTTGACGTCGAACTCCAGCTCGATATTGACCCGCTCTTTTTCAATGGCGGCGGGATCGCCGAAGCCGTTGATGACCACATTGGCGCCATTGGCCGCGAATTCGCGGGCCATGGCGAGGCCTATGCCGCTGGTCGAACCTGTAATGACTGCATGTTTACCTGTAAGCATGTCGTTCCTTTCTTATCGGGTCGAAAAAGCCCTGCATTCCGGCATTAGTTTACCGCCCGATGCAGCCTTCCCCGGCAGTGGCCAGGCTGATTATGATTTTTTTTATTTCCTTGCTAGAATAGCGGACTTGCCTACTTGGGCCGCTTGGTTTTCGACCAGACTTCAAGCAATGGCCTTCGTTGGCAATGGCAGTAAAACGCTGTAAACAGGACAGGTGGCAGAGTGGTCGAATGTACCTGACTCGAAATCAGGCGTACGGTAACCCCGTACCGTGGGTTCGAATCCCACCCTGTCCGCCACGAATTCGCCCGCAACTGCGGGCAACAGTAGAAAACCCGCAATGTTTGCCGACATTGCGGGTTTTTACGTCTGTATGCCGCAGGCAAGCGCCGCGCGGTGCGTGGCCCTTGCCGCATGCCTGGGCTGCATTCCGCCCAGGGCGCACCTGCCGGCTAAGGGCGCTTCATGGCGCAGGTGGTGGGCAGCTCCGCTTCCGTAGCGGGAATCACCTCGTCCGTACGCCAGCCAAAGCCCGTTCCTTCCTGGTCAAGCTGTACCGTGGTGCCGTTCGTTTTCGACCACGTTGCAACATACAGGGGCTGCTGCAGTTGATGATCGCTGGCGCGCATCGTCGCTTTCCCTCCGGACAGGCTGTCGACCTCCATGCCTTCCATGGCGCGCGCCACCTCGACGGGTTCGGTGGAGCCGGATTTTTTGATGGCCTTCGAAAGCAGCTCCACGGCGGGATACGCCTGCATCCAGGTCAAGTCGTCGTTGTGCTTTTTCTTGAATCCTTCGACAAGCTCGCGTCCCTTATAGCCTTCGTTATTGACGTTGCCAACACCAACGTACTTCACGCGATCAAGCCCACTCTCACCCATGGCTGTCGGCGCCCCCTTCAGCACCGCATAATAGGTATAGAAGTTGGCGTCCAGCCCTGAAGCGCGTGCGGCACGAATCAGCAGGGCCAGATCAGAGCCCCAGTTGCCGGTGATGATGGTGTCGGCGCCCGAAGCGATGATTTTCGCCACATAAGGCGAGAAATCCTTGACCTCGCCAATGGGGTGCAGGTCGTCGCCCACGATCTGGACGTCAGGACGCTTCTCGGCCAGCATCTTCTTGGCTGACGCACTGACCGAACGCCCGAACGCGTAGTTCTGCCCAATGATGTAGACCTTCTTGACGTCCTTGTTCTTGGCCAGGGTGTTGACCAACGCCTGCATCTTCATGTCGACGTTGGAGTCGACGCTGAAATGCCAGAAGCTGCACTTGCCGTTGGTCAGGTCGGGGTCGATGGCCCCGTGGTTGATGTACAGGACTTCCTTCCCGGGATTGCGCTCATTATGTTTGTTGATGGCGTCGACCAGGGCGAATGCCACACCCGAACCGTTCCCCTGTGCCACGTAGCGGTAACCCTGGTCAATGGCGCGTTTGAGCTGGCTCAGACTGTCTTGAACGCCAGCCTTGTTATCGAAGCCGACGATTTCAATGGTGTGCTCGCCCGCCCACTTCTCCTTGTTGGCCAGTTCACTGAAGTATTGCCAGGTGCGAAGCTGGTTCTCGCCCAGGGCGGCAAATGATCCCGACAAGGGGTCGATAAGCGCAACCTTGACGGTATCGGCGTGCGCCATGCCTGTGGCCAGACTCATCGTTACAGCCAATGTGCCCAGCTTGAGTTGTGTTGCAAATTTCATTGCGTCTCCTGTATTGATTAAATAACCACCTAAACTTCCAGCCAATCCTTACGCACCTGATGCGCGTCGCGAAGATCGCCTGGTGCTCCTTCAAACACTATCGTTCCGTGGCCCATGACATAAAGCCGCTGAGAAATATCGAGCGCGATGGCCAGCTTCTGCTCGACCAGCAGCACCGCAACGCCGCGCTCGCGAAGGATGTCGAGGTAGCTCGCCACCTGCTCGACGATCTGCGGCGCCAGCCCTTCGGTGGGTTCATCGATCATGATGAGCCTTGGATCGCCTATCAATGAGCGGCATAAGGTCAGCATTTGCTGCTCTCCACCGGACATCACCCCGGCCGCGGTATGCCGGCGTTCCTTCAAGCGAGGAAACATTTCATACATGTCGTCGATGGACCATTGGGAACGTTTTCCGCGCTTCTGCCCGAGCAAGAGATTCTGCTCCACCGTCAGCGCCGGAAACACGTCACGGCTTTCCGGCACGTAACCCAGGCCTTGATGCACGATTTCATGGGTTTTCATCCCATTCAGTTCCTTGCCATCGAAGACGACTGAACCCGTCGAGCGAACCAGGCCCATGATCGCTTTCACCGTCGTTGATCTGCCCACGCCGTTGCGGCCCAGCAGGCTGACGATTTCACCGGCGTCAATACGAAGGTCGACGCCTTGCAGCACATGGCTTTTTCCGTAGTAGGCATGAAGCCCGGAAATTTCAAGCAATGCCATCCATCACCTCTTTCTTCTGATCTTTTTTGACACCCAAATAGGCTTCTTGAACCTTGGCATTGGCGCGAATGTTCTCCGGCGTGTCGCACGCGATGACCTGACCGTAGACCACGACGGCAACGCGATCGGCCAGGCCGAACACCACCCCCATGTCGTGCTCGACGATCAGTAGCGTCTTGTCCGCGCTGACTTTCTTTATCAGCTCGATCGCGGCATCGCTTTCGCCACGGCTCATGCCGGCCGTGGGCTCATCGAGCAAAATGGTATGGCCCCCGCCTGCCACAGCCATGCCGATTTCCAGTGCGCGTTGCTCCGCGTAGGTAAGCAGGTTCACGGAAACATCGCGGCGAGACGCCAGGCCGATCAGTTCCAGCACTTCCTGCGCCCGATCGTGCAAAGGCTTGAGCTGGCTGATGCGCTTCCAGAAGGTATATCGATAACCTTGCGCCCACATCGCCGCCGACAGGATGTTTTCATAGACGGTCTGGCGGCTGAACAGATTCGTGATCTGGAAACTGCGACTTAAGCCGCGCTGGTATATTTGCTGGGCGTTGCAGTCGTTTATTCGGTCACCATCGAACCAAATTTCACCGGAGCTGACGGACAGTCGTCCGGAGATAAGGTGGAACAAGGTCGACTTCCCCGCGCCGTTGGGCCCGATGACGGCCAGCCTTTCGCCTTTTCTTACCTTCAGATCCAGCCCTCTGATGATTTCGGTTTTGCCGAACTGTTTCTGTACATTCTTCAGCTCGAGAATATTCTGTGTCATTGCCCTTCTCCTTCAAGCTGCTCGGTATCTTCCGCAAGCTGCCTGAACAGCGCGCGCCCCGAGGGCTTGATGGTCAACACGCCTGCAAGAAGGATGGCAATCGCGACGCCCCATGCCATGAGTCCTTGATGATCCAGGCTCAGGCCCCAGAGCAACAAGGGGTTTGAGCTTCCTTCGGCCCGATGAAACAGCAGTTCGATCAGGAGGATGGAGCCGGCCACCAGCGCTATGATGCTTAGAAGAAGCCGGATGAACAATGCGTAGCGCTTGTGAAGGGCCGTTTTCCGGACTACATCCACACTGGGCTTCAGCAAACTGATGATGCCGCCGGGCGCATAGACCACCACAAGGATGAAAACAATGCCCAGGTACATCTGCCAGCCGGCCGTGTAGTCGGGCAGAAGCTTGGTCAGCAGCACTCCGATCACCGCACCGAGCATTGGTCCGAAGAAGCTCGTCGTGCCCCCGATGAAGGTGAACAGCAGCACTGCTCCCGATTCGTGCAGGCTCAATACCTCGTCCGTGGCAATCTCGAAGTTGATGGCCATGAGCGATCCGCCTATGCCCGCGAATACGCCCGAGATCATGAGAGCCATGTATCGCAGCATATGGGGGTTGAATCCGATGAATGGGATGCGCTCCTCGTTGTCGCGCACTCCGTTCAACAGACGGCCCAGGGGCGTCCTGGTCAGGTAGAAGGTGGCCATCACGGAAATCAGCAGCCAGAACGCCACCAAATAGTAAACCTGGATCTGAGGGCCGAAGTTCCAGCCAAGAATGGCGTCGCCGTACACCCTGTTGGTGGAAACGCCGCCCTCACCGCCGAAGAAGCCGGGAAACATCAAGGAGCTGGCATAAGCCATTTGCCCAATTCCCAAGGTGATCATTGCAAAAGCAACACCCGAGATGCGTGTAATGACATAGCCTATCAAAGCCGCGAAGGCCAGGCCGGTCAGTGCGCCGACGATAGGAATCAAAGGCAGTGGCATCCAGAAAGCGCCCCCTCCCGCCAGATTCATGGCATGAACCGACATGAAGGCGCCCAGCCCCGAGAATGCGGCATGTCCGAAGGAAAGCATGCCGCTTTGGCCAAGCAGTATGTTGTACGACAAAGCCAGGACGATGCCCGTCCCCATCTGTGTAAGATGAGAATGCGCCAGCGACGATGTAAATACATGGGGCGCCAACAGCAGAACAGCCGCGAAGCCCAGCCACATCAGCAGTATCCGAGAGCTCGTCAACCGGCCAGTCCCTCCGGCAATCAATGAGTGTGTAGTCATGACTCAGTTCTCCCGCTTACCCAACAGCCCCCGCGGGCGGAATATCAAGATCAGCACCAGAAGCGCATACGGCAGCATGGGCGCCACTTCCGATAAGCTGACCGCCAACACCGCATGCCCGAATGCATCAGGGCCAACGTTCAGGCCCGCGGCCGTCAGCAGGTCCAACGGCGATACGTCGATGGCAATGGAGAAGGTCTGGATGACCCCGATGAGCAGTGACGCCAGAAGCGCGCCCATCAGTGAACCCATGCCACCAGCCACGACCACTACAAAAATGATGGTGCCCAAGGTTTCTGCCATACCCGGTTCGGTGACAAGGGAGTTGCCGCCGATCACGCCGGCCAGTCCGGCCAGTGCGCAACCGCCGCCGAAGACGAGCATGAATACCCGGGGAACGTTATGGCCCAGGGACTCGACCATCTCTGGATGGGTCAGTGAGGCCTGTATGATCAAGCCGATACGGGTGCGGGTGAGGACGAGATACAAAGCCAGCAGCGTCAATACTGCAATCAACATCATGAAGGCCTGGTATTTGGGGAATGTGGTGGTGTAGATGGTGAACAGCGGGCCTTGCAGAATTTCCGGAATTCCATAGGGCACGGCGGAGCGCCCCCATATCAGCTGAACCCCTTCGAGTATGAGATATGACAGGCCGAACGTATATAGAAGCTCGGCCACATGGCCGTGCTTATGCACAGCGCGCAAGCCATAGCGCTCTACGACGATGCCCACGGCTCCCACCAGCAACGGTGCGAGGATGAAGGCCGCCCAGTACCCGGCCATCCCGCTGATGGTGTAGGCGAAATAAGCCCCCATCATATAAAAGCTGGCATGGGCAAAGTTCAACACACCCATCATGCTGAAAATAAGGGTCAGGCCCGAAGAGAGCATGAACAAAAGCAAGCCGTAGCTCAGGCTATTCAAAAGAGAGATCAGGAAGAACTCCATCTATGTCTCCAACGCATTGTTATTCATATTGTCTCCACTGTCGTTGATCGGTGATCACCAGCCTCACGAGCGCCAGGAAGGCGCGTCTGCGCCCTCCTTTTGTCGCTTTAGAGCGAGATGTGGGCACTGCCTTTCAGAGCCAGAGTCTGGCGGGCTTCATCGGGTGTCGCCGCCGTCAGCGAGAGCTCTTCGAGGATGCGCTTGATCTTCTGAACCTGGTCGGCACACGAGACTGCAAGCTTGCCCGACTCCAGATAAAGGCTGTCTTCAAGGCCGACGCGCACGTGGCCACCCATGATGGCGCCCATCGTGATCAGGGGCATCTGGTGTCGCCCCGCGCCTAGAACGGAAAACTGATAGTTCGCACGGCCGAAGAGACGATCGGCGGTGGTGCGCATCAGGGCCAGATTTTCCGGATCGGGACCCATTCCGCCCAGGATGCCGAAGATCATCTGGATGAACAGGGGGCCCTTGATCAAGCCGGCATCGACGAAGTGCGCCAGATTGTAAAGATGGCCGAGGTCGTAGCATTCGAACTCGAAGCGGGTTCCACAGTCGTCGCCAAGCACCTTCAGGATATGTTTGATGTCCTTGAAGGTATTGCGGAATATGAGGTCTTCCATGCCTTCGATATAAGGCTTCTCCCAGTCGTACTTCCACTCCTTGATTTTTTGTGCCGCCGGGTGGATCGAGAAATTCATCGACCCCATGTTGAGCGAGCACATTTCCGGCCTGAGCTTAAGCGGATAGGCGAGTCTCTCTTCCAGCGTCATGCGCGTGCTGCCGCCGCTCGTGATGTTAAGGACAGCATCCGTCTGTTCGCGGATACGCGGCACAATCATGTCGAATATGGCGGGGTCGGCCGTCGGGCGCCCGTCCTTCGGGTCCCGTGCATGCAGGTGCACGATGGCCGCGCCGGCGTTGGCTGCGTCCACGGCATTCTGAACGATCTGATCCGGTGTCAGAGGCAGATAGTCGGACATCGAAGGCGTGTGGACGGCGCCGGTAACGGCACAGGTGATGATGACTTTGGATGATGAATGTGCAGCCATTGCATGTTTCCTAGACGTGTTGAGCTTGACCCGAACGGGAGCTAAGTAGATCGTCGAAACGGGTGATTTTTGAGAATGTGGGAACCTGACGCAGGCTCTGCGCCTCGAGGACCAGTTCGATGACGCGGTCGTTGAAGGGAGTCGGTATGCCGAACTGGCGGCCCGTATCGCGGACGATGCCGTTTATGAAGTTGATCTCGGTATCACGGCCTTTCTCCAGATCCTGGAGCATGCTGGCGCGCAATTGCCGATGCTGGTTCCAGATCCGCTCAATCAGGGGGATCTTGGCGTCCACGTCGGCCGCCGAAGCCAGAAAAAACTGCTCGAAGTCCTCCCCTTGCATCGGCGCCATGCGGTGTCCTGCGGCATGTGCGGCACGCAACGTCTCGTCGGCCAGGAATGCGATGCAACGCAGGGCGCGTGCGTCGTCCATTACTTCTCCGAAGGTGCAGCCCAGGGCAGCGGACATGCCACTGAACGTGGCGTTCATCAGTACTTTCGACCAGCGTATTCCCATCAAATCGGGCAAGATACGCGTGGTACCCACGCAAGAAAGGTAGGCTTGAACCTGGGCCAGGCGCGGCCGTGCCGCGCCATCGATTTCGCCGATCTCGAAGGCAAAATTCCTGACGGTTTCTTCCCGGGTAGTCAGTTGCGAGACCCCAGGCCCGACCCATGTCGCGCCGAAGCCGACCGCGCCGCCTATGGTGCGCTGCGCGGAAACGTATGAGGCGACCCGTGGCTCCGGGATGCCATTTTGCAGAGTGCAGACAATGCTGTCGTCATGCAGGAAGGGCAGCAGGTGCCGCAGCACAGCGTCGTTGGCGGTCTGCTTGTTCAGGAGAAACACCAAGTCGTATTGCCCGGACATTTGACTGGGCGTCAGCGCATGCACCGGTACAAGAAGGTCCATCTCCCCGGTGATTCGTGCACCCACGCGGCTCATTACCGCAACGTGCTCTTCATTGGCGTCAATCAGGTCGACCTGACGGCCGCGATGGGTCATCAGTGCGCCAATGATGGTGCCCAATGAGCCGGCGCCGATGATTGCTGCTCTCATTTGTTCTCCTCTTCCCTCGCCGGGCGTCCGGCAGAAGCCCGAATCCCTGACGCGATATTGTTCTGGAATCTTGATGCGCCAAAGTGATAAAATCGATCACATAAACAATAATCGATTTTTTATGATGTTTTGTCAAGGGCTGCGGCGAACGCCGACCGTGGTAGCCTTGCCAAACGCAATGGGAAGAGGAACAAAACATGGGGTGCAACATTGTCGAATACTGGTAAGAGCCTGACGGAAAGCGTGTATCTCTCGCTGCGCGACGACATACTGACTTACCGTCTAAAGCCCGCGACCAAGCTGAATATCGCTTCCATGGCGAAATCCAGGGGTGTCAGCCTCAGTGCGGTTCGCGAAGCGTTGGCCCGCCTGAGCTCAGATGGGCTGGTCGTCACTGAACCGCAACGGGGCTTTCGCGTGGCACCGGTGTCGCGTGCCGACCTGCTCGACCTTACCGAGCGCCGGGTTGCGATCGAGGGACAGTGTCTGGAGAATTCGATCCACAATGGCAGCCTGGCCTGGGAAGGTCGTGTACTGGCCAGTCTTCACGAACTCAGCCGCACCCCCGTACGCCTTGAGAATGAGTTCAATCCGGCATGGATCAGTACGCACGTGCGCTTCCACGCCACACTGGTCGAAGCATGCGACAGCCCCTGGCTGATGCGTATCCGCGAACTGCTGTTCATTCATTCAGAACGCTACCGTGTGCTGTCCATCCACATTGACCGGCCTCATCTGGATTCCGAACACCAGGACATCGCCGAGGCCGCCATCACGCGAGACACGGAACGCGCCGTTGACCTGCTGACGGAACACGTGAAATTGACGGCCAAGATCATCCTGGAAAACGAGACGGGAGGGAGCGAGTCGCCCTATCTCGCCGCCTAGCTTCATCGGTGCACCTGCGCGCAGGTGCTTAGGATTGATTTCCGCAGCTCGTGGAGAACATACCTTCTACTTCTTACCACTGCCCGCCGCGACTACGCCGCAGCGCTGCATTGGACAGGAATTTTCATCCAAGAAGGCCGCTTACCATCCGCTGATGCGAGGCCAGTAAGCCTCTATTTGCGATGAACCTGCAACAACGTGATAGCCGTCATGCTGAGCCGCAGTCGAGCATGCATGGTTGGGCAAAATACGCAACAAGGTTCCAACCGGCAGCATCGGCGTCAAGCTGGTGTCGTCACGGTGCACGATGATGCCATGCTCCTGGTTGGCTTGCTGCATGATCAAGCCGGGCAGCGGTATCCCGGCCTGATCGCAGACCACGCCATAGCCCTGGTCGACTTTCTGGCCGGACGTGCCCCGATCGCGCGACATGGCCATCCAGCCGCCGTCGGTGATGATCCAGCCCTTCTCTTGCTGATGTCCGATGACGGAGCACAGCACCGAAAGCGCAATGTCGGATTGCTCGCACACGCCCAGCCCATGCATCACCAGGTCGAAAAAGACGTAGACACCCGCGCGCACCTCGGTGACGCCATCGAACGAACGGGCGAAATGCGCCGTCGGCGTGCTTCCCACACTGACGACCGGCGCCGGATAATCGGCCGCCCGCAAGCGTTGGGCGGCGCGTACGGCCCCCGCTCGTTCAAGCTCGGCCACCTTTTCGATGTCGGCGGTGCTTGGGCAGTTGTACGAGTCGCCGGCATGCGTCATGACGCCGGACAGCCAGGCCCCGCCGGCCGCCTCGGACTTGCCCAGCTGCGCTGCAATCTCCAGCAGCAGCGGCGCCTCGGGCGGGACGCCCGATCGATGCCCATCGGTATCGATCTCGATGAGGACCGGAATCGTCAGTTCCGTACTACGGCAGAATGCCGCCAGGGCCTGGGCCGTCTCGACATTGTCGAGCACGACCGTCATCCGGGCTCCGCGCTGGACCAGGTCGGCCACATGGGCGAACTTGTTGGCCGCAATGCCTACCGCATACAGGATGTCGGCCCAGCCGTGCTCGAAGAAGTACTCCGCCTCTTTCAGCGTCGATACCGTGATGGGCGATCCGGGCGCGCCGATGCGCCGGGCCACGTCGGCGGACTTGTTGGTCTTGACATGGGGCCGCAGCGCCACATCGAAGCCGGCGAGGCGATCACGCAGACGCGCGATATTGCGGTCCATCGCAAGCCTGTCGAGGATCAAGGCGGGAGTTTCCAGTTCGTTCAGTTGCATGTCCGTCCATGGTGATGGGTAAGTGGCCTTGCGGCCCGCCCAGGTGTCTTGCGTTGGCAAAGCGGCCGCGCATTGCCACAATTCTCGCAAAAGCCTATAGTGTTTCCAAGTGTCATGAGTTGGTAAAAGGGGGCGTAGCGCCCTTTGGATTTCGGCTTTGGCATGCATATCATGACAGGCCGGCTTGCTAGCCTAAGGAGATCGTCATGAAAATCGAATCCCTGAACCTGGTCGTCGATATCAATCACGATGGCGCCTACAGCATGTGGGAACTCTGGGAAGCGGTCAAGTTCGTCTATCGGGTGCCTGGCAATCTTCTGGTCGAAGGGCTGGGCCACATTCCCTACGTATCCTCCTTCCTGGGCATCAGGGCATCCGAGGCCGCAGGCTACGGCAGCCTGGACGGCCTGCTGTCGATTACGCTTTCCCTGATGTTCTGGATCGTGGTGCTGTTCAGTGCGCTGACCCTGTCCTCACCATCGGAAGACGACGCCGGCGACAGTGCCGAAAAGGCCCCTGGCCCGGCGCTGGAGGCACCCTCGGGTTTTCCCCTGGAAAAAAGCGGCCACACCCCATCGGCTGGCGCCCGGGATGACGGCGCCTGGGTCTCGTCCGCGGTTCGCGGCCACCTGCCGGTCAGCCGCTCGGCCTATTCCGCCCCCGGCAGCGCCAAGCACAAGAAACCGCGCCGCCGCCACATGATCAGCTATCTGATCCGGCATGCAAAATAGCAACGCAACCAAGCGCGGGCGTTATCAAATGTAATCCAGCTGTACATGGGCTGAATGGCTGTAGCTTTTGGAAGCGTTTTACCTGTTTCACCTAACCGTTCTGAAACCAATAAACGGCACAATAGGCAGAACGAATTAAGCAAACAGGTGCTCGCATGAAAAAACTGCTATTGATCGCGGCGGCCGCCACGGCCATGATGGGCTCCACCGCCGCCATGGCCCGCGTCGACGTCGACATTTCCATCGGGGTGCCGGGCGTCATCTACAGTGAGCCCGACTACTATTATCCGCCCGTCCGTTATGTGGAAAGGCCCCGCGTCGTGATATTGCCGGAACGCGTGTACAGGCCGGCGCCTGTTTACCGATCCCGCTATTACCGGGAAGAGTACCGCCCGCGGCACTACAAGCCGCATAAGCACTACAACAAGCACCATCATCGCGGCCATCGCGGCTGGGATCGCTAAACAAACAGGCCCGCCATTGGCGGGCCTGTTTGTTTGACAGCGTTGCCGTCAGGCCGCCGTCAACCGATCGGCCCCGCCCATGTAGGCGCGCAGCGCCTCGGGCACGGCCACGCTGCCGTCTTCCTGCTGATAATTCTCCAGCACCGCCACCAGGGCGCGGCCCACGGCCAGGCCTGAACCATTCAGGGTGTGCAGGTATTCAGGCTTGCCTTTTTCCGACCGGTAGCGGGCCTGCATGCGGCGCGCCTGGAAAGCCTCGCAATTGGATATCGATGAAATTTCGCGCCAGGTATTCTGGGCCGGCAGCCAGACTTCGATATCGTAGGTCTTGGCCGAGCCGAAGCCCATGTCGCCGCCGCAAAGCAATACGACCCGGTAGGCCACCCCCAAACGCTGCAGGACGGTTTCGGCATGTCCCACCATCTCTTCGAGCGCCGGATAGGAGGCCTCGGGATGGACGATCTGCACCATTTCCACTTTGTCGAACTGATGCTGGCGTATCATCCCGCGGGTATCCCGCCCGCCGCTGCCGGCCTCGGACCTGAAGCAGGGTGTATGCGCCGTCAGCTTCAACGGAAGCTCGTCCTGCGCGACGATGGTGTCGCGCACTGAACCGGCCAGCGTGATCTCGGAAGTGGAGATGAGATAAAGGTCTTCGCGGGCGATGGCATTGCCGTGTTCGTCGTGATCGGCGTCGTCATCCTGCCCGCCCTTGGTCACCCAGAACATGTCGTCCTTGAATTTAGGCAATTGCCCGGTGCCGAACAGCGTGGAGCTGTTGACGATGTAGGGCGTGTAGCATTCCTGATAGCCGTGCTCGGTGGTTTGCAGGTCCAGCATGAACTGGGCCAGCGCGCGATGCAGGCGGGCAATGGGCCCGCGCAGCATCATGAAGCGGGCGCCGGACAGCTTGCGGGCCGTCTCGAAATCCAGTCCCATGGGTTCGCCCAGGGCCACGTGATCCTTGGGCTCGAATGCAAACGGTGCCGGATTGCCGTCGGCGTCGGTGGCCATGCCCGGCGGCAGCCAGCGGCGCACCTCGACGTTGTCGTCGCTGTCCTTCCCCGCGGGCACGCTTTCGTGCGGCAGATTGGGGATGGTCATGAGCCATTCGTTCAGCTCGCCCTGCACCGCGGCCAGGTCCTGCTCCAGCTCTTTCAGACGGGCCGGAATCTGCTGCGATTCGGCCATTTCCTTGCTGGCGTCCTCGCCCTTGGATTTCAGTTGGCCGATCAGCTTGGAGACCGCATTGCGCCGCGCCTGCAGCGCTTCGGTTTCCACTTGCACCGACTTGCGCCGGGCTTCGAGCTGGTTGAAGCGGTCGGTGTCGAAGGCAATGCCGCGAAGCTGCAGGGCCTTGACGACGGTGGGCAGGTCTTTGCGCAACTGATTGGGGTCTAACATAATCAACCAAGAAAAAAATTAAGGGATGCGGCGGCCGTGCCGGCGGCTATCCGGACTTGCTCTGCTTGTCCAACTGCCGCAGGAAGGCCAGCTTTTCGGAGATTTTACCTTCTAGCCCGCGGTCGGTCGGCTTATAGAAACTGGCCCGCAGGCCATCGGGAAAATAGTTCTCGCCCGCCGCGTAGCCATGCGGCTCGTCGTGCGCGTAGCGGTAGGCGCGGCCGTGGCCAAGCTCCTTCATGAGCTTGGTGGGCGCATTGCGCAAATGCATGGGGACCGGCGCGCTGCCGTTTTCCTCGGCATAGCGCCTGGCCATTTTGTAGGCGCTGTACACCGCGTTGGACTTGGCCGCGCAGGCCATGTACACCACGGCCTGTGCCAGGGCCAGTTCGCCCTCCGGCGATCCCAGGCGCTCGTAGATGTCGGCGCCATTCAGGGCCAGCTCGGTGGCGCGCGGGTCGGCCAGCCCTATGTCTTCGATGGCCATGCGCACAATGCGCCGCGACAGGTAGCGCGGGTCCGCCCCGCCGTCCAGCATGCGGGCGAACCAGTACAGAGAGGCGTCCGGGTCCGAACCCCGGACGGCCTTGTGCAGGGCGCTGATCTGGTCGTAGAAGGCGTCACCACCTTTGTCGAAGCGGCGCAGGTTCTGCGACAGCGAAGTCTCCAGCCAGGCGCTGTCTATGAGGGCCACGCCCGCGTCGCGCGCGGATTCGGCCACGACTTCCATGGCATTGATGACCCGGCGCGCATCGCCGTCGGCCCAGCGCGCCAGCTGTTCGCGCGCGGCGGGGTCGAAATCCAGCAGCAGGCCGCCCGGGCCGGCGCCCTCCGCCTCTGCAAGCTTGGCCGCAACATCGCCGGAGGTCCCGGACTCCAGGGGGAGTCCCGATGCGTCGAGATTGAGCAGGTCGACGGCGCGGTCGATGAGTTCCTGCAGTTCGTCGACCGACAGGGATTCCAGTACGTAGACGCGCGCGCGGGACAGCAGCGCCGAATTGACCTCGAAGGAAGGGTTTTCGGTCGTGGCCCCGATGAAGGTGAACAGGCCGCTTTCGACATAAGGCAGGAAGGCATCCTGCTGCGCCTTGTTGAAGCGGTGCACCTCGTCGACGAAAAGGATGGTGCGCCTGCCCTGCCCCTGGGCGACCTGAGCGGCAACCACCGCCTCGCGTATGTCCTTGACGCCGCCCAGCACGGCCGAGATGGCCAGGAACTGGGCATCGAAACCATCGGCCATGAGGCGCGCCAGCGTGGTCTTGCCCACGCCGGGCGGCCCCCAGAAAATCATGGAGTGCGGCCGCCCCGACTGGAAAGCCACGCGCAGGGGCTTGCCCGGTCCCAGCAAATGCGACTGGCCGACCACCTCGTCCAGGGTCCGGGGACGCATGCGTTCGGCCAGGGGCGCGTGCGCGGATGCGCTGACGGGCCCGAATAAATCATGGGTGCTTGCCATACAGGCCTACTGCATGTTCACGACGTCGACGCCGGCGGGCGGAGTGAAGGTGAATTCATCCGCGTCCAGCTTGGGATTGGTCACGATTCCGCTCAGGTCGATGCGCGTCGTCTGGCCGAACGAATCCAGCAGTTCCAGGCGGGCGGGCAGGCCGTCACGAAAGCCGATATCCACATGCGTGAACCCCGCATCCGCGCCGCGCGGCTTGGCGCGCAGCCAGTCCAGCCCGTCTTTGGCGGACAAGGCGGAAATATCGAAGGCCTGCTCCAGGGAGCCTGAGCCAAACAGGATGGCCGCCGGCGAAGCGCCCAGGGACTGGTCCACGCCGCGCACGCTGACCTGGGCCAGGTCGGGATCGTACTGGTAGACCTGCTTGCCGTCGGAAACGATGAGCTGTTCGTACGGCTTCTTGACCGCCCACCGGAATTTGCCGGGGCGCAGGAATGAGAACTCGCCCGTTTGAGGAGCCTTGCCCTGCGACGGGCCATCCACGCGCTGCTGGCTGAACTGCCCCGTCGCCGAAGGAACCTCGGCGATGAATTTGCGCAATTGCGCGGGCGCATCGGCCGACCAGGCAAGCAAGGGGCTGGCAGCCATGCATGCGGCCGCCACAAGGTGTCTAATCTTCATTGGAGGCATTCCCCGCTGGTACCAGGATTTCACGATTGCCATTGGACTGCATGGCGGAGACAAGCCCGGCCTGCTCCATTTGCTCGAGCAGGCGGGCCGCGCGGTTGTAGCCTATGCGCAAGTTGCGCTGCACCGACGAAATGGATGCCCGCCGGTTTTTCAATATGACTTCCACGGCCTGATCATACAGGGGATCGGACTCGGCGTCGGCAAAGCCGGTCACGCCGCCCACGCCGTCACCGGTTTCGCCTTCTAAGGCGCCTTCCAGCAGCCCTTCGATGTAGTTGGGCTCGCCTTGCTCTTTCAAGGCTTCCACGACGCGATGCACCTCGTCGTCATGCACGAAAGCGCCATGCACGCGCGCCGGCAGGCCGGTGCCCGGCGGCAGGTACAGCATGTCGCCCTGCCCCAGCAGCGTTTCGGCGCCCATCTGGTCCAGTATCGTGCGCGAGTCGATCTTGGAAGAAACCTGGAAGGCGATGCGGGTGGGAATATTCGCCTTGATCAGGCCCGTGATGACGTCCACGCTGGGACGCTGGGTGGCAAGAATAAGGTGAATACCCGCCGCGCGGGCCTTCTGGGCCAGGCGGGCGATGAGCTCTTCGATCTTCTTGCCCACCACCATCATCAGGTCGGCCAGCTCGTCGATGACCACGACGATCATGGGCAGGGTGGACAAGGGCTCGGGCGCATCGGGCGTCAGCGAAAATGGATTGGGGATGGGCTCTTCCCGCTTGATGGCGTCGCGTACCTTGATGTTGTAGCCGGCCAGGTTGCGCACCCCCATCTTGCTCATCAGGCGATAGCGCTTTTCCATTTCGCCCACGCACCAGTTCAGAGCATTCGCGGCATGGCGCATGTCGGTGACCACCGGCGCCAGCAGGTGGGGTATGCCTTCGTAGACGCTCATTTCGAGCATCTTGGGGTCGATGAGGATCAGCCTGACCTGGGTGGCATCGGCCTTGTACAGCAGGGACAGGATCATGGCGTTGATGCCCACGGACTTGCCCGAACCGGTGGTGCCCGCCACCAGCAGGTGAGGCATCTTGGCCAGGTCGGCCACGACCGGATTGCCGGCGATGTCCTTGCCCAGCGCCATGGTCAGCAACGAGGCGCTGGCATGATAGGTTTGCGATCCGATGATTTCAGACAGCTTGACCATTTGCCGCTTCGGATTCGGCAGTTCCAGGCCCATCAGGTTCTTGCCCGGTATGGTTTCCACCACGCGGATGCTGACCAGGCTGAGGGCGCGCGCCAGGTCCTTGGCCAGATTGACGATCTGGCTGCCCTTGACGCCGGTGGCCGGCTCGATTTCGTAGCGCGTGATGACGGGCCCGGCCTGGGCGGCCACGACGACGGCCTTGACGCCGAAGTCGGACAGTTTTTTCTCGATGAGCCGCGAGGTGTATTCGATGGTTTCCGGCGAAACCGTCTCGGCCTGCTCGACCGGCATGTCCAGCAGGCCTATGGCCGGAAGGTCGCCCGATCCGCCCGGCTCGGCCGGCGCGGCAAACAGGGTTTTCTGCTTCTCCTTTTCGACGCGCACGGATTTGGGCACCGACGTGATGGCGGGCTCGATGCGCACCGGTTGCTCGTGCACCAGTTGCTCTTGCTTGGCGACCACGATCTCGTTGCGCTCGGCTTTCTTGGCCTGCCCCACCTTGCGGTCCTCGCGCGCCGCCTTGAACTCCAGCAGGCGGCGAGCGGCCTTTTCGATGACCAGGCCCACCCGCTCGGCCACGACAAGCCAGGAAAAGCCAAAAAACAGGCTGGCGCCCACCGCCGCGAAGACCAGCAGCAGCAAGGTGCAGCCGGTCGTGCCCATGGACAGGGACATGATGTGGGCCAGCAACTGGCCCAGCTGGCCCCCGGCTCCGGCCGGCAGCTCGGCGCCGAATTGCTTCAATTGCAGGGCTTCCGTGCCCATCGCGCCGACAAACAGCAGGAAAAAGCCGATTCCGACTTCCCAGCGCACGCGCGGCAGGGGCTCTTCGCGGTTGGGCAGCAGCAGGTGGGTCAGGCGATAGAAGCCCAGTGCGACCCGCTGGGCCAGCAGCACCACCCACAGCCAGGCGGAATAGCCGAAAAGGAAGAGAAGGAAGTCGGCGATATAGGCGCCCAGCGTCCCGCCCTTATTGAGTATGGCCGTGCTATGCACCGAATGCGACCATGCGGGGTCGGACGGATGCCAGGTGGCCAGCACCAGGCCCAGCCAGGCCGCCAGCGCGGCGAAGACGATCCAGCGCGCTTCGCGCAGCAGGCCCGACAGCCGGGACTGCAAGGGGGAAGGACCATTACGCACGTTGCGGGAGGAGCGCGGGGATGTAGCGGGTAATCTAGCCATGGACTCATTATAATTGGCTGTTCATATTTTTCGGATTTTCTGCGATGACGACTCCAAAACACGCCAAAGTACTGATTTTAGGCTCGGGGCCCGCGGGCTACAGCGCCGCGGTGTATGCCGCCCGCGCCAACCTGAATCCCGTACTGGTCACCGGCCTGGAACAAGGCGGTCAGCTCATGACCACCACCGACGTGGACAACTGGCCGGCCGACGCCCAGGGTGTGCAGGGTCCCGATCTCATGCAGCGCTTCCAGGCGCATGCCGAACGCTTCAACACGGAAATGATCTTCGACCATATCGCCAGCGTCGACGTGTCCAAGAGGCCTTTCACCCTTACCGGCGACACGGGCGCTCAGTACACCTGCGACGCGCTCATCATCGCCACGGGCGCATCCGCCCAATACCTGGGCCTGCCCAGCGAACAGGAATTCATGGGCCGCGGCGTATCGGGCTGCGCCACCTGCGACGGTTTTTTCTATAAGAACCAAGATGTTATCGTCGTCGGTGGCGGCAATACGGCCGTCGAGGAAGCCCTTTACCTGTCCAATATCTGCCGCAGCGTCACCCTGGTCCACCGCCGCGACAAGTTCCGTTCCGAACCCATCCTGACCGACAAGCTCATGGACAAGGTCGCCAACGGCAACATGAAGCTCAAGCTGTTCTATCAGCTGGAGGAAGTCCTGGGCGATCAGTCGGGCGTGACCGGAGCCCGGCTGCGCAATACGCAAACCGGCCAGACCGAAGACCTGCCGGTTACCGGCGTGTTCATCGCCATCGGGCACAAGCCCAATACCGCCATCTTCGAGGGCCAGCTGGACATGGCCAACGGCTACATCGTTACCCGCAGCGGCCTGAACGGGCTGGCCACCATGACCTCGGTTCCGGGTGTGTTCGCGGCCGGCGACGTCCAGGATCACGTCTATCGACAAGCCATCACCAGCGCCGGGACGGGCTGCATGGCCGCCCTGGACGCACAGCGGTGGCTGGAGAATGCGGGCGAATAAAAACGGGCGCAGCGGCCAGCCCGCCCATGGGCTGGCCGATCTGAAACGCCTGCGCAAGGCGGCGGCCCAGGCAGCCGCCACCCCCGATACGGCTCCGCCCGCGGGCACGAAAGCCACGAAAACCGCCAAAACCGCCAAAGCCGTCGAACCGGCGCTTAGCCGCGACGATGCCCTGCTGTTCCGGCGCGCAATGAAAACCGTGGAACCCATCAAGGCGGCCCGCCGGACCCTCCTTCCCGTGCAGCGACCTGTCGCCGCAGGCGATATATTGCGCCAGCGGCGCGAGCGCGCCACGGGACTGGATCCCGTGCGCCTGCCGCAAACGTCCGACCATTACAGCCCGGCCACTGCGGACGGGGATGATTCCCGCTACCTGCGCATGGGTCACGGCCCCGACCTCATCAAGGGGCTGCAACGCGGCAAATGGCCTATAAGCGCCAGCCTGGACCTGCACGGCAGCACGCTGGAGCAGGCGCGCGAGCGGCTGGACCGCTTCCTGGAGTCCTGCATGGCGCACCGGATCAAGTGCGTGCGCATTGTCCATGGCAAGGGCTACGGCTCGAAAGATGGCGCATCCGTGCTGAAGCAGACCATCCGGCGCTGGCTGACCCAGATCGACGGCGTTGCCGCCTATGCCGAGTGCTCCGAGCGGGATGGCGGCGCCGGTGCGGTGCATGTATTATTACGGACCGATGCGGCCAGCCCCTGAAGCCTGGGAAAGCCTTCCGCGTGGCGGAATCCGGAAACAACAAAAGCAGGGACCATTCATGAGCTGGCTTTATCTTGCGATTGCCATTGCCGCCGAAATCGTTGCCACCACGGCCTTGAAGGCATCCGATGGGTTTTCCCGTTTATATCCTTCAGCCATAACGGTGGTGGGCTACGGCCTGGCTTTCTATTGCCTGGCCATCACCCTGAAGACCATACCCGTGGGCATCGCCTATGCCATCTGGTCGGGCGTGGGCATCGTGGCCATTTCATTGATAGGCTATGTGCTGTACAAGCAGGCGCTGGACGCGGCAGGGTTGCTGGGCATCGGCCTGATCGTGGCCGGCGTTGTGGTGCTGAACGTGTTTTCCAAATCGGCCATGCACTGAGCCTCCGCCGAATGCCCAGGGTTGGCCTTCGCCGGCCGGAGCCATGCCGTGTTCCGTGCCCACATGACAAAGGCCGACGATTGTGTCGTCGGCCTTTGTTGTTTATATTTTTTATGGGTTCTGCAACTTTCTTATATACCGATTTATCGGCTTGCCCATGCAGGGCTTTGTCTCCTCACCTGCATGAACGGAATTGTGCATGATTATTACGGCTCGAACACTTAGGGAATGCACTAAGTTAATGCCTATTTTGTCTAAATAAGTGCCGCTTTTTACGATATTGGTGCATCGGTGGCCCTCAGCACCATCTTCCGGACTGCCTTTTGCTCCACCCAATCCCGGCTCAAGGCGTCGAAGGCCAGATAATGCGGCGATCGCAGATGCGTATCGATCGCCGCCTGGTCGTCATAGATCTCATACAGGAAGAACAGCGCCGGGTCGTCGGGATCGCGGCAGACATCGAAGCGCCGGCAACCCGCCTCGTCGGTCAGCGACGCGGCGGCATTGCGCAGGATGGCCGATTCGAATGCCTCGATGTGCGCCGGCCGGATACGGAATTCGACGAGAAGAACGAGCTGCTGGGACGGATTTTTTGTCATGACGTATACGGCGCCTGGTCTGGGTTCGGTTTTATTTTGCGGTGATTTTAGCCTTGGCTATCAGCTCGCCGAATTTGGCGACCTCGGACTCGATGCGCTTGCCCATTTCCTCCGGGCTGTTGCCCACGGGCTCCGCGCCCATGGCCAGTAGACGCTTCTTGACTTCGGGATCGGCAAGGATCCGGACCGTCTCGGCATGAATTTTGTCGATGATGGGTTTGGGCGTACCGGCCGGCACCATCAGGCCGAACCACGTCGCGATGTCGAAGCCCGCAAGCCCCGATTCGTCCATGGTGGGCACGTTGGGCAAGGCGCTGGACCGCGTGCCCGTCGCCACCGCGATGGGCTTGAGCTTGCCGGACTGGATGTGGGGCAGGCAGGACGCGACCGTATCGAACATGAAGTCGATGCGCCCTCCCATCAGATCGACCAGCGCAGGGCTACTGCCCTTGTAGGGCACATGCATCAGGTCGGTGCCGGCCATGGTGTTGAACTGTTCGCCGATCAGATGATGGGCCGTGCCCGCCCCCGTGCTGCCATAGGTGAGAGCGCCGGGATGCGCCTTGGAGTATGCAATGACCTCGGCCGTGGTATTGGCGGGGAAATCGCTGCGCGTGATCATGACATTGGGAACAATGGCGACGATGGACACAGGAGCAAGGTCCCGCTGGACATCGTAGGACAGATTCTTGTAGAAGCTCTGTGCAATCGAGTGGTGGACGGCGCCCATGAGCAGGGTATAGCCGTCGGCGGGGGCATCGGCGACATAGGCGGCGCCCAAGGTCAGGCCGGCGCCCGGCTTGTTCTCGATAACGACCGTCTGGCCCCAGGCCGCGCCCAGCCTGTCACCCATCAGGCGGGCCAATTGATCGGTGCTGCCGCCCGGCGCCGACGGCACGACCAGCTTGATGGGCTTGGTCGGGTAGCTTTGGGCCGCCACGCAGAAACTGGCAGAACCCATCACCAGCGACAACAAGGCGCCGCGTATCACTCGTTTCATCTTCGTCTCCTGTGTTTTATCTGGCCGGCCGGCATGCACTCATGAAGGGCGGCGTTTATAGATTGGCAATCACTGCCTTCGTAATGTCGGCGGTATTGCTTCGTCCGCCGAACTCGAACGGAACGACCGCTCCGCTGGAAAAAGAGCGGGCAACCGCCTGCTCGATAGCCTGGGCGCCATCGCCCAAGGCTGTGTCCTTGGTCCGGTCGGCCAGCCAATCCAGCATCATGGCGACCGACAGAATCATCGCCGTCGGATTGGCTATGCCCCTGCCGGCGATGTCTGGCGCACTGCCATGCGCGGGCTGGAACAAGCCATAGTCATCTCCGATGTCGCCCGACGGCGCCATGCCCATGCCGCCGACCATGGCCGCGACCAGGTCCGACAGGATGTCGCCGAACATGTTCTCCGTGACCAATACGTCGTACTGCCAGGGCTTGAGCACCAGGTTCAGCGCCATGGCGTCAACGTAGGCGCTGGACGATTCGATGCCCGGGAAGCCGGCGGCCCTTTCTTCGAAGATCTGGCGCCAGAAGGCCATCGAGTGGAATACGTTGGCCTTGTCGACATTGGTGACATGGCCCGGACGCCCCTGGGATTTTCGGCGCTCGGCCAGCCTGAAGGCAAAGTCGCATATTCGGGTAGTCCCCTTGCGGGAAATCCTCATGGGATCCACCACCGCATCGTCGCCGTCCTGCTGGCTGCGTCCGCGCGAATAGAACAGGCCTTCGGTGTTTTCACGCACCAGGACCAGGTCGATAGAGGCGGCCCTTGGGTCGGACAGGGGTATGGGCAGGCCCGCGAAAGTGCGGATCGGACGGACGCCGGCATAGAGATCCAGCGCAAACCGGATATCCAGCTGGGGAATGATCTCGGTGCCGTCGGCGCCGCGCACATGCGGCAAGCCCATGGCGCCGAAAAGTATCGCATCGGCGGCGCGGCAGGCAGCCAGCGTTTTTTCCGGCAAGGCGTCGCCCGATTCCTGATAATGCTGGGCCCCGGCCGCATGGGCCCGGGCATCGAATTTACGGTCGATCTTCGAGCCCAGCGCCTGAAGCACCGCCAGGCCCGCATCCATGACCTCGCGGCCGATTCCATCGCCGGGCAATACAGCTATTGAATATTCTTTCGTCATGATCACATCTGTTGAAGGTTGAAGCGTTCGAAAATTGAGAGCAGCTCGGCCGAGGCCCGCTGCCGATGCGCCTTGTTGATGGCGACAGCGCCCTGCGCATCCCCGGCAAGCAGGCGCTCCACCAGGGCCAGGTGCTCTTGCGTCGAGTTGACAGGCTTGGCGCGCAGCTTGAGCGTGAACATACGCGCCCGATGAGCGCGATCCCAATAATTAAGGACGGTGTCGTGCAGTTGCCGGTTACCGCAAAGCACCAGCAATTGCTTGTGAAAGCGCTCGTCCGCGGCAGCCCATGCCTCTAGCCCGGCCCCTCCGTCTTCCAGGGCAAGAGCCATATCCCGGGTCGCATCCGCGAGGGGCCGCAATTCCTGTTCACCCGGCCGGCGCAGCGCCACCATTTCGACCGCGGCGCACTCCAGGGCCGTCAGGACTTCGTATATTTCGCGCATGTCCTCCGCTGAAACCGGCAGGACACGCATGCCGCGCCGCGGAATCACCTTGACCAGCCCTTCGTTCTGCAAACATATGAGCGCCTCATGGATGGGCGTGCGGCTCATGCCCAACGCAAGGGCAAGCTCCTGTTCCAATGCCTGATAGCCCGGCGGCCATACGTTGTCCAGAATGCGCCGGCGAAGTTCGCGCAGCGCGACATCGGCCATGGATTCGGAAAGACGGGCGAGAGCATTCATGGGTTTCTGCGCCATGCTTTATGCATGCATCAATGTATAAATTAATGCATACATTAATCCGAAGTATGGCCCGCAGGTATCGGGACAAACCCTGTGTCCGCTGCACGCTTATGAAAAAAGCCGGCGGCCCGTGGGCAGCCGGCTTTAAGACCGAACGAAATGACGCAAGCCGTTACGCGGCGGCGGGCAGAATGAAGTTGCCATCGTTGAGTTCGCCGGTATAACCGACCAGCTGGATCAGGCCATCACCGGATTCCAGGCCCATGTTCCCGTTTTGCACGAAGACAAAAGTGTCGCCCTCATGCTGGAAAGCAGCCCAATTGTCAATGTCGACATTGGCGGCGGCAGCCTCTACTTTGGCCAGCAACGTGGCTGAATCGTCCACGGCAATATCCACACGCATGCCTTGCAATACATCGCCGGTAAGCGCGCGCGGATCGGCGCCATCGCTGTGCTGACCAAAGACAAGCTCATCGCCGCTGCCGAACTCGACCACGCGCATTGCGCCGGCCAGCAGTCCTTCTTCGGTGCCGATATCCTTCAGGTTTGAAACCTGTTCGGTGAACTGAATCCAGTTATCGCCCTTCCCCGCCTCGATGGTCATGCCCAGGTTGCCATCCAGGTACAGAGTATTATCACCGGCACCCAGATCCAGCGTACGGTTGGCGCTGCTGCCCGATACCTCACCCTCGTCCGACAGCACCACGTCGATGCCGAGCGAATCGTCGCCGCCGCCCAACAATACCTTCCAGCCGGGCAATGACGCATCCTCCTTCTCGGTGATCACCACATTGCCATCCACCGTGGGCGTCAGTGATCCAACGTCATAAGAGGCCGAGCCTTCCCCTTCGATCTCGATCGGCCCCAGCGTCATCGTGCCGCCCCCATCGACGATCACCTCCTGCAGCAACTGGCCTATCGGCGAATCCGTACCCAGGTCGATCACGCCTTCCGTGGTAACCAGTTGAACCGCCAGGTTCTGCATCACCTGCGCAGCCACGGAAAGGTCGACCGTGCTGTTGGTAAAGGCCTCGGTCAATGAGGTTCCGGGCGCCAGCGCCTCGGAGTCGGATATGTCCATGGTGAACTTCAATACTTCACCATCCAGGCGGGCGCCCGTCACGTCAATGCCGCGCTCATCCAGGAACTGGATCAATGGGGCAGCGGCTTCGCGGATGTCGTCCAGCGTGAGGTTGCCGGTATCGCCAAGGCCGTCTCGCAGACGCAGCAAATCCGAAGGAGTCAGGCTGAAGGTCTGATCGCCACTGGGGCTGGTCAGCAATATTTCGCCCGTCAAGGCCAGCGTCATGGTGTCGCCGGTACGGAAGGCCTGGGCTTTACCGTCGGCGCTCCATTGCATGGGTATGCGGCCGAGTTCCGTCACCAATGTGATCGTGCCCGAGGCATCGTCCAGCTCAGCGCGAAATACGTTCGGGTTGCCTTCGGCCCCGCCATGAGGCGGGGGGCAGCCGTGGTTGTGCTCATGCCCATGCCCGTGCCCGTGCCCGTGCCCGTGATCATGGTCGCCGAATTTATCCTTGAGTCGCGAAAGTATGTCGAAAGAGCTGTGTAGCCAATGCTTTACGCCCGATGTGAAATCAGGAGCAACATCCCGATTGAAGAATGTGGTCAAGAACGAAGCCATATGAACCTCCCGAGGGGCTGGTGATATGTACAACCGCATGAAGTAAGCAGCCAAGCGGCGGCGCTGCGCTGCAGTCCGATGCTAACAACACGGTTTCCATTCCCTATGACATTCCATGTCGACATACGAATATTCTGGTGTAAATGTAAATCACCGATCGCCATTGAAATGCCCGGTTTGCCGCCTGAAGGCATTCCGGCCATAGGAAGATAGGACAAACGGACCTCGCATCGGTCAGCGGCCCCAGGAAAAACACCGTTTCAAATAGGACAAAGGGATTACGGATGTATGTCCAGGTTCACCGGCTTGCTCAAATACAGTTCATTGATCGAGTCGAAATCACCGGCGTCGAGTTCGCCTGCGACACGCTCCAATTGCAGGCGCGCCAACAGATACTCGAGCCGCGCCTGCTCCAGTTTCGACCGGGCCTCGAACAGCACGTCCTGCTCGTCGAGCACATCAAGATTGCTGCCCACGCCGTAAGAAAACGCCTTTTGGGCCGCGTCGACACTCAGCTCGCTCGACGCCACGGCTGATTGAAGCGCACGGATGCGCTCGACGCCGTCGGCCACATTCGTATACTGGCGCATGGCATCGGCCGCCGCCTTCTCGCGGGCCGCATCGAGTTCGTGCCGGCGCTGCCGATAGACCGCGCGCGCACGGGCCACGTTCGCCGTGGTGTAGCCACCGGTAAAAATCGGAATCGCAACGTGGATGCCCACCATGAAGGTATTGCTGCGCTGGCTCAACACAGAAAGATTTTCGCTATCCGCGTTGCTATAGCTGGCAACCAGACTCACCGTCGGCCAATACTCGCTCTTTGCCTGATCCAGCTCCGCCTGCGCAACGTTCACTGTCTCGCGAGCCGCCCTTGCGGATGGGTTGTTCACGCTGGCTCGCCGGAGCCATTCGTCCAGGCTGGCCGGCTGCGGTAGCTGCAGCGGAAATTCGTCCCCCGGTCCGGCAACGGAATCAGGAACGAAACCAAGCATGGATTGCAATTCCCGAACGGCCACGACCAGATCATCGTGCGCGGCGATTTCGTCGGCCTTGGCAAGGGCCAATCTCGCGGCGGTCTCACGCACGGCAGTCGCGGTGCCCGCATTATGCGCGTACCGGGACTTGAGGCCTTCATGGCGATCCGTCAATGCGGCGATCCGCGCGCGCTGCAAAGCACGCCTATCCTGGGCAAGCAAGACATTGAAGTACGCCGTCGCCAGCCGCGAGCCCGTTTCCTGTTGGTGAACCATAAAGGTGGCTGCGCCCTCGTCAGCCACCGCGACGCCACGCCGGTACCCCGCGTAGCGTCCATAATCCAACAGCGCCTGCTGCAATTGTATATAAGCGTTTGACGAGTCATAGCTTACGTCGGAAGTAATATCCCGGCCGGAAAAGCCGGGCTGTGTAATAGCACCCGTGACACGGCCGCGTATATAGCCAGCCTGTATTTGCGGCAGCAGGCCGGCCCTGCCCTGCCGGCGAGCCGTTTGGGCCGCAAGCCTCTCGCTTACGGCCGCCCTGTAGCGATAGTCATGGTCCAGCGCCATTCGCCAGGCTCGCGACAAATCGACTGCATCCGGCCCAGCGCCGCCCGCTTCGTGCGTTGCGTCCGCCCCCGTGCGGGATGCCTTGGACGCCCCGGGCAATAATGACGAACCCCGCAAGGTAAACATATCGGGCACGCCTTGCGCATGCGAAAGCACAGCGGTTGCCGCCGTCAGCAGCAAACCGCGTAGCATCGCCATGCATGGCATTCGCACGCGTGTCCAGATAGGGAATACAGACATCCTGTACCTTGATGTTGACGCAGACCCTGGGCGCGGGTATGGGTGAATCAAGCAGGAAGTTATTACAGTCGCGCAGAAAAGCAGGTGCGCAAACGTTACGTTCGTTATATGGTTTTACCGGCTTGCAAGCCGGCACGCCGGCCTTTGCGCCTGCCCGGCCTTCTAACGATGGAGCTGAACGGCGGGCCGCATAACCGCCGGCGCGCGGGAGAAACGTAGGAAACGGAAGCAAAAGCAACATCGCGCCACACGTTGTCATAAACAGCCAAAATCCAACGGATATAGTGACACGCTTCGGCCGTTCCAGCGTGTCTTTTCCGCAGGATACTCATGACATCCTCCCGCCGTACCGAACTGGGTCTAGCGCTATATCGGTTCCGCAAAATTTTCTACAGCCTGGCCGCGTTCAGCTGCGTCATCAACATACTTGGCCTTGCACCGGCGCTTTATATGCTGCAAGTGTATGACCGGGTGCTGACCAGCACGAACGAAACCACGCTGCTCATGCTGACGATACTGGTCGTGGGCCTGTTCCTGTTGTCCGCATTGCTGGAACTCGCCCGTTCGCAGGTGCTGATACGCGTCGGCAACCGTTTCGACATGATTCTGAATCAGCGCATCTTCACCGCCTCGTTCGAGCGCAATCTGCGCCGCAGCGGGGGCAATCCCGCACAAGCGGTACAGGACCTGACCAATTTGCGCCAGTTCCTGGCCGGCAATGCCCTGATCGCATTTTTCGACGCCCCCTGGACACCCGTCTATATTGCCGTCACCTTCATGGTGCACCCGCTGCTCGGGCTCATTACCCTGGGCGGTTCGATCACATTGATCGTGCTGGCCTGCATCACCAACGCCATAACCCAAAAGCCGCTGGCCGAGGCCAACCAGGCATCGATTTCCGCCGCCGCCTTCGCCAACAACCACCTGCGCAACGCCGAGGTCATCGAGGCCATGGGCATGCTGCCTGGCTTGCGGGCACGCTGGTTCGGGCAGCACAGCCGCGTACTGGCCCTTCAGACCCAGGCCTCCGACCGCAATGCACGGATCAGCACCATCAGCCGCTTCGTGCGCATTACATTGCAATCGATCGTCCTGGGCGTAGGAGCCTTGCTGGTGATCGACGGCTCCATTACCGCGGGCATGATGATTGTGTGTTCGATCCTGATGGGCAAGGCGCTGGGACCCGTCGAACAGGCCATCGGCGCATGGCGGCAGATGCTCAATACCCGCCAGGCCTACGCCCGCCTGGACGAGATACTGAAGGAGGCGCCGCAGCGCGGCGATACGCTGAGCCTGCCCGCCCCGCAAGGCCATATCCGGCTTGAAAACGTCTTCGCGGGCGCGCCTGGCGGGCAAAGTGCGATCATCAAAGGATTGTCATTCGATATTCCCGCCGGCGACGCCGTCGGCGTCATCGGACCATCGGCCGCAGGCAAATCCACCCTGGCCCGCGTCCTGGTCGGCATCTGGCCCTCGCGGGCCGGAACCGTACGGCTGGACGGCGCGGATGTTTATCTATGGAACAAGGACGAACTGGGCCCGCATGTCGGCTACTTGCCGCAGGACATCGAGTTGTTCGAAGGTTCGATCGCCGAGAATATCGCCCGCTTCGGCGCCATGAACGATGAACGGGTCATCGAAGCCGCGCAGCGGGCCGGCGTGCACGACATGATCCTGCATCTGCCGCAAGGCTACGATACCCGCTTGGGCACGGATGGAGCCTCGCTGTCCGGCGGGCAGAAACAACGGATCGCCCTGGCGCGGGCAATGTACGGCAACCCCGCCCTGCTGGTGCTGGACGAGCCCAATTCCAATCTGGACGAAAGCGGCGAAGCGGCTTTGGTGCAGGCCATCGCCGACATGAAGCGCCGAGGAAGCACCGTCGTGCTGATCACCCACCGCATGAATGTGCTTAACGCCATGGATAAACTATTGGTGATGCGCGATGGCGCTCTGGCCATGTATGGCCCGCGCGGCGACGTACTGGATGCCCTGCATCCGAAACAGATCAAGGCCGCCACGCAAGCCGAACAAGGCCGCTCCCCCGGTGCCGATCCGGACGGCCAGTACCAGATCACGGCACCGCTGCATGCCATCCGAGCCAACCGGACCTGACATGACGGCCTATATCGAAAATCCCGTTTCCGGCCAGGACAGCCTTCCAGGCGTCGACACCGACTTCACCAGCCCTTTGCGCTGGGGGCTTGCAGTGCTGCTCATCGGCTTCGGAGGCTTTGCCGGCTGGGCCGCTTTCGCACCGCTGGATGCGGGTATTACAGCCAACGCCGTCGTGCAAGTGGCCGGCAGCCGCAAGGCCGTGCAGCACCTGGAAGGCGGCACCGTCGAACAACTCATGGTGCGGGAAGGCGACTACGTCCGGGCCAGGCAGACTCTTGTCCGCCTGAACGCCACGCGCGCCCAGGCCGAACAGGGTGTTGTCAGTTCTCAGTACATTACCGCCGCCGCCATTGAAGCCCGGTTGATCGCCGAACGGGACGGACTGAATCGCGTCGAGCCCCTACCCGCCGTGCAGGAACGCTTCGGCAATGATCCGCGTTTCATCCGCGCCACGCGGGCGCAGCAGCGCCTGTTCGACACCCGCTCGCAAGCATTGCAAGGCGAGATCGGCATCCTGAACGAAAATCTGCAGAGCGCCGAACAACAACTGGCAAGCTTGAATCAAGTGCAGTCCAACCGGAAATCCCAGATCGGCTACTTGCAGCGGGAATTGCAGGGCGTGCGCAAACTGGCCGGCGAAGGCTATCTGCCGCGCAACCGCATGTATGAGCTGGAGCGCAACGCCGCCCAGTTGCGGGCCGCGCTCTCGAACGACGCCGTTGAATCCGGCCGGACGCGAAACCAGATCGCCGAGCTGAAACTGCGTATTCTGCAACGTGAACAGGAATACCAGAAGGAAGTCCAGTCGCAGCTGTCGGATGTTCATAAAGAAGCATCCGCGCTCCACGACCGGTTAAGCGCGCTCGACTACACGGTAAGGCAAACCGACATCCAGGCCCCGGTGGACGGTTATGTGCAGAATCTGAGCATACATACCGTGGGCGGTGTTGTATCGCCGGGCGCCGTCCTGATGGAAATCGTGCCCGAAGACCGGAGCTACCTGATCCAGGCCCAGGTGCCGGTGCATGCGGTCGACCGCATGCGGCCCGGTCTTGACGTGGAAATCAGTTTTCCGGCCTTCAACCACGCCCAGACGCCGAACGTTCCGGGCAAAGTGCTGACCGTTTCCGCCGACCGCCTCAAAGACGAGGACAGCAAAGCCCCCTACTACCTGGCTCAGGTCGAAGTTACGCCGGAGGGCGTCGACATGCTCAGCACAAATACCATTCGCCCCGGCATGCCCGCATCGGTGCTCATCCGGACGGGGGAGCGGACCATGCTGAGCTACTTGCTGAAGCCATTCCTCGACCGGCTGGACAAGTCATTCAGGGAGCAGTGATGCGAATAGCCGCAACGACGCGCATGCTGTTACTGCTCGCCATGCTGGCCTGCCTTCTGCCCCAAAGAAGTCAAGCGGCCGAATCTTCCGTACGGCCGGCCAGGCAGCCATCGAACGAAACAACTCAGCAGCCTGTGCTGGACCTCACGCTCGTCCAGGCCTGGCAAGCCGCCTTGAAACACGATCCCGGGTACCAAGCCGCCATCAGCGAACGCGAGGCCGGCCAGGCCAACCGCGGCATCGGCCGCGCAGGTCTGTTGCCGCAGGTCAGCGCATCGCTGGGCCGCAGCAAGCTGCGCGGCACCCTGGAAATCCCGAGCCCTCTCGGTGGAGTGCGCGACGAAGACCTGAACTACACAATCAAGACCAGCGAGATCCGCGCCACCCAGACCGTATTCGACTGGAGCCGCTATGCCGAATACCGGCAAGGCCAGGCGCGCGCCGTTCATAGCCTGGCCGTCTTCGATACCAAAGCGACAGACACCGCGACGCGGCTGTTCAACCGTTACTTCCAGGCCTTGCTGGCTCACGAGAACATCGTGCTGGCCCAGAACAAGCTGGATGCCAACGAGAAACTGCAAATGGTCGCCCAGCACCGCTTCGACAACGGCGAAGGCACCATCACGGATATTCGCCAAGCCGCTTCGCGACGCGATCTATCGCGCGCCGACCTGATTGCGGCCAGGGACGTCATGGTGATCGCACAACGCGAACTGCAGGAGATGGTGGGGCCCTCCCCCTTGCGCCTGGCCGCCCTGAAGCCTGATTTTCAGGCGCAGCCGCTCTCGCCTCCTTCCCTTGCGCAATGGCAGTCGGCCGCCCTGGCGGGCAGCGGCGAAATCCGCAGCAGCGAGCAAAACCTGCGCATCGCGGCAGACGAAGTCGATCGCAGTTTCGGTGGCCACTTGCCCACGTTGGAGCTCGTTGCCGCCCGCCGCTTGGCCAGCAACGAAACCATTGCCACCCGCTACCAGGACAGCAGCACCACGGAGATCGGCGTCCAGGTGTCCCTGCCTATTTATTCCGGCGGCTTGACCAGCGCCCTTGTCGATCAGGCAGGGCATAACCGGGATCGCGCCCTGCACGAACTGGCGGCGACACGCGAGCGCACCGCCGTGGAGGTGACCCGGCAATATCATGCCGTCGTCAGCGGGGCACAACGGATCAGTGCGCTGATCGTGGCCGAACAATCGGGCGCGCAGGCACTGGAAGCCGTCGAGGCCGGCTTCGCGGCGGGAACGCACAGCATGGTCGACATCCTGGATACACAGGACCAACTGTATCGGTCGCGGCTGGACCTGGCGCAATCGCGGCTCGAGTATGTGCTGGCAAGACTGATGCTGTCGGCCGCCTCGGGAGGACTGGATGCGCAGTTGATTCAGCGGACGAGTGAGCAGTATTTCGGGAAAGGCCGGGTAGCCTTGCAGCCACCACCCCCGAAGTTCTGAGCCTTGCCGCGCCCCGCTGATCAGACCGTTGCGGCCATCATTTCCCGCAGTGCCTCCAAGGCCTCTTTGATGGCCTGCTGCTGGGCCGTCGATGCCGGAGGAATCGGCCTCAAGGTATGGCCGGTGGGCACCCCTTGCAGCGACAAGGTGAATTTGGCCAGGGCGACACGGTTGTCCGCATACATGGCGTTCCATAGCCGCAGCAGCCTTTCGTGCAAGGCCAGGGCATAGCCGTGGTCGCCGCGGCGCACCGCATCCCACAAGCTAACGCAGGCCCCCGGCGCGGTCGACGTCAGCATGGAGATCACGCCATGGGCGCCCAAGGCCATGCAGGGATACAGCAGGGAGTCCACGGCGGCATAGATGCGGTCTTGCGGGCCTGCGGCAATCAGCAGGTCGGCCAGCGCCTTCAGGTCGCCCGCGCTTTGCTTGACGCCGACCACGCCGGGAACCTCGCGCATGATGCGCAGGATGAGCGAGGGAGAAAGGTAATTCCAGGGAATCACGTTATAGATGAGGATGGGAATGTCGGTGGCATCCGAGATTTCCTGGAAATGCCGGATCATGCTGGCTTCGTCGGTCTTGTATATGTAGTGCGCAGGCGTCACCTGCAGCGCGCTGACATCAAGGCCTTCAAGGGCGCGTATTCTTCGTATCGTGCCGCGCGTGCTGTTGGCGATCACCCCGGCCACCACGGGCATCTTCCCCTGGGCTTCCTGGGCGCTTACCTCGACGATATGGCGCAGCTCGTCGGTTTCCAGGGCAAAGCCCTCGCCCGAGCTGCCGCCCGCCACCAGGCCGTGCACGCCTTGCGAAATCATGAACTTCACGACCGCGCGCAGGCTGTTCTCGTCGATTTCACCCGACGCATCAAAGGGAGTGATGAGCGGCGGGACGATGCCCTGAATTTGCTCCGGGGAAAACAGTTTTGTCATGATGGCCTCTTCAAAGTCTTTTTCGCTGAATGGTTGGGGTTATTGCGGCTCGACACCCGCCAAGCGCAGCAACTTGGCGAAGTGCTTGATTTCCTGCTCGATATACCGCCCGAAGCCCTGGCTGTCGGAAGGCGCGGGCTGCAGGCCCAATTGCTTCAGGCGCTCGACCACATCCGGAGAACCGACCGCCTGCACGGCGGCGGCATTCAGCCTGGCAATACGGTCGGCCGGCGTGCCCGCGGGCGCCACAATGCCATTCCAGGTCAGCACTTCGTAGCCGGGGTACGATTCGGCCAGTGCGGGAACATCGGGCAGCAAGTCGGAGCGGGTCGCCGAGGTCACGGCGAACGCCTTGAGCTTCTTCGACTGGACCAGAGGGACGGCTTCAAGAATGGGGCTGAAGGAAATCTGGATCTGCCCGCCCAACAGGTCGGTGTTGACCTGGCTTCCGCCGCGGTACGGCACGTTTATCATTTTGACGTCGGCCATCGATTCAAACAGAGCCGCCGCCAAATGAGGCGAAGAGCCATTGCCCGAGGTGCCATAGTTCACCTTGTTCGGGTGCTTCTTCAGATAATCGACGAAAGACTTCAGGTCGTCGGCGGGAACGGAGGGGTTCGCCACCAGAACACTGGGACTGGTCGTGGTACGGGCGACCGGAGCGAAATCCTTCAGCGAGTCATACGCCAGCGATTTATAGAGACTCATGTTGGCCGCCAAGGGGCCGCTGCTAAGAAACCCCAGCGTATAGCCATCGGGCTTGGCCTGCGCGACGAATGCGGCGCCTATGGCGCCGGCCGCGCCGGTCTTGTTTTCCACGACTATGGCCTGCCCCAGGATGTCGCCCATTTTCTTGGCGATGAGCCGGCCGGAAATATCGTTGTTTCCACCCGCTGCGAACGGTATGACCAACGTTATGGGCTTTTCAGGATAGGCGGCCGCCGTGGCGCCGGCGGCGCAAGCCGCCAGCACGCCCGCCAGGCAGGCGCGGAAAATGAATCGTTGTTTCATGTTTGTCTCCCGATGATCGGTTTTCTGTCGTTGAGGAATCATCCCGAATGACGCAAGGGAGCGCCATCGTTCATCTGCAAACCCATGGCACGAGTCACGACGCGCTGACGCGATGCATTGATGTGTTCACAGATGAGCGCCACGGCGCGTGGTTCGTCGCGCGCCTGAAGCGCGGCGATGAATGCGAGGTGCTCCCGCATCGCAGGCACCACCCGCATTGGCCGGGCCAGATCGCTGTCGATGCGGATAAGCTTGATATGCAGGCTATTGACACGGTACATGTCCGATATGATTTCGTTATTCAGGACATCGACCATGCGATGGTGAAAGTTCCAGTCCAGCGCCAGGGCCTCCTTGTCCAGCCTGGGATCGGGTTTGTCGTCGATGGCGCGGCCAAGCATCGCCCTGTGAGCCTCCGCTATCCGCTCGAGCTCGCTGTCGGAGGTGCTTCGAATGAAGGCGCAGGCAGCTTCCTTTTCGATCATCAGCCGGACATCAAAGGCATTGCGGATCAATTTAAGGTCGACCGGCATGATCTGCAGCCCCCGCTTGGGCACCGTGACGATGAGTCGTGCCGCCTCCAGCCTGGGAATCATTTCCCGTATGGCACCCAATGGCATGCCCAGCAGCAAGGTCAGTTCTTGCTGAGAAACGAACTGGCCCGGGCGCAGCCTGGCTGCAAGCACCTGCTCGCAAAACAGCTCGTACGCCTGATTCCTCAAGCTCGTAGCGCCGACGGCGGGTTTTTCTAAAGAATGCGTGGCCATAAGACATCTCCTTGGCCGCATTCTAACTTTTATCTAACATGTTAGCAAGATGGCAGCAGTGAACCATGCACATTCTTATGCTGACGCTAGCGCCGCCGCTTCCACCATTTCAGCAAGCCATACGAAAGATGGGCCTTTTCCTGCCCGACCGGCAAGTCGGGCCGGATGCTCATCCAGGACGATTTCGCATACGCCAGGCGCTGATCAGGATAGACGCTTCGATGCCCTATGATCAGATACGCGGCAATCGCAGCGCCAGCCACGTATGCCGTGCCCACTGTTCCGCCAAACAGCTCCACGCCCATCAGGATGGCCGCCAGCGGCGTATTCGATGCGGACGCCACCACCGCCACCAAGCCCACCGCCGCGCCCAGTTCCGGACTGATTCCGAATAGATGCGCAAACGCGTTCCCGGTGACCGCCCCGATGACAAACTGCGGCGTGACGATCCCGCCGTAAAACCCGGACCCCAGGGTAATGGCCACCAGCAGGCTCTTCCACAAGAAGCCCATGTAAGGCATGGATTCCCCCGCCAGCGCCTGGTTCATGAGCGGCAGGCTCAGCCCCAGATACTTTGTCGGAATCACGAATATCAAGGCCGCCAGCACGCAGCCACCCAACACCGGCATAAGCGGCGGCCACACGCCGAAACGTGTCCGCACATGCAGGAACAGGCGCGTGGCCCCGTGTGTCAGATCGACGAACACCCGCGCCGCCATGCCGCAGATCATGCCGATCAGCACGGTCTTGATGAACAGCAGCTCGGAAAATTCCGGCAACACCGGAATATGGAAGTATTCGTAGGGTATCCCCAAGTTCTTGCTTACCTGGAAGGCCGTTACCCCGGCTACGATGGCGGGCAGCAGGAAGTCGTGCCGGATACGCCCTATGGCCAGCACCTCGACCCCATAAATGGCCCCGCCGATGGGTGTGCCGAATACGCCGGCGAAGCCGGCGCTTACGCCACAAGCCACCAGGCGCTTGCGCAGCTCGGCATTCAGCTTGAGGGAATGCCCGATGGCCGACGCCAGCGTCGCACCGATGTGCGAGCACGGCCCCTCCTTGCCCGCCGAGCCGCCGCAGGCCAACGTAACAATCGCCGCGACAGGCTTGATCAGCACAGTCTTGAACGGCATTTTGCCGCCCTGCTCGTAGACTGCCGCCAGCATGGAGTCCTTCAGCCCACCGGCGTTGGCCCGGTAGCCGTAGTACAGCATCAGGCCGTTGATCAAGCCGCCCAGGGGCAGCAACAGCAGTTGAAGCCAGAAAGGCACTGAGATAGATTCATCCGTCAGGAAGAACAAGACATGCAAAAAAAGGCTGGTGCCCACGCCCACGACCACGCCCGTAATCGTGGCCAGAACCAGCCATTGCACGACCGTTGCCAGCATGACCAATGGTTCTACATAATCGATGCGTCGCATGGATAATTATTCGGTGAAGGACGAAAAAACCCGCAAGCCTTTCGGCAAGCGGATTCTGTCTGGATGGTGGGCGGACTGGCGAACTGCACCGCTACATCGTAACATCACGAGGGGCCTGTGGACCTTCGTGCGAAGCAGCCCTATTAGGGCGAAATAGAGATTGCCGACCTTTTCCTAGTTGCTTGTCAGGCCGTGAACCACGAGCATCAGCTTCCCAACGCGACGGCCAATTTCTCAACTGCCTGTACGGTAGTGAATGTCATGGGGGTGACGCCCATCCCCGAGTCACCTTTCTCAGCTGCCTATACGGCAGTGAACTCCCAAGCCAAGTACGGCAGGAACTGGACTGGTTTCTCAGCTGCCTGTACGGCAGTGAACGGGTGACGCAGGCGAGAAGAATAGTTCCCTATTTTCTCAGCTGCCTGTACGGCAGTGAACTCTGCCGTCCTTATGCTGTGCGTAGACCTCTTTTTCTCAGCTGCCTGTACGGCAGTGAACTGAGGCCCGCTGAATATAAGGCGTGGCTAGATTTTCTCAGCTGCCTGTACGGCAGTGAACGCCGGCATGACCTTTACCTGGGGTTCCGTCTCTTTCTCAGCTGCCTGTACGGCAGTGAACGAAAAGTGCTCATACCGCTGCCCGTACTACATTTTCTCAGCTGCCTGTACGGCAGTGAACGCTACTGATCCTAAACTACAACCCGCCGATCCTTTCTCAGCTGCCTGTACGGCAGTGAACGGTGTGGGATACGGACGAACCGGACAACCCGTTTTCTCAGCTGCCTGTACGGCAGTGAACGCACCCATGGCGAGCTCGTGAACGAAGCACACTTTCTCAGCTGCCTGTACGGCAGTGAACGTCATCGCACGCTATCGAGAACGGGGACGCACTTTCTCAGCTGCCTGTACGGCAGTGAACATGGCCAGCCGGCACCGCCGGCGGCGCAACCATTTCTCAGCTGCCTGTACGGCAGTGAACGTAAGCATAACGACTCCAGCCCCGTATCTCGGTTTCTCAGCTGCCTGTACGGCAGTGAACGATGGCCTCGATCATGCGCCCTCCGACACTTTTTTCTCAGCTGCCTGTACGGCAGTGAACATCAAAGCACCCAACCGATCCTGCGATTGCAGTTTCTCAGCTGCCTGTACGGCAGTGAACGCCACGATAACCGGGCGCGACCTGACGGTCCATTTCTCAGCTGCCTGTACGGCAGTGAACATCCCGGCACGACCGGGGGGGCAACATCCTTTTTTCTCAGCTGCCTGTACGGCAGTGAACCACCTCCGCGTCCCGACGATTGGCCAGCCCCTTTTCTCAGCTGCCTGTACGGCAGTGAACGATCCGAATTGCCGTAGCTGCTTGATTCTTTTTTTCTCAGCTGCCTGTACGGCAGTGAACATCATGATCCCGCTGCGGGCTGTATTCGATCTTTTCTCAGCTGCCTGTACGGCAGTGAACAACCGCTAACTGTCATTGTAACGATCGGGGCTTTTCTCAGCTGCCTGTACGGCAGTGAACTCGAAACTTCGTCCGAGTACACGACGCCGGAATTTCTCAGCTGCCTGTACGGCAGTGAACATATTCGAGTTCGCCTTGTTGCGGGTGGTGGTTTTCTCAGCTGCCTGTACGGCAGTGAACAGGGCCGAGTCTGACGAGAGCCGCTTTGTGATTTTCTCAGCTGCCTGTACGGCAGTGAACTAATGCTCGCCCATGGCGAGCGGTAAGGTCATTTTCTCAGCTGCCTGTACGGCAGTGAACTTGATCGAACGGAACTTTGGCGATTTCGCCCTTTTCTCAGCTGCCTGTACGGCAGTGAACCAGGGGTATATCAGGGCACTACAGCCTAACTATTTCTCAGCTGCCTGTACGGCAGTGAACTAATCGGCGAATGACCCTCGCTCAATCGGCGCTTTCTCAGCTGCCTGTACGGCAGTGAACCCAAGGAAGGTGTGGCGGCTGGCGTTGCGCAATTTCTCAGCTGCCTGTACGGCAGTGAACAGATATCGCCAACATACATTCTTGATGAGGATTTTCTCAGCTGCCTGTACGGCAGTGAACTTCGCGAACCACCAGTACATGAAGTGCATGAGTTTCTCAGCTGCCTGTACGGCAGTGAACCATTGATGCCCTGCCACAAGGTAACTTCGCCTTTTCTCAGCTGCCTGTACGGCAGTGAACATAGACTGTAGGAAAGCGTTGCTGCGCTCCCATTTCTCAGCTGCCTGTACGGCAGTGAACGCGTAGGGCATTATTTGATTCTCCGATAGTGCTTTCTCAGCTGCCTGTACGGCAGTGAACTGTAAGAGCCCAGTCTGGTGCGAAGTTGTAAATTTCTCAGCTGCCTGTACGGCAGTGAACGGTCGGCCTACGCCTACGCTTACCCGCGTATGTTTCTCAGCTGCCTGTACGGCAGTGAACATCACAATGGCAGCACCGGGCCAGTTCACGGTTTTCTCAGCTGCCTGTACGGCAGTGAACGGTGATAGGCTGCATCGCGATTGAAAACGAAATTTCTCAGCTGCCTGTACGGCAGTGAACAGTTCAAAGTTTAATCCATCACATTGATATTAAAATGTATTTCCTGAATTCGCCTATAACTATCGTAATTTTCCATATAAAAAAAGGCGGTGATAAATCAACGCCTTACATCATTCAGAGAAAAAAAGGTTAAAAATAAGGTACCGTCGCCGACTCACTTAAACCAAAGGTATTAAAGCTGCCTGTTGCTCCCGTCTTCAACACTAACTCTTGTTGTATAAACATGCGGTAATGTTCGCCAGTTGAGGAACTTCTCAGCAGGATATAAGGTAATTTTGATCGTTCATTTTTAGTCGTTAACAACCGTTCCTGAGCCTCTTCCTCCGATATCCAGCCCTTGCGTACAGACCGTCTAAGCAAACGCTCTTGACTACTCTTTACATGCACGCGCCGGACAACACAATATTGGCTTACGACAGGCGTTGAGCGTATTGGCCTAAGCTGCGCATAATCTTGTAACCCTCTTAGCCAGGAATCATCCATTAGTCTACCCAAGGCTAACTTCGAGCCATGTATGCGCAAACAATCTCCCAGTGTCAGCTTAATTTTCGGAAAGCTGACACCAATTTCTCCCTGGCCCACACGTACCAGTGCTAAATGAAGTTTGGAAAAAATTGCGCTGATCAATGTGCTGGTGCTGAACTCGGGATCAGGTCGCACGACAACATCCACGTAGTAATCCATGGCGGCCACCTTTAACCGGCTTCGCCAAAGACACCGCCACGCACCAAGGTAGCTATCACGTAGTGCTGTTGCTCGACAGATGGGGCCTGGTTTCTAAGTACCCAAGCATCCAGCAAGCTATAAAAATCCATCTTTTCTTTGGGCTGGCGGTAAGCGGTCCCCCGGTTAGTAACCGAGCCATATGGTTCAACGGCGATAGGACCTGTATCGTGTGCCTGTGGATACCAGGTATCGATGGTGCGCAACGCGTTACCCACTTTTTGTGAATGCAGCGCGGCGATACCGCCTACTTGATACAGGTACTTGCTTTTACGGTTATCCCGGCCACCAGCATCCAGGACCAGCTCTTGCGATGGAAACACTTCCTGTCCCACGCCTAAACGTGCAAACGCGTCAATCTGCAGCAGCGTGAAGGATTCACCTTCCAAGCCCTGTCGAATTACCTCTGCCAACTCACCAAGCGCGCCCGTCGGCACTACAAACTCATGCAGATCAAAACTCGCGCTATCAAAAAGCCATACCTGTTTTTCTTGATCGCCTTGAATATGTGCAACGCGCACTTTGATCGCTTCCGCGCCAATTCGGTTCCGCCACAAGAAACGGCCATTGGCGATGTTCTCGGCATACCTTGCCGCTAAGACTTGGAATTTGTGTTCCGTAATATAGGCATTGATTGTGCTGGCTAACTTGGCTTGATATTGTTGATCGTTACATGCCGAAGGCGTGGCCAGATTACCTAAAATTCGCAACGTGAAGCTGACCTTCAGTGTGTCAGCATCAAAGGGCAAAGCTGCCACATCCACTCGCTGTAGATTCGGCTTTTGTATTTCAGCATCCAACTTGACAGGGTCGCTAGCGATTGCATTCTTCAAGCGATTTGAGATCGTGCCACGGACATCTTTACTATTGATCGTGATAGGCCGCCAGGCATTGCTCTGCTCGTCCTGACCGAAGCCACCAGCAAACATGAGCGCGTCCGAGTTGGCCAGCTTGCGCTCAAACGCCAGTACAGATGCCGTCTTGATCGTTGTTTTTGCCATGATAACCCTCTGCTTAGTGCGATTGAATGTAGGTCTAGGAAGCGACCGGTTGATAAGAGTTCTTGCAGATATACCAATCATCCTCAACGTGAAAGCGCCAGATCAGGTCGTTAATGCCGGTAAGGCGATGCGGACTAATCCATTGACCAATGCCATAGGCAGCCTCGACAAACCGAAAAGGTATATTTGGATCGCGACTGCCTACGACCTGGCCAGGCGCATATAGGGGAGATATGGCCTTGAAGCCCATCGCCATTGGCACAAGATAGCCGTTCGCGGGTTTAGGAACGATATCCCATTCACAGTCGCCATCAGTTGTCGTTCCATCTTCATCAGAGTGCCCACCTTGGGGATCGACTCTCGCCTGGTGCTTGATAGCGATAAAGTCCAGCCAGGCATCCAGCAACTCGGCATTGGGAGCTTGCTGAATCAAGTGCCGATAGTGCTCATGCAACAGTTCGCTTCTATCCACCAATGCGAACCCAGGCAACAAACGCAACAGTTGCTTGCGTATGTTGTTCGATGCGTCATCGCCGCGCAATTCAACAAAGTCGACACTCCCGATGCTTTGAATCGTTCCCCCGGCCAAACGCCGAGTCTGCGCCAAGCCCAATACGTACTCTTCCAAGAGGACAACATCATGCGTGATCTCCCCCGCTCCGAAATCAACTCTGTCGGCATTGAAATCACATTCAATGACTAAGGACACGTCCATGTGCATACGGCCCTCTTCCACAAACGAAGGCGTACTACCTTCTTTCGTCAGTGGGTTGCGCGTCATCGTGAAGCGGTAATCCGCCCAAGGGGACGGTCGATATGCTTGCAAATTATGAGAGTGGCATACCACGCCACAGCCGCCAAGTGACAGGCCATGCTGCGATTGCAATATTCTCGACAAAGCGTGGGTATAGCCCAGGAAGGCCGACATGCTAGGGAAACCGTAAGTTAGCCCAGTGATTGCTGTAGCGTTTTCCACCTTGACATGGCGCAAAATCAGAACGGCCTTCATGACGACAGCGCCTCCAGGTTCAATTGCAATAACCCTAGCTTGCGCTCAAGCAATTTGCGCCACTCGTGATATTCCGTATCGGCCAAGAGCATTTTCTTTGTGCTTAATTTGCGGTTCAACCAGAATGCAAATTGCTCCGCCAGCTTGCGCTGCCAGTCTGAGCTTGCACGTTCTTGCTGAAATCCTTCATCGGAAAACCAAGGATCCAACCAAAACCGTTCCTCTCTTGTCAGCTCTGTTGCTATGCTCCACCCTGGTTTGAACGCCGTCTGGATCTCGGTTGAATACAATAGAAACTGCTCGATCAGCTCATCCACAAACTCTGCACGCGTATTACGTATATGCAGATTATTAGCATCGTCAGGCAGTTTTTTCAGAAACCCTACTAATCGACGCAGCGTAGCCCAAACCAGCCGCTCATAGCCGCGCCAGAATACGTCATGGTCCTGCGGTGGCTGCGATATCTTTTTCCAGGAAGGCGGCTCGCAACTGACCAGATAGACACTGCCCCTGCGGCTACTATTTAGCTTGGATACATTCTGAGGCTTTGTTCCGCCATACGCCTGCAGGGCAATATCTCGAAACTCCACCAATGTTTGAGAGCTATGGCACTTTTCCTTTCTAAGCCGCCGCAGCTCCTTGGATTCTTCCGAGAATCGGCTATCGGAAATACGTGTATAAACCTCTTGTGCCAGAGACGACGCAAACAAAGGGCTGACCAAATGATACGAACCAGCCGGCAAAGGAATGTAAACCTGCTTTGCCAATGTGTGCGTCCGAAGTTCAGTATTAGTGAGCGCCTGCGCAAAACCTAGCCGCCAATCTTCGAGCTGCGCATCGTTTTCAGCAAATGATGCCAAGGCCGATATATCACCCTCGGCAACCCGCTGCCCAACACTCGTACCATCAGCTGCAAGCTGCAAAAGGCCCGCTACATCAAGCGCAGCAGCATTGCCATCGACGTCTATGCTCGGATGCTTGAGCGTGGACGTAGTCACATACGTCGCCGGCGCATTGTCACCACCACCTAAAGCATAGATGCTGCTGCCTTTGGCGTCACTATGCGTGAACTTAATGGGGTGGGTGACAAAACTGATTTGCTTCGCACGGCGTGCTGCATCGGTCAACCACGTGGTATGCTCGAACGAAGCCAGCAGTTCTTGACGTTTGACGATTGCAGCCGAAGAATCATAGTCGCCAGACGCAGTAGCATCTTTCGCAACCTCCTTGTCGAACTGCTCTAGCTTAGTCGCGGCACGTTGATCAATGTATTCGCGAATTAACTGCGGAAGCGTTTTGCTCATGGCTTGCTCCATCACATGGACTTATGCACCAGTCTGGTAGTAAATAAATGAAATGTCAATTCCTTTAGCTAGTCCCTTTTAGCTAATAATATGGGAACACTTTGATACTGCAAGGAAATGAGCAGCTTGTTACCATGCAAGCCGCTAACAGCCGTACAGGCTGCTTAGAAGTTTAGTTAGTCACTTTTAACGTATCACTGCCGTACAGGCAGCCAATCTGGACATCTCCCCGTGCCCAGATTTAAAACAGCCTTCTGAAAACACCCAGCAACGGGTGGTACTGCCATTTCCTGTCGCTTTCGCGCAGCCTGATCTCACCGAATTTTTTGCTTGCATCATTTACTTCCATCGAGCGTAGCTCAGCAATTTCCTCGATCTGCTCCTTGAAATCCACCTGTATCCACGGCAACATGCCGGCCCCAAGCTCAAGCTCTACCCGTTCGAAGCGGTAATCTTCCACTAGCAGTAAATCGCCTCGATCCGACATCTGGTGGAAGACGGGTTCATCCATTTCACCGTCCAAATACAGAACAAACAACTCATCAGCAGCCGATTTGCGAAACGGGTCACGTCGCTGCAATTCGCCGCACCAGCTAGCATGATGAAGCCACCACAGCGACGCATGGCATGTCACACCATCAGCGCCAAGCAAACGCGCGTGTGTTTGTACATGCTCCAGATCAGCCAGGTTTCCACTCGCATCCAGAACGCTAGCTGGTTGGATGCGAGGTATGGCATTGATGTGTTGATATTGCTCCGGCAACAAGGCCTCTGCCAAATCCTTGTTTCTGAGGACAAATGGCTCTTTCTCGAAGCCCGGTTGGGCATAGGCAAGTCGCTCACCTTTCAGCGCCCTGATATTCCTATTCAAAATGAATAGATTCGCCGCTTCTGGAGTGTATTGCCGATGCCGCTGGACACGTCCCGCGAGCTGAATCAAAGATCGCATGGAGCTTGGCTCTGCGATCGCCCAGTCATAATCGTGGTCCCTTCCCACTTCGGTGACTGCCGTTCCGAACACTACAAATATATGGTTCTGTTCGGGACCATTCGTTAAGGCATCGTGAACCGATGCATGCGCCCACAGGCTGTCTGGCTGATGCCTATCCAGAACCGCATCCAGCTCCCGCTCGACTTCCGAACGTACGATCAAAGGATGCCGGCTGTGATACAGGCAAAAATGCAAACAATACCCAGAACGAGCACTCTGACGCACGATCTGTTGGGCCAAGGCCACCATCGGATTGATATTAGCCATGCGAACCAACCCGACAGACACCCTTTTTTTACTCGCCTTATGCTCTTGATTGTGTCGGTCATGCATATCGTAAACGCCCGCCAAAACAGCATCTGCTGCGGCACGAATTACATCCTCCTCTTTAGTCGAAGGCGTATTCACCGCCAACAACTCAGCCCATCGAATACTTGGCTGCTTTTGCAGCGATGCCACTCGCCTCTTAACGAACTGTTCGTGAGCCATTGCAAAGCCTGGCAGATCGCGATGATCGCTTTGTGCAACGCGAAACTCGTCGAACCATGCACAACAAACGCTATCGGGGGTATCTAGGTAGCCACGCACCGCATTGAAGCGTTTTCGACCTGTGCAATAGGCATCGAACAGCGCACTGATCAACGCAGGCGGCAGAGTGGCGGACGACAGCAGTACACGCGCTCCCAACATACCCACCCAATTAACCAAGCGCGCTAGCGCTGGCATATCATCCAGATCGAAATCATCCGGTTCGTCCAACACCAGATCCGACGTCAACAAGCGCAGCATCGGCGCTATCTGGCGCCCACCGCGGTCTCCCTCGGTGGCAGGCATCAAGTGATCAATGGTGCTGACCAAGATTGGAGCGCTGACCAACTGATGCAGCTTAGGCGAAAGGTTCAACCATGCACTGAAACGCCCGTCATCCAGGCTTCCTGAGTACTGCACATACTGATGCTCAGCGAACACTGCCTCGGCCGACTCACTACCAGCCTGCTCTGCCGATATGGTTTTTTCCAAATCATTGCGGTCATTTATGCTGGCGCCCTTGTTGTTTAGCTCGTGTAAGTCACGCACGGACTGCGACCCGATCAACACTGCCAAATCGTCGTCGGCCAACTTCAGCCGCGCCTTTAGGGCATCGCCCGTTTGCAGAGTCAGTGTCCGCAGACCCAAGGCCACACTGAACCGGCATCCTTCCTGCTCATTTGCCAGCCCGTACATAATGCGGCCATTAGCAAAGGTTTTCCCGCAGCCGGTCGATGCCATGTTGATGCCAAAGAATCCTTGGCTATCGGATCGCCGAGCGATGCCCTGAGCGAGCTCAAAGGCCTTGTCTTGCCATCGGAATCGGTCGTTATCACTGCGCTGCTTGAAACCTTTATGCCGTGTGATCGCCGGCAGGGTCAAACGTAGCTGAGGTAGGCATTTCGCCAGCAATACTGCATTGTGCCCAACACCGATATTGTGCTCATCAAGTTTTTGTTTAGGCCGCCGTGTCTTCCGGTCTGTATTCGCGAATGCTTTGTAGCGCCTATCCTGCCAGGCGCTAACTGGAGCGCCGGCCGAATAACTGTGATCCGCAAGCATCAGAACCAGCCTCGACAAATGGCTGGTAAAAGGATCGCTCAACCAATCCACACCAAAAAGCGCACGATGCTTGTTTGCCCTGTTTGCAATGCTTTTAGCCTTGCGTCGCCACGTTTCACTGCGAAACGGAGTACCCGCATCAAACCGCCAAACGGCGGCCCAGTCAGATTTCTTCCACGTATCATATTCGCACTGAGGCGAGTTCCATGAGGCATTGAATCGCCTTCCCGTCATCCACTCATCAATGTTATCCAGCTGCGGTAAGTAATGCCGTTTGCTATCCGCGCTACCCTTATCCGTATATTTAGGCAATCGATGATGTGACACGATCAACCATGCCACCACACGAGCCAACGGGGGCATTGTGGCAAATGGGTTGGATACAACACCATCGTTACCATCTTGCTGCATGTGCGCAAGAATCTCGCTCTCATCAGAGTCCGACACGTTGGCCAGACGCTCTACCCATGCCTCATCGCTCAAGCCCATGACAAAGGACTGGAAAATGCGCAACGAAACCCATTCGTGACGATATGGCTCCGACCAGGTTTTCGCACCAGGTTTCAGCTTGGCCTGGAATAGCTTGTTTGCCTTGCCAAAGTCGTGAAACAAGCCGGCAATTCCGGCCAGTAATGATATGACTTCGACCGTATGCCATTGATTTTCATCTTTGCTGCGCAATACATCTAGCCGCGTCATATTGGTTGGCACCGCACCATGCTCATTGAAGCAACGGATGTTCCCAACAATCCACAGCAATTCCGTCTGGTTCATACCCTTTATCCAATGGCAAGCAACAGCGGTATTGCGCCTGGCTGTTTTCTTTAGCAATTGTCTGACCGTTGCCAGACCTTGCTGGGTAATCGCCGTCTGCCATGTACGGTCGCCTCGCCGCTCGGCAAACTGATCCAGAATCCGACGTGTTTCGATAAGCGCCCGTTTGCTGCACTGAGCAACAATCAACACGTTCACTTTTTTGCCTCGCTCAGTTCAATAGCGATCATCTTGACGGCATCAATCATTACATCAAGCGCTTCAGCGCGATTAAAACCATCGATGCAGCGTCGACGAAATTCTTGCTCGCTTTCGCCCGCCATGGCTGCAATGAACGCCTGGGGCAATACCAGTGCATCTTTGATTAAATCGGCGATATCAAACACCAAACCACCTCGCCGGGTTTTCCCGTGCAATACGGCCAGCCCGTGCGGCAAACCCAAAACCCATGCCGCCGTGGCCCCCAGACCGTAAGCCAAGTAGTTTCCGTGATCGAGAAAGCGATTGGCGCTATCCGTGCCACCGCCACGTTTGGCGCGTGTGAAGTCGCCATACTTGGTTGCATCGACAGCCAGCTTATACAGCGCCTTTGTTAATGAGGCTTCTTGTGCAAGCACCTCGTTTGTGGAAGGGGCTTGCATGACCTGCCGTTCAAATTTGTCCAGTACCGCCAGCAGGCGGGCTTCTTCAACAATAAAGCCCCGTTCGCGGTGCATGTGAGGGCCAAGCCAATGCTTGCGCAATTGTGTCAAACGCACGGTCTGGAAGGCCTTGGCGGCCATTAGCCGTTTATCATCGTCAAACCAGAAACTGACCCAGTGTTGAAGGTACTCGACAGGCCGATACTCACTTTGAGGAGTCAGCCAGGAAACATCCATTTCAACTTCATTAGCCGAAAACAGAGGCGTACCGCCGCCTCCGCAAAAGCCTACCAGCACACCAGCTTTAGCCAGCTCTCGCATAGCTGCTTGCGTAATTGATGTACCTGTTCCCAACAGGATAGAGGTGGTATTGGCTATGGGAATATTCCAATACAGCGATTGGCTGCCTTCGTCCGTTACGTATTCAACCCGCCCGCCATTCACCAGCACCCGGCAGTGCTGTAGATAGTAAATATTGGCTCGCTTTGAATGCAGAATTGTTTTCAGATCTGAAGGACTGAAATCATCCATGGTCTTCCTTGCTACGTAGCTGCTTTTATTCACAACCATAGTACATTTTTAAACTTAAAGTAACTATTAATCACTTTCATAAAGAAGCATGGCTTTTGGAGCGCCTATTTGAATTGATGACCGGTTGGCTTACTCAAGCATCGCCTGAACAAAACTGGGCATAAGAATGGGATCGGCGACTTGCTGGCAAAGCCCAATCAGGAGAACGCCATGTGGTATGTTGTTGGAACGTAGTACGCATTCACTCCTTTTACTGAGCAATGTTTTTACCGTCCCTTTCTATTCCACATCTTCCCGTCACAAGATCTTTTGATTTTGCATCGATAATTGGCCCCTACGGCCGATCCTTGGCGGTTCTCGGCATGGCGATACTGCTGGCCTCCTGCGGGACCACCAAGCCCGTCGGACCAGGCCAATATCGCGTTGCAAGAGGAGACACCCTTACAAAGATTGCACGCGACCATGGACAAAGCGTTGACGCCCTCATCCGTTTGAACAAGCTGAAAGACGGCAATAGCATTCAAGTCGGACAGGTTCTGAATGTGAAGGGAGGCTCGGCATCGGCCCCCACCGCGCGGGCGTCGACCAGCGGCCCATCCATTGCCGCCCCACGATCCATCAACCTCGTCTGGCCCGCGGAAGGAAAGCCGAACCGGGGAGCCTCGGCCCCCCATACCCAGGGGGTCTATATCGCCGGCGTCTCGGGTTCGCCTGTCAAAGCCGCTGCGGCTGGTGAAGTCATGTACGCGGGCAATGGCCTGCGAGGCTATGGCAACATGCTTATCGTGAAGCATGACGCCGACTTTCTAAGCGTCTACGCCCATAACCAGGCCTTGCTGGCAAAAGAAGGCGCACGGGTCAAGCAAGGGCAAACGATTGCCACGATGGGCAGCACAGGCAGCAATGTGGTGAACTTGTACTTCGAGCTTCGCTACGGCGGCAAAGCGGTCGATGCATTGCGGTACTTGCCCAAGAGGCCTTAGCAGTGACCCGGCCATTGCAGGTGCCCCGCCAAGCAAGGCAGGCCTATGAATGCGCAGGCCGGACAGTCAGTTGCACACCCAGCGCGGCGCATACACGGGCAATGGTATCGAAACGCGGGTGCGATCCAGGGCGCAATGCCTTATAGAGCGCCTCGCGTGTCAGGCCGCTGGCTCGAGCCACATCGGTCATGCCACGTGCACGGGCGATGACACCCAGCGCGTGTGAAAGCTCGGCGGAATCGTTCTCTTCCAGAACCACCGTCAGATAGTTGGCAATGTCCTCATCCGTCTTGAGGACTTCGGCCATGTCGAACTCCGGCAGCTCGGAAATCTTGCTTGTCTTGGTCATGTAGGTTACTCCTGCAGTGTCTTCGCCAGCGCGATGGCCTGCTTGATATCGGCATTCTGTGTGGACTTGTCGCCGCCGCCCAGCATGACAATCAACACATCGCCCCGCTGGACGTAATACATTCGCCAGCCAGGACCAAAGTGTTCACGCATTTCGCTGACGCCCTCGCCTATCGGCGCCACATCACCCAGGTTGCCGCGCTGAACCTTATCCAAGCGCTTTGCCAGGCGAATTCGAGCCATGCCATCCTTCAGGCCGCCAATCCATCGCTCGAACTCCGGCGTTTGCTTGACTGTGAACATAAGGCAACTGTAATCGCTTATTCACACTGCGTCAACATTCCTGGGCTGGGGGGCGCGTCTGGCTGGGTGATAGTGTGGGATAGACTTTGGATTGCCTTATACGATGTGACACAAGCAAGCGAATGAAAAAAACCCGCAAACCTATGTGGAATGCGGGTTTCGTGTACTACCTGATATGACGGCCGACTTACATATTGTCGATCATCACCTGGCCAAAGCCCGAGCACGACACTTGGGTCGCGCCTTCCAGCAGGCGTGCGAAGTCGTAGGTGACCTTTTTCGACAGGATGGATTTTTCCATGCTGGAGATGATCAGGTCGGCGGCTTCGGTCCAACCCATATGGCGCAGCATCATTTCGGCGGACAGGATTTCGGAACCGGGGTTCACGTAGTCCTTGCCGGCGTACTTGGGCGCGGTGCCATGGGTGGCTTCGAACATGGCAACGGAGTCGGACAGGTTGGCGCCCGGGGCGATGCCGATGCCGCCCACTTGTGCGGCCAGCGCGTCGGACACGTAGTCGCCGTTCAGGTTCAGGGTGGCAATGACGTCGTACTCGGCCGGGCGCAGCAGGATCTGTTGCAAGAAGGCGTCGGCGATGACGTCCTTGACGGTGATTTCACGACCCGTCTTGGGGTTCTTGAATTTGCACCATGGGCCGCCGTCGATCATTTGGGCGCCGAATTCCTTTTGCGCCAGCTCGTAGCCCCAGTCGCGGAAACCGCCCTCGGTGAACTTCATGATGTTGCCCTTGTGCACCAGGGTGACCGAGGGCTTGTCGTTGTCGATGGCGTACTGGATGGCCTTGCGGACCAGGCGCTGCGTGCCTTCGCGCGAAACCGGCTTGACGCCGATGCCCGAGGTTTCGGGGAAGCGGATCTTGGTGACGCCCAGTTCGTTCTGCAGGAAGGAAATGAGCTTCTTGGCATTGGCGCTTTCAGCTTCGAACTCGATGCCGGCGTAGATGTCTTCCGAGTTTTCGCGGAAAATGACCATATTGGTTTTTTCCGGCTCGCGCACGGGCGAAGGAACACCCTTGAAGTACTGGATGGGACGCAGGCAGACATACAGGTCCAGTTGCTGGCGCAGCGCGACGTTCAGCGAACGGATGCCGCCGCCGACGGGCGTGGTCAGGGGGCCCTTGATGGAAACGACGTAGTCCTTGACGGCTTCCAGGGTTTCTTCGGGCAGCCAGACGTCGGAGCCATATACTTTCGTGGACTTCTCGCCGGCGTAGACTTCCATCCAGTGGATTTTGCGCTTGCCGCCATAAGCCTTGGCCACCGCAGCGTCAACGACCTTGAGCATGACCGGCGTGATATCGGCGCCGGTGCCATCGCCTTCGATAAAGGGGATTACGGGCTCATCGGGGACGTTGAGCGAAAAATCGGCGTTAACCGTGATTTTCTGGCCCGCTGCCGGGACTTTGATGTGCTGATAGGACATGGATGCTCCAGTTGTGCTCCGGAAGGAGTAGAAATCGGTTGAACGAAAAGCAAAAAGCTCAGTCTTATATAAGAGTAGTTTATCCTAAATTTAACAAATCTGATATCGCCCCACCCCGCCTCGACCAAAAGCGCGATGCGGGGGAAGCTAAAATGATGCGCTTGCAGCCATCGCTATACAACAGGAAGCTTTATGTTCAATCCCTCCCGGGAACAGGTACGCCAGTTTTTCACCGAATCATGGAGCAAACACCGTTCGGGCGGGATCCTGACGCCCCTGGAAACCATGGCGGTCGACCTGATCGAACAGCACCCGGAATACCACGCCGACCTGGAAAGCCCGGATAGCGCAAACCGGGATTTTTCCGTCGAACAGGGGAAGACCAATCCCTTCCTGCACCTGTCCATGCACCTGGCGATCAACGAGCAGTTGTCCATAGACCAGCCACCCGGCATCAAAGCGGCTTTCCAGAGCCTGCTGGCCACCCGCGACGCCCACGACGCCGCGCACGTCATCATGGAGGCGCTGGGCGAAGTCGTCTGGGAAGCCCAACGCCTGGGAACACCCCTGGACACCGATAAATACCTGGAGCTGATCCGGCGCCACGCAAGCCGGAACTGACCCGGCCCGCATTATGCTTTAAAGAAAAAGGCCAAGTCCTGCGGATACAGGACTTGGCCTCTTGGCTTTTTACAGCCCCGCCTTTCTTGCGGAGCAGAACCTTACTTGCGCACCGCCAAAGGCGAGGGCAGGCTGGACAACCAGGCGGAGATGTTCTGGATATCGGCCGGCGACAGCTGGGCCACCATGGCGCCCATGATGGCGTTCTTGCGCGTATTGGCAGTGGCCGGAGCACCGGAGGCGCCGCGCTTGTAGGCGCGAAGCGCATGCTCCAGGTAATCCTGGTGCTGGCCGGCCAATACCGGGTAGGCCGGCATGGTGGACGATTTGCCGTCGGCGCCATGGCAGGACGCACACGTGAATTTTTCAAATGCGGCTTTGCCGGCATCCAGGTCGGCGGCGAGCGCGCCCGAAGCCAGGGCGAACAAGGCGGAGCCAGCCAAGGCGAGTGTCAGTTTTTTCATTCAGGCCCCCGATTATTTAAGACTGGAATAGTAAGCCGCGAGATCGGCCATGTCCTGCTCGGACAGGCTTTGCGCAATGGCTTCCATGGTCGGGAACGTACGTGCGCCGCTGGCGTATTCTTTCAGCGCGGCAACAATGTACTCGGCATTCTGGCCGGCAATCATGGGCACGTGGTAGACCTCGGGGTAGCTGGACTTGTATCCCGGGATGCCGTGGCAGCCAATACACATAGAGGTTTTAGACAGAGCGGCCTTGGCGTCGCCCACAGGCGCGGCATCGGCCGCAAGTGCTTGGCCCGCGATGGCACAGGAGGCCACAACGGCTAGCGCATTCAAGGTGCGCGTCAGGGATGTTCGCAACTTCATAATAGCTCTTGTTTTGGCGTTGAATAAAATTTGATCTATGTCAATAGACCGGCTAAAAATGGTGATTGTACGATAATTGGGACACGCCATACACGAATGAATGCTCTATCTTGCAATAGCGGACGAGCAGCCTTCCCCAACCACGGAACGATACGATGACTTCTGCCGCACCCGCATTTTCCTCCGAACGATTCACGGGAACCGAGCGCTATGTCGCCACCGACGACCTGAAACTCGCCGTAAACGCGGCGCTTGCGCTGCAGCGGCCGCTGCTTATAAAGGGCGAACCGGGCACCGGCAAGACCATGCTGGCCGAGGAGGTCGCCGCGGCGCTGAAGCGACCCCTGCTGCAATGGCACATCAAGTCCACCACCAAGGCCCATCAGGGACTTTACGAGTACGACGCCGTATCGCGCCTGCGCGATTCCCAGCTGGGCGATGAAAAGGTCCGCGACATCGGCAACTACATCGTCAAAGGAGTGCTGTGGCGCGCCTTCGAGTCGGAGGAGCCGGTGGTCGTGCTGATCGATGAAATCGACAAGGCCGACATTGAATTCCCCAACGATTTGCTGCGCGAACTGGACCGCATGGAATTCCACGTATATGAGACACGCCAGACCATACAGGCCAGGCACCGGCCGCTGATCATCATTACGTCGAACAACGAAAAGGATTTGCCGGACGCTTTCCTGCGCCGCTGCTTCTTCCACTACATCAACTTTCCCGATCCTTCGACCATGAAGGAGATCGTGGCGGTGCACTATCCGGACATCCGGGAGGACGTGCTTCGGGCAGCCCTGGACACCTTCTTCGCCCTGCGCGATGCCCCGGGACTGAAGAAGAAGCCATCGACCTCCGAGTTCCTGGACTGGCTGCGCCTGCTGGTGAACGAAGCCGTATCGGCCAAGGACATCAGCGGCGCGCAAGGCGACCTGCCGCTGATGGCGGGGGCCTTGCTGAAGAACGAACAGGACCTGACCCTGCTTCAGCGCCTGGCCGCCGTGGCGCGCGCCGGCCAGCGCCGTTGATCCGCTCCGGCGCACCCGACCCCATAACGAACCCAGCAAGGCCGTGAGCATGACACAAGGATTCCTTCAGCCGCCCTCTCCCACCACACTTAGCGGGCATGGGGTCAGCCTGATGCCATTGCATGGCGATCACGCCGACGCTCTGGAAGAAGCCGCCGCGGACGGCCGGCTTTGGGAGCTGCGAGTCACGTCGGTGCCCGAACCGGGCGGCGCCGCCGCTTATATCCAGGCAGCCCTCCAAGGCCAGGCGGCGGGGCATATGCTGCCCTTTGCCATCATCGACGCCAACAGCGGCCGGGTCATAGGCACCAGCCGCTATCACGATATCGTGCCCGCCCTGGCACGCCTGGAAATCGGCTACACCTGGTATGGCAAAAGCTGGCAGCGCAGCCACGTCAATACCGCCTGCAAGCTATTGCTGCTGCGCCATGCATTCGAGGTGCTGGGCGCGGCGCTGGTGGGATGGCGCACCGACAATTTCAATATTGCGTCCCAGCGTGCCATAGAACGCCTGGGCGCCCGCAAGGACGGCGTCCTGCGGCACCATGCCCTGCGCCGCGACGGCACGGTGCGCGACACGGTCATGTACAGCCTCGCCAAAGGCGAATGGCCCGAGGTCGAGAGGCACCTGGAATACAAGTTGCGAGCCCATCATGCTGATTGATTTTTTTTACCACTTGCGCGCACGCAGGCTGCCGGTGTCGGTGCAGGAATACCTGACCTTGCTCAGCGCCCTGAAAAGCGATCTGATGGCGCCGACCATCGACGAGTTCTACCATCTGGCCCGCATGACGCTGGTCAAGGATGAAACCCTGTTCGACCGCTACGATCAGGCATTCGGCGAGTTCTACCGCAATCTGCAGGCCGCCTTCCCGGAAGACAAGGAGATTCCTCTGGACTGGCTGATCAAGGAGTTTCAGAAGAACCTCACTCCGGAGGAAAAGGCGGCGATCGAAAAACACGGCTGGGACAAGCTGATGGAACTCTTCAAGGAACGCCTGGAAGAGCAGAAAGAGCGCCATGCCGGCGGCAGCAAATGGATAGGCACGGGCGGTTCCTCGGCCTTTGGGCACGGCGGCTATCACCCGGAAGGCATACGCGTGGGCGGGCCGTCGGCCGGCAACCGGACCGCCGTCAAGGTCTGGGAAAAGCGCGAATTCAAGGACTATGACGACCAGCAGGAGCTGGGCACCCGCAATTTCAAGATGGCATTGCGCCGCCTGCGGCATTTTGCGCGCGAGGGCGCCGAGCTGGAACTGGATCTGGACCATACCATCCGCAGCACCGCCCGCAACGCCGGCTTCCTGGACTTGCAGATGGTGCCCGAGCGGCACAACACGGTCAAAGTGCTGATGTTGCTGGATGTGGGCGGCAGCATGGACGACCACATTGCACGGGTCGAAGAATTGTTTTCAGCCGCGCGCAGCGAATTCCGGCATCTGGAGGTGTATTACTTCCATAACTGCCCCTACGAATCCCTGTGGCAGAACAACCGACGCCGCTATTCCGAGCGCTTCGACACCTGGGACATACTGCGCAAGTACAACGACGACTGGCGGCTGATCATCGTGGGGGATGCCACCATGAGCCCCTACGAGATCCTGCAGCCGGGCGGATCCGTGGAGCATTACAACAAGGAAACGGGAGCGGCCTGGCTGCAGCGCCTGCTGGACAACTGGCCCAAGGCCGTCTGGCTGAATCCCGAACCCGCCGCCTACTGGCAATACCGCCAGTCCATCGCCATCATCCAGAACATCATGCACGACCGCATGTATGGAGTGACCGTCAGCGGCATCGAACAGGCCATGCGCCACCTGTCCAAATAAAGCCCGGGCACGGTAAATGCGCGCAAGCCGCCTGTGTTAAAAGAAGCACTGGCACTCACCGATATTCTCGTACGGACGCGCGCATGCAAACCCTACTGCCCAAGACCCTGATTCGTTTCGGCATTTTTCTTCTTCTTGCCTTCATGGCGGCTGCGGCGGGCGCCAAAGAATTGCCTGCGGGGGTATCGCAGGGCCCTTCGGTCGAAGGCGTGACCGAATACACCCTGCCGAACGGCCTGCGCGTCTTGCTGGCTCCCGACGCATCCAAGCCCACCACCACCGTCAACATGACTTACCTGGTGGGCTCGCGCCACGAGAACTACGGCCAGACCGGCATGGCCCATCTGCTGGAACACATGCTGTTTCGCGGCACGCCCACCTTGCGCAATGCGCTGGCGGAGTTCTCCAAGCGCGGCTTGGCCGCCAACGGCTCGACCAGCAGTGACCGCACCAATTACTACGCAAGCTTTGCCGCAAATCCGGAAACCTTGTCCTGGTATCTGGAATGGCAGGCCGATGCCATGGTGAATTCGCTGATCGCCAAGGAAGACCTGGATTCAGAAATGACGGTCGTGCGCAACGAAATGGAGCGCGGCGAAAACAACCCCTTCCAGATGCTGATGCAGCAGATGCAGGCGGCCGCCTTCCGCTGGCACAACTACGGCCACAGCACCATAGGCGCCCGCTCGGACGTGGAAAATGTGGACATCGGCCAACTGCGCGCTTTCTACAAGGAATACTATCAGCCCGACAATGCCGTGCTGATCGTCTCCGGCCGTTTCGATCCCGATGCCAGCCTTGAAACCATCGCCAAGGCCTTCGGGAAAATCCCCCGGCCCGAACGCAGCTTGCCGCCCGAGTACACCGTGGAGCCCGTTCAGGACGGCGAGCGCCTGGTCACTTTGCGCCGCCAAGGCGGCAGCCCGCTGATCGCCGCGCTGTATCATGCGCCGTCCGCCGGCAGCCGCGATTTCACCGCCCTGGACATAGGCGTTTCAATCCTGTCGGACACGCCTTCGGGAAGGCTCTATAAAGCACTGGTCGGCCAAGGCCTGAGCGCGGGTGTCTTCGGCTTTGCCGCCGGTCTGCGGCAGCCGGGCTACGCCTTTTTCGGGGCCCAGCTGGAATCCGGCATGGATCAGGCCAAGGCCCTGGCCACCCTGAATGACACATTGGCTTCAGTCGCGTCGGAGCCTTTTACCGAACAGGACTTGCAGCGCATACGCAATAAATGGCTGACCGACTGGTCCAAGACATATGCCAATCCGCCCAGCCTGGCCTCGGCCCTGTCGGAAACGGCCGCCGACGGCGATTGGCGCCTGTTCTTTTTGCAGCGCGATTGGGTGGAAAGCATGGAGCTTGCCGACGTGCAGCGCGTAACGGCCGCCTATCTGGTGCCCAGCAATCGCACCAACGGCCGGTACATACCGACAGAGAAGCCATTAAGGGCTCCCACGGCGCCGGACGTCGACCTGGCCGCCCTGTTCAAGGATTACAAAGGCAAGGACACCGCCCAGGCCGTGGCCGCGTTTGACACCAGTCCGGCAAACATCGATGCCGCCACCCAGCGCACGCCGCTGGACCTGCCCAATGGCAAAGTCAAGCTCGCCCTGCTGTCCAAGCCCACGCGCGGCGACCGGGTGGAGGCGAATCTGCTGATCCAGTTCGGCGACGCAGACAGCCTGAAAGGCCAGCGGGACATATCCAGCGCGGTGGCGTCGCTGCTGGATCACGGCACGAACAGCATGTCCCGCCAGGAAATCGAGGATCGGTTCGATGCGCTGGAAGCCAGCGTCGATTTCGGCGGCGGAGCCGGAATCGTCATGGTGGACATGTCGACCACGGAAAAACATTTGCCTGAGCTGGTGAAGCTGGTCCTGCATATCGTCCGCGATGCCGATTTCCCCGAACAGGAACTGACCGAGTACAAGCGCCAGGCCAGCACCGCCATCAGCGACGCCAAAGCGGAGCCCAGCGCCCTGGCCTCCCGCGCTTTGGCCCGCCACGACAATCCATGGCCCGCCGACGATGTGCGCTATACGCCCACCTTCGACGAAGCGCAGCAAAGTATCGCCTCGCTGACGCGCCAGCAACTGGTCGACTTCCATAGCCGTTTCTATGGCGCCGGAACCATCGAGTTTGCCGCCGTCGGCGCCTTCGACGCGGACGCCGTGAAAGCCGCCCTGGCCGAAGGCCTGGAGGGCTGGCGCAAAGCGCCCGCCTATACCCGGGTTGCCGATCCTTACAGGGAGGTTCCGCCGAAGACCTTCGCCATCGACACACCCGACAAGGCGAATGCCTTCTATCTGGCCAAGCTGCCCCTGAAGCTGCAGGACACCGACACGGACTACACCGCGCTGTACCTGGCCAATTATCTGCTCGGCAGCTCGGAGACCTCGCGCCTCTGGTCCCGCATCAGGGTGCAGGACGGCCTGTCCTACGATGTGCGCAGCTATCTGGATGCGTCCTCCTACGAACCTTCGGGGGATTGGACCATCTATGCCATACATGCCCCGGAGAACAGCCAGCGGCTGCAACGTGCGGTGAACGAAGAACTGAAGCGGGTGCTGAACGATGGGTTCACGGACGAGGAAGTGCGTGAAGGTGCAGCCGCCCTGCTGAACTTCCGCAAGCTGGCCCGCAGCCGGGACGGCACATTGGCCTCGGCCTGGATCAACTACATGCAGCTCGATCGCAGCTTCGACTGGTCCGAGAAAATCGACAAGGAACTGGCGGCGCTGACGGCAGAGGACGTGAATGCGGCACTGCGAAAAAGGCTGGATCCATCGCTGTTCAGTACAGCGATTGCCGCGGATGAAAGCAAGCACGAGAAATAGTCCGCGAAGCCTGCCGATGGATTCTTAGGCAGCATGCATTTGGATGATGGCTTCCGGGTTGACCGGTCGATAGATTCCTGAGCCTGGGGGCCGCTGCTGCCAGTCTCCAACGTAGCGGCGAAGCGCCCTCCCGGCGAACTCATGGCGCAAAGGGCGGCCGTGGCAAGTGCGGCGCAGGCGCCTCGCGTATGCCGGCCCGGCAGCTGAAAGCGGAGGTGCAAGTACGCGGCTGTTTGAGCCCGGGCTTATGGACGGCCGGGGGCCGTCCATTCGGGCGAGTTCCGCGTACGCTCCGCTTTCAGCTGCCGGGCCGGGAAGTTCTGGCGGAGCCAGAACCATGCGCGCGAAGCCGGAGCAGCGCTTGCCACGGCCGCCCTCTCAAGAAATCCCGCCTGGGCCTGGCCCAACGCGGGCCAACGCCACACAGCACCCCAACCAGGGATGCCAGGCCACTACAGTCGATTACTCAGCCACAGCCTACGAGAAAAAGTTCTTGACCCTATCCGTCCATGACTCGCTCTTCGGCGAATGCTTTTCACCGCCCTGCTGCAGCGAGGCTTCGAACTGGCGCAAGATCTTCTTCTGCTCATCGGACAGCCGCACCGGCGTTTCCACCGAAATATGGCAGTACAGATCACCCGGATAGCTGGCCCGCAGGCCCCGTATCCCCTTGCCCCGCAAACGGAACGTCTTGCCCGTTTGGGTTCCTTCGGGAATCGTGATCTCGCCCCGACCCGCCAAGGTCGGAACTTCAAGCTCGCCCCCCAGCGCCGCCGTTGTAAACGGAATGGTCAATTCGCAGTGCAGGTCTTCGCCGTCGCGCTGGAATATGCCGTGCGGCTTCAGATGAATCTCGACGTACAAGTCTCCCGGAGGCCCGCCGTTGACGCCGGGCTCGCCGTTGCCGCTGGAGCGTATGCGCATCCCATCGTCGATACCCGCGGGAATCTTCACCTGCAAGGTCTTGTTCTTGCGCGTGCGCCCGACACCGTCGCAGGCCGTGCAGGGATCGGTGATCTCCTTGCCCGTGCCATGGCAGGTGGGGCAGGTTTGCTGCACGCTGAAGAAGCCCTGCTGCATGCGCACCGTGCCCGCGCCGTCGCAGGTGTGGCAAGTCTTGGGATGGGTTCCCGGCTTGGCGCCGGAGCCGTGGCACACATCGCAGGTTTCCCAGCTTGGAACCCGGATCTCGGTGTCGAAACCATTGGCCGCCTGTTCCAGGCTGATGTCCAGCGTGTATTTCAGGTCGGCGCCGCGATACACCTGCGGACCGCCGCCGCGGCGGCCGCCGCCAAAGATCTCGCCAAAGATATCGCCGAACGCGTCGGCAAAACCCGCGCCGCCCATTCCGCCGCCGCCCATCCCCGAGTTGGGATCGACGCCTGCGTGGCCGAATCGGTCGTACGCCCCGCGCTTCTGCTCGTCGGACAGCATTTCGTAGGCCTCTTTGGCCTCTTTGAATTTTTCTTCCGCTTCCTTGCTATCGGGATTGCGATCCGGGTGGTACTTCATTGCCAGCTTGCGATAAGCCTTTTTCAGCTCATCGTCAGAAGCGTTCTTCGCTACTCCCAGAATTTCATAATAGTCGCGTTTTGCCATTTGAGTCGCTTGCGTCTTGGACGTCTGTTCTTTGTGCTTGAATAAGAAGGCCCGATTTCCGGCAAAACACCAGAAACCGGGCTCAAACCGCTACAGCCAGCGCTTATTGATCGCGCTTGACTTCTTTGAAGTCGGCATCGACCACATCGTCGTCGACAGGCTTGGCCGCATCGGCCGCCTCGCTTTGCTGCGCCGCCGCCTGCGCTTGCATATCGGCGTACATCTTTTCGCCCAGCTTCTGCGAAGCGGTGGACAGGGCTTCGACCTTGGCCTCGATGGCGGCCTTGTCGCCGTCCTTCAAGGTCTCTTCGAGTTCCTTCAGGGCCGCCTCGATGGCTTCCTTGTCGGCGGCATCCAGCTTGTCGCCATACTCGCCCAGCGACTTGCGCGTGGAATGCAGCAGCGCGTCGGCCTGATTGCGCGTGAGCGCAAGTTCGGCAATGCGATGGTCTTCTTCGGCATTGGCTTCGGCATCCTTCACCATGCGTTCGATCTCGTCGTCGCTCAGGCCGGAATTGGCCTTGATGGTGATCTTGTTTTCCTTGCCGGTGCCCTTGTCCTTGGCCGACACGTGCAAGATACCGTTGGCGTCGATGTCGAAGGTGACCTCGATCTGGGGCGTTCCGCGTGCCGCGGGCGGGATGCCTTCAAGATTGAACTCGCCCAGCGCCTTGTTGCCCGCGGCGATTTCGCGCTCGCCCTGGAAGACCTTGATGGTGACGGCCGGCTGGTTGTCGTCGGCGGTCGAGAACACCTGCGAGAACCGGGTGGGTATCGTGGTGTTCTTCTGGATCATCTTGGTCATCACGCCGCCCAGGGTTTCAATGCCCAGCGACAGGGGGGTGACGTCCAGCAGCAGCACGTCTTTGCGGTCTCCGGCCAGCACCGATCCCTGGATGGCCGCGCCGGCGGCAACGGCTTCATCCGGATTGACGTCCTTGCGGGGCTCCTTGCCGAAGAATTCCTTGACCTTTTCCTGCACCTTGGGCATGCGCGTCATGCCGCCGACCAGGATCACGTCGTCGATCTCGGACACTTTCACGCCCGCATCCTTGATGGCGATGCGGCAAGGCTCGATGGTGCGTTCGATCAGTTCCTCGACCAGGGCTTCCAGCTTGGCGCGGGTGACCTTCAGGTTCAGGTGCTTGGGACCAGAGGCGTCCGCCGTGATGTACGGCAGGTTGATTTCGGTTTGCTGCGCCGAGGACAGTTCGATCTTGGCCTTCTCCGCCGATTCCTTCAGGCGCTGCAAAGCCAGCACGTCCTTGGACAGGTCGACGCCGCTTTCCTTCTTGAATTCGCCGATGATGTAATCAATGATGCGCTGGTCGAAGTCTTCGCCGCCCAGGAAGGTGTCGCCGTTGGTGGACAGCACCTCAAATTGCTTCTCGCCATCGACATCGGCGATTTCAATGATGGACACGTCGAAGGTGCCGCCGCCCAGGTCATAAACGGCGATCTTGCGGTCGCCCTTTTCGGTCTTGTCCATGCCGAAAGCCAGCGCGGCCGCCGTCGGCTCGTTGATGATGCGCTTGACGTCCAGCCCGGCGATGCGGCCGGCGTCTTTCGTGGCCTGGCGCTGGCTGTCGTTGAAGTAAGCGGGAACGGTGATGACCGCCTCGGTGATTTCCTCGCCCAGGTAGTCTTCGGCCGTCTTCTTCATTTTGCGCAGCACGTCGGCCGACACCTGGGGAGGCGCCAGTTTCTTGCCTTGCGCCTCGACCCATGCGTCGCCGTTGTCGGCCTTGACGATGCCGTAAGGCATGAGATGGATGTCTTTTTGCACCGCTTTTTCGTCGAACTTGCGGCCGATGAGGCGCTTGACGGCATAAAGCGTATTCTTTGGATTGGTGACGGCCTGGCGCTTGGCGGGGGCGCCCACCAGGATTTCGCCGTCCTGCATGTACGCCACAATGGAAGGCGTGGTGCGCGTGCCTTCGGCGTTTTCGATGATCTTGACGCTGCTGCCGTCCAGAACAGCCACACAGCTGTTGGTCGTGCCCAGGTCAATGCCGATAATCTTGCCCATATCTATTACCCTGCTGAAAAATTTCTGAATTTGTAAAAACTGCCTGATGAATCGTAAGTGGGGATCCGCGGTGCAATTTCAAGCCTGACGGCGGGATTTTTTATGATTTTCCCGCTTCAAGCGCCGTTTTAAGGTGAAAAAGGCGGATTCAACCTCGAAAACACTGCAATTTACGAATGCGGCCCGGACGACACCATGACCAGCGCGGGGCGCAGCACCCGGTCGGCAATGGTGTAACCCTTCTGGAGCAGTTGCACCACCGCCCCTTCGGGAAGTTCGGAGTGCACCGAGGAAATCGCCTGGTGCACGTGCGGATCGAACTTGTCGCCTTCGGCGGGCGCCACTTCTTTAAGCAGATTGCGTTCGAATGCCGTGTTCAGCTGGCGCAAGGTGGCCTCGACGCCTTCCTTCCAGGCCTGGGCGGTCTGGTCGGTAAGGGCCAGGGCGGCCTCCAGGCTGTCCCGGACGGGGATCAGGCTTTCGGCAAACGACTCGGTGCCGAACTTGCGCGCCTTGGCCACATCTTCCTGAGCGCGGCGGCGTATGTTCTCGACCTCGGCCTTGGCCCGCAGCAGTTCCTCGTGGTACTGCGCCACCTTGGCTTGCGACTCGGACAGCAAGGTCGCCCAGTCTTCTTCGGCGGCCAGCTGCTCCTGAGCCTGGGTCTGGTCAATATCGCTATTGTCGGATGCGCCCTGGGCGTCGTTCACTTCCAGGTGTTCGGATGTATCGACCGAAGCATCCTGTTGCTTGGGATCTACGGGTTCCTTGGGTGCCGGCATAAAAAATCTCCACATCTACGGTATGCAATTCCATGAAAATGGGGGCGTCAGCCCCCATTTCAAGACCTGGGAACATGGCGTTTCCCGGCCATAACTCATTCGGCGCCATCCATGGGCTCGAACCTGCATAAAGCCGGCATGCCCACCGAATAAAACGCCCCAGAGTTTACACCCGCTCCGCCGGAACCCATCCGGCCAGATGCCGTCGCGCAATGCCCGCCAGGCTGGACGCCCAGTCCGGGTCGCCGTTCAGGCAGGGCAGGTAACGGAACTGCCGGCCGCCCTCGGACAGAAAAGCATCCCGGCACTGCATCTGGATTTCCTCCAGGGTCTCCAGGCAGTCGGCGAGGAAACCCGGACACATCACGTCCACTTGGCCGATGCCCTGCCTGGCCCATTCGCGCAAGGTCGGTTCGGTATAAGGTTCCAGCCACCTTTCGGCGCCAAAGCGGCTTTGAAAGGATACGTGCAACCGTTCGCCGTCGGCGCCCAGCCGCTGCTTCAGCAGGCCCGCGGTTTCCATGCAATCGCGGTAGTAGGGGTCGCCCTGCTCGACGCTGCGGCGCGGCAGGCCGTGGAAGCTGAGCAGGAGCCGATCGGGTTTGCCGTTGGCGGCCCAATAGTCGCGCAGTTGTCTCGCCAGCGCGTCGATATAACCCGGATCGTCGTGATAGCGCTTGACGAAACGCAGTTCGGGCTGGTCGCGCATCCGGGCGGCGCAGGCGGCTACGCTGTCGACCGCCGTCGCCGTGGTGCTGGCCGCATATTGCGGGTACATGGGCAAAGTCAGAATACGCTGGCAGCCGTCGGCGCGCAGCCTGGCAAGCGCATCGGCGATGGACGGATTTCCGTAGCGCATGCCCAGCTCGACGTGCGCCGCGATGCCTTGATCGGCCAGGCTGTCCCGCAGCCCCTGCGCCTGCGCCCGGCTCCAGACCAGCAGCGGCGAACCCTGCTCCAGCCATATTTCCTTATAGCGCGGCGCCAGCGCGGCAGGCCGGCGCGTCAGGATAAAGGCGCGCAAGATGGGCTGCCATATCCATTGCGGAATTTCGATGACGCGCGGATCGGACAGGAACTCGCCCAGGTAGCGGCGTATCGCCCCCGGCGTCGGCTCGTCGGGCGTGCCCAGATTGATCAGCAGCACGCCTACGGGGCCGGGATCGCGGGGCGGCGGATCCGGATTGAAGGCCTGCGGGTCGGCGGGTTCGGGCAAGTAACGCGAAGAGAACAAGGAAGACATGTGGATCGAGGCCCGGATCAGGAAAATTAAGCCGCGGCGACCGCGCCGCCATGCATGGCGGCGCGGTCGCGTCAGGACTGGTTGTGGCTGAGCGCGTTGGACAATAGCCGCGCCGTGATATCGACGATGGGAATGACGCGTTCATAGGCCATGCGCGAGGGGCCGATCACGCCCAGCGTGCCGACCACCGTTCCATCGACGCCATACGGCGCCGTAATGACGGACACGTCGTCCAGAGGAACCAATTGGGAGTCGCCCCCGATATAGATCTGCACGCCCTGCGCGCGGCTGGACACGTCCAGCAGTTGCAGCAGGTCGGTTTTCTTTTCAAACAAGGAGAACATGCGCCGCAGCCTGTCCATGTCGGAGGCGATGTCGGAAATGTCCAGCAATTTGCTTTCGCCGGAAATGACCAGCGATTCATCGGTGTCCGCCGTGGCGGCGCCGGCCTCGACGGCCTCTTGCATGAGGCGGGAAATGTCCGCTTGCAGCGAGGACAGTTCGTCGGCGATGGCAAGGCGTACTTCTTCGAAGGACATGCCGGCAAAATGCTGATTGAAGAAGTTGCTGGCCTCGAGCAGCTCCTGTTCGAGATAGTCGCGCGACACGAACAGGATGCGGTTCTGGACGTCGCCATCGGGGGTGACGATGATGAGAAGCACTCTTTTTTCGGAGAGGCGGATGAATTCTATCTGCCGAAAGACCTGGGCGCGCTTGGGCGCAAGGACGACGCCGGCAAATTGAGACAGATTGGACAGCAGGGCCGCGGCGGCCGTCACGGCCCTGCCCGGCTCGGCCGCGGGGAGAATCTGGCGGATCTGGCTGGCCGGCAGCACTTCGAAGCGCTGCACCGCCAGCAGGCGGTCGACGAACAGGCGATAGCCCTTGGGCGTGGGCACCCGGCCGGCCGACGTATGGGGGCTGTGGATCAGCCCCAGGTCTTCGAGGTCGGCCATGACATTGCGTATGGTCGCGGGCGACAGGTCGAACATTTTTGAGAGGGTCCGCGACCCCACGGGCTGCCCGTCGGCTATGTATCGTTCTATGAGCGCTTTCAGGAGCGCGTTCGCTCGGTCATCCATGGTTCTATTTTATGCAAACTTTCAGGCCGGGGTTGTCCTGCCCAGCGCCACAACCCGCTCGCGGGAACCTATAATCAACGGGTCCTATTATTCCACCAAACCAGCAGGTATTCGCCTTATGCATTTCAAAAACGTTGCAATCGTGGGCCGCTATCAGGACACCGGTCTTGACGCCCCTTTGCGCAAGCTGGCCGATATGCTGGGCGCCGCCGGCTGCAAAGTGCTGATCGAGGCCGATACGGCCAAGAATACCGGCATACGGGAACACACCGTAGCCTCTTACCAGGAAATCGGCAATCAGGCCGACCTGGCCGTCATCATGGGCGGCGACGGAACCATGCTGGGCGCGGCCCGCCAGCTGGCGCACAGCAATGTGCCCCTGATCGGCATCAATCACGGCCGGCTGGGCTTCATCACCGACATTCCCCTGCATAGCGCCAACGACGCCCTGGCCAGCGTCATCCAGGGCAACTACGAGGCCGAAGACCGCGTCCTGCTTGAAGGCCGCGTGGTGCGCGACGGCCAAACCCTTTTTTCAGGCGTGGCCCTGAACGACGTCGTCCTGAACCGCGCCGGGCGCGGCGGCATGATCGAAGTCAAGGTCGAGTTCGACGGCGCCTTCATGTACAGCCAGCGGGCCGACGGCCTGATCATCGCCACCCCCACCGGCTCGACCGCCTATTCGCTCTCGGCCAACGGTCCCATCGTCCATTCGCGCCTGAACGCCATCCTGCTGGTTCCGGTCGCGCCGCAAACCCTGTCCAACCGGCCTATCGTGCTGCCCGACAGCGGCACCCTGAGCCTTACCGTTACCGCCCTGGGCCGGGTAGAGTCCGGCGCCAGCGTCCACTTCGACATGCAGACCTGGTCCGACTGCCAGGCCGGCGACCGCATCGAGGTGCGCCGGGCACAGAATACGGTACGCTTCATCCACCCCACCGGCTACAGCTTCTTCTCCACCTTGCGACGCAAGCTGTACTGGAACCACATGCCGCAACCCTCCGACGAGGTCGAATAGCCCATGCTGCGTACTTTGCATATACGCGATTTTGTCATCGTCGAGCAGGCCGAAATCCAGTTCGACGCCGGGTTCACGGTCTTCTCCGGCGAAACGGGCGCGGGCAAGTCGATACTCATCGACGCGCTCTCGCTGGCCCTGGGCGCCCGCGCCGACGCCTCCGCGCTACGCGAGAACGCGGCGCGCGCCGATATCTCGGCCGTGTTCGATCCTCCCGACACGCTGGACGGCTGGCTGCGCGAACAGGAACTCGACGCCGACGACGCCCTGGTCCTGCGCCGCGTCATCGACAGCCAGGGCCGCAGCCGCGCCTTCATCAACGGCCTGCCGGTCACGCTGGGGCAACTGCGCGAACTGGGCGAACACCTGGTCGACATCCACGGCCAGCATGCGCATCAAAGCCTGCTGAAATCGGCCAGCCAGCGCGAACTGCTGGACACCCAGGGCGGACATTTGCCTTTGGCCCGCCAGGTGCAGCAAGCCTGGCAGCAATGGCAGCATGCCCTGAAAGCACTGGACGCCGCCCGCGCAAACAGCGCCACGCTGCAGGAAGAGCGCGAACGTCTTGAATGGCAGTTGTCCGAACTGAATCGTGTGGGCCTTCAGCCCGGCGAATGGGACGCCATCAACAACGACCACAATCGCCTGGCGCATGCGCAGGCCCTGCTGGACGGCGCGACCCAGGCGCTGGCGGCCCTCGATAGCGATGAAGGGTCCGCCCAGCAGGCGCTGAACACCGCCGGGCACGCCCTGCAGCAGTTGCTGCGCCACGACGCCCATTTGCAGGGCATCTACGACGCCATCGAGTCGGCGCGCATCTCGGCGGCCGAGGCCGTATCCGACCTGAACAGCTACCTGGACAGGCTCGAACTGGAGCCCGACCGGCTCGCCCAGGCCGAGCAAAGGCTTTCCGAAATCTTCGACCTGGCGCGCAAGTTCAAGATCGAGCCCGAGGATATCCCCGCCCTCGGACAAAGCCTGGAAGACCAGTTGAATGCCAGCCAGACCGCCGCCGACATCCCGGCGCTGGAGGCACGCGAGCAAACAGCCCGGGCGGAATATCACCAGCTTGCCGCGCAGCTGAGCGCCGCCCGGAAAAAAACCAGCAAAGACCTGGGCAAGCGCGTGAGCGCGGCCATGCAGACGCTGGCCATGCAAGGAGGCCGCTTCGACATCAGCCTGACCGAATCGCCTCCCGGCCCCCACGGTATGGAAACGGTCGAGTTCCTGGTGGCGGGCCACGCCGGCGTAAGCCCACGGCCCCTGGCCAAGGTGGCGTCAGGCGGCGAGCTGGCGCGGATCTCGCTGGCCCTGTCGGTGATCGCCAGCCAGGCGGCGCGTGTTCCCACGCTTATCTTCGACGAAGTCGATACCGGCGTGGGCGGCGCCGTGGCCGAAATGGTGGGCCGCCTGCTGCGCGAACTGGGCGAACGCCACCAGGTTCTGTGCGTCACCCACCTGCCCCAGGTGGCGGCACGCGGTTCGCATCATTACGAAGTCAGGAAATCGACGGCCGCTTCAAGCACCTTGTCGACCATCCAGGCGCTCGACGCCAAAGGCCGCATCGACGAGGTCGCCCGCATGCTGGGCGGGCTGAAAATCACCGACACCACGCGCAAGCATGCGCGCGAAATGCTGGCAAGCTAAAGAAGCGCAGCCCCGCCCTTCACGGACGGGGAAAGGCAAGCCGGAACCTTGCGGGTTCCGGCTTTTTTACTTGGCGTGCTTGGGCGAGCAGTCGGAGCAAATGCCATACAAGAGCATGGTGTGGCTTTCAAGGGCGAAACCCTGTTCCTTGGCGATCTTGTGCTGGCGCTTTTCGATGTCGTGGTCGGTGAACTCCACCACCTTGCCGCAATTGGTGCAGATAAGGTGATCGTGGTGGTCGCCGTCGTTGAGCTCGAATACCGCCTTGCCGCCATCGAACTGGCTGCGCACCAGGATGCCGGCCTGCTCGAACTGGGTCAGCACGCGGTACACGGTCGCCAACCCGATATCCACGTCTTCGGCGATAAGCGTGCGGTACACGTCTTCGGCGCTTTGATGCCGCAGATCGGCGCGTCGGAAAATATCAAGAATCTTGAGGCGCGGAAAAGTCGCCTTCAAGCCCATATTCTTCAGTTCATTTTGGTCGTTCATAGCTAAAATGTCTCTGGCGGTAGGATGATGTTCGGGCGCGCGCAGGGTATGCTGTGCGCCCAACGCTGACTAACGCTATTATGCGTTTATTCTTAAACCTTTATGATAACGGTTTTATTCGATCTGAATAACAGGGGCGCTTCGTGCTGACGACTGCAAAACCAATATTTTCAACGCTTCGCGCCGGCCTGGCGGCCAGTGCAATAGCCCTGGCCCTGGCGGCCTGCGGCACGACCAACTGGGGTTTCCCGTATCGTCCCGACGTCCAGCAAGGCAACTGGATCACCGCCGAGCAGGTCGCGCAGCTGCAAAAAGGCATGAGCCGCGAACAAGTCCGCTTTATTCTGGGCACCCCCACCTTGCAGGATGTCTTCCGCACCAATCGCTGGGATTACCCCTACTATAACAAGCCGGGCTACGGAGACGAACAGGAACGCAAGTTCACGGTCTGGTTCGAAGGCGACAGCCTGGTGCGCTGGGAAGGCGATCAGCAGCCGGACCGCCAGCCATTCCAGAAGGCGGACACCGGCACAGGCGAAGCGGGCGACGCGCAGGACGGCACGGGCAAGATCAGTTCCGATGACGCGCCCGAACAAACGTCGGCGCAAACCAGCCCCGTCGTCGATGGCTCCGGCCAGGGAAGCAACGCCCCCAATGACGGCAAGACGGCCACGGATGCCGACGCGCAGGACGCTCAACCGCAGGGTGCCGCAGCGGCCCAGCCGCGCCGGCCATTGATCAACGCCAGCGAGCCGCGCACGGCCAATCCGGGGGCTCCCAATCCCGGCCGAAGCACCGCCGAGCCGCTGCGCTAACAAAAGGAACACTATGCGTATCGCTATCGCCGGGGCCGACGGCCGCATGGGCCGCATGCTTATCGAAGCCGTGCTCCAAAGCCCGGATCTACAGCTGACCGCAGCGCTGGATCGCTCAGGGTCGGCCTCGATCGGCCAGGATGCCGGCGCCTTCCTGGGCCAGGAAACCGGCGCAATCATCACCGACGATCTGGACGCCCTGGCTCATGCCGATTGCCTGATCGACTTCACCCGGCCCGAAGGAACGCTGGCGCATCTGCAAGCCTGTATCAAGCACGGCACCAAATGCGTCATCGGCACCACCGGATTCGACGAACAAGGCAAGCTGGCCATACAGGCCGCCAGCCAGAAGATCGCCATCGTATTCGCGCCCAACATGAGCGTGGGCGTCAACGCCACCTTGAAGCTGCTTGAAATGGCCGCCAAGCTGCTGAACAGCGGCTACGACGTCGAGGTATTCGAAGCCCACCATCGCAACAAGGTCGACGCCCCCTCCGGCACGGCGCTGGCCATGGGCGAGGCCGTGGCATCGGCCTGGGGCAAGAAGCTGAACGATATCGCAGACTGGGCGCGCCATGGCGAAACCGGTGCACGCGAAACCGGCAAAATCGGCTTTTCCGTCGTGCGCGGCGGCGACATCATCGGCGATCACACCGTGTATTTTTGCGGCACGGGCGAACGCATCGAAATCACGCACCGATCCGGCAGCCGCGCCACGTACGCGCAAGGCAGCCTGCGCGCGGCCCGTTATCTGGCGCGCAAGGAATTCGGGCTGTTCGACATGCAGGACGTGCTGGCGACCTAGACATAAAGCGCCAAAGCGCCGCAGGCATTGAAGAGTTCGCGAACAGCACATTCCCGCCTGTGCCTTGAAGATGGCGGCGCAATCTGTAGAGCTGTCATCGCGCCATAATCGGCAGTTCGCCGCTCCGAGTCTGGTGGATGCAAGCCTAGGCCCGCCCGCGCGGGCCTTGTTGCTTTCAGCGGACCTGCACAGGCTCCTGCTCCAGGGCCACGCCGAAGCGCGCCAGGATGTCCGCCTTTATAGCGTCCGCCAATCGCTGGATGTCATGCGCATCGGCACCGCCATGATTCACCAGCACCAGCGCCTGGCGGTCATGCACGCCCACCCGCTCCAGACGCCTGCCCTTCCAGCCGGCGCGATCGATCAGCCAACCCGCGGCCAGTTTGTAGGCGCGACCACCCGCTTGCTCATACGCCACCAAATCGGGATGCGCGGCTTTAAGCGCGCTGAAGGCCGCGGCATCGACAACCGGATTCTTGAAAAAACTGCCCGCGTTGCCCAATACAGCGGGATCCGGCAGCTTGCGCCGGCGCACCTCGCACACCGCATCGAATATCCGCCGCGCCGTCACCGCCGCGGCGCCTTCCTGCAAGGAAGGATGCTGACGCAAATCCGGGTAATCGAGCGCCGGGCGCCATGCCTTGGGCAAGCGCAGGCGCAGCGCGGTAATCAGCCAGCGTCCGGGTTCCGACTGCTTGAAGAAACTGTTGCGATACGAGAACCGGCAATCGTCCGGCCCCATTTCAAGCAGGCGGCCTTTGCGCAGGTCCCACGCGACCAGGCTGTGGAAGCGCTGGTCGAGTTCGACGCCGTAAGCGCCTATATTCTGCACTGGCGCCGCCCCCGCCGTGCCCGGTATCAACGCCAGGTTCTCCAGACCGTTCCATCCCTGGCTCACGCAATGCGCCACGAAATCGTGCCAGACTTCGCCGGCCTGCACCTCGATGATCCATGCGTCCTTGCTTTCGTCGACCAGCTCTATGCCCCGGGACTCCACCTTGACGACCAGGCAGTCCAGCTGCGGAGCAAGCACCACATTGCTGCCGCCGCCCAGCACCATGGCCTTGTCGTAGTGCGATGCCTGCTCGCTCAGCAGCGGCAATTGCTCCGCGGCACTGTAACGGACAAGCGCCCTGGCCCGCGAACGCAGGCCCAGCGTGTTTAGAGAGGTCAGATCCAGGTCGTGAACTTGCAGCAAAGGGGGTCCTGCCGGTGAAGAAGTTTCGAGGAAAATCGCTGAAGGCATAAGCATACATCGTCATGTCGTTTCTTCGACGGGCGGTTGGCCCTCTGTATTAGCAGAATAAAAGCCGCAGACCCTGCTTGACAGCCATGGGAGCAATCGTGCTATTATCTTGGTCTTGGCTGAATATTGATTTATTTAGATCCAAGCGCATCGTACGGCACGTTTATCGCGACGGGTTTTGAAAACACGCTTTGATAGACAGGGGTGCAAAAAGTCCGATTCGGATGATTTGCACAGCCAGAAAAAAGTGCTTATAATGCGAGGCTTCTTTCAGCAGCGGTTCACACCGCAATGAATGAAGCAGGCAGTAAACATGCGGGAGTAGCTCAGTTGGTAGAGCGCAACCTTGCCAAGGTTGAGGTCGCGAGTTCGAGACTCGTCTCCCGCTCCAGATTCTAAAAAGGCCCAAACTTCGGTTTGGGCCTTTTTGCGTTTGGTGGTTTCGTTCTTGCGGTTTGGTTGAGTGACTGCTTACGACTGAAACGGACTTTCTTCTTTTCATTTCTCTCGCAGCCATAGCTCGGCGAACCATGAGCGCAAGTAAAGCATGTCGCGGTATTAAGTAGGTCGAGTTCTGCTATCGCGAATCAACGAGCAGCGGTAGTGGGAGTTCCATTTGGACCCCAGACGGGGTCAAGCAAGGGGGCTGTCCTCTTCGGGGTAGACGAAAGGATCGCCAAGGACCTGGAGAAAAGGCAGGGCTCAATTTGCCTATGGTGTCGGGCAGATCACACTGGCTGCGCGCCATTTCCAGTGCTTCGTTGAAACGGTAGTAGCAATAAGAAAGTGAGATCAGCAGTTGATCCGCGACATATTGCATCTTGTTGCGGTGATGCTGCAGAAGATATAGGTATGCACCGGCTCTTGATTCATGTGACTCGGGTTTGTACGTCGTCGTGTGCAGGCCTCAGCGTTGAAACTATAGTTTAATGCAGGCACCATTTTGACGTACAATTATGGTCTGCCTATTTACAGATGTGGAGGTATTTGCTATGAGTGCAGCGACCGATACCAAACAGGAACGCATTAATTTGCGGCTGGAGCAGGGTGCTAAGCAGGTACTGGAGCGTGCCGCGTGTTTCGAGGGAAAAACGGTCAGCAGTTTTATCCTGACCAGTGCCCTGGCGTATGCTGAAAAAACCATTGACGCGCACGAAACCATGCGCCTGAACAGGCAGGATTCCGAGGCGTTCTTCAATGCCCTGGTCAAGCCTGTACGACTCAACAAGAGGCTGGCCGCCGCCCTCAAGGAACATGAGCAACGCGTGACCAGCAAATGACCGACTATTCGTCTCTGTTCATCTCAGCGCTAGACGGCAGCCACGAGAGATCCGGCTTTCACTGTGGTGTGCCTTCGCTGGATAATTATCTCCACAAACAGGCTAGCCAGGATGTGAAGCGCCGCATCAGTCGCGTATTTGTTGCGACGACACCAGCGAATCCGCACACCATCGTGGGCTATTACACATTGTCCACGCTTTCGATTGAACTCGATCAGTTGCCTGACAGTGTCGCCCGCAAGTTGCCTCGACATCCGGTCCCGGCGGCATTGCTGGGTAGGCTTGCTGTCGATCAGCAAGCCCGTGGCCATGGTGTGGGCAGAATGCTGTTGGTCAATGCCATTCAGCGCACGTTGGCAGTCAGCGACCAGATCGCCATTTATGCCATGATCGTCGATGCCATAGACGAGCAGGCACGTAGCTTCTATGAGCAGTTTGGCTTCTCGCTGCTGGACTCGGGCGGTCATCGCCGGTTGTTTCTGCCGCTGAAGTCTGTTTAACGTAAAAGTGGGACACCCTCAGCGGAAAAGCATCAGGGCGCCAAGTCAAGTTTCTCGCATATGTTTATATTGACTGCCCCACAACGTTGACTTGCAGTGCCACACCCAACCGCCGGCACATGACGCCAAAACTCGCTGCCAAGTTATCCATGCTGGGATTACCCTTGGACGAGAGCATTCGGCTCAGGGTGTTCAGGGTAAGCCGCCAAGCAACTAACTGATAGCCTATTGCTACCACAATGGCTCGGTTTACGTTAGCCCTTCCTGCTCCACCGTAAAGCCAGCCGCCACTACAGCCTCACCCAACGTCGCCCATCCGGCCGCGTCAGCAAAATGGCGAATGCGCCCCAGAACGTAGGGAGTCGCCTTACGGCGCACTTCGACGGGAACATCATCTGGATGCATCCGCCAGGGCTGCAATGTATGGCCGGCAGCCAGCGCCTCACGAGCCAGTGCCGCGGCGATTCGGAAACCACCCTCATCAACATCACCCCAGTGAAGGACTGGCGTTGCCTTAGGCGCTGCCTGAAGAAGCCTGACGTACATTGCTCGCCAGGCTGGTGAAGGCATTCCCGCGGTGTAAATGAGTAACGACTTGAATTTCTAGCCATTTACGAAACATGCTGCATTTTCTAATCACTCGTCAGAGGAATACAGAATTTTCACGGAGATTCGCATTTTTCTGGAGTTTGGCATCCAAATTCAACCATGCACTTCGCTGCGGGGCTTGCAATGTCTGACCAGCAAACCTCATATTGTCGGCGGACGGCCGTCGCCAGCAACCGTAATATGGCGCACCGATATCATCGCTGATCTCGCTGCTCAGCCACGCTGGATGTTGATGCAGCAAGTGAGTACTTTGTCTCCCCTCCTCCGCGCAGGTTGAAATAGTGCCGAGCAGAGCCTCACATCAAAATGAAGGAACGACTGTCAGTAGCCTTGGTGACCCTCAATAGATACTGCATTCTAGAAATGATGTAAATCCAGGCCCAGTATCAATCTCGTAGTCTCTATTTGTCCGTCGGACGCGACGGGCTATCCGGCACATAGACAATCTCCCCGCTTTGCAGCCGGTAAGCCGTACCCACACGTTCGCCCTGGCGGCTGCCCGCCTGAGCGTCGCCGGCTACGTATCGGCTGACCACGCCGCCCTGGCGAGTTATGATTTCCATATCGGACTTACCGGGATTCTTGACCATGGTGAAGTCCTTGGATGTCAGCAGATCGGCCATCTTCAGGTTCGAGACCAGGGCGATCATGAGGGCCAGCGCAAAAACCAGCGCCACATCGAATAGATTGATCAGAAATCCCAGCGGATCCATATCATCGCTGTCTGCGCCCGTGCCGCGCAGTATGGAACGGCGCCGGCTCATGCCTTTTCCCGCAATTTGCTGCTCAGGAATTCCAGCAGAGACAGGTCATCGAGCGCCCAGCGGCTGGCGCTCTGGTGCAGCAGGAATCCCATCGCGCCGATCACCAGGCCGACGACCGTCGTCGCAAAGGCGACCTCCATCTTGCGCGCGAGCAGGCTGATGTCGCCCGCGGCCAGGCCCACCAGCGCCGGACCGAGCGGAATCAAGGTGCCCATGAGTCCCAGCAAGGGCCCGATCCGGGTCATGCTGCGGTATAGGGCCAACTGCCTGTCCGTGCCCAGTTCAAACTCGGTGATCACCCGCTCGTGCCAGGCCGTGTCGGCGGGCGCCTGCCGCAAGGCGGCCGCTGCGCGTTGCAGCGGCTGGCCGGAGGCCCGCCCATCTTCGAGCGCCTCGATGAGCATACCGATGCCCGCCTCGGGCAGATGGCCGTCGGAGTCCATGCCGATGCGGCGGCGCCACCGCAACCGATCCGACCAGCGGCCATAGTATCCGCCCGTGGCCAGCAAGCCGCGCGCGAGCAGATAGAGGATGGCGACCACGACCGGCACCTGCAGGGCGGCGGCAATCCAGGAAAGGGTTTGTATCAACTGTTCCAATTCATCGATTCCAAGTAGAGCGGCGCTGCCAGAACCAGCCCAGCGCCATGAAGACAAGTACGGCGGCGGCCACAACGCCTAATCGCGCCCACATGGCCGGCATGGGATCCGCGGGCAGCGCTTGCGCGGGCCTGGCCAGCCAAAGTCCGATGGCCGCCTGCGCGATGTGCAGCACAACTCGCAGCCCCGAGCGCATCAGCCGGTCCGGCAACAGCCAACGCAGCAGGCAGGCGCTCGATACAAACAAGCCGGCGAATGCCATGGCGCAGATCCATGACACAAGGTCGTAGTCCAGGCCATCGACCGCCAGCATGGCCGCCACCTGCCCGAAAAACAGGATGGCCAGCAAGGACGGCGGCGGGCATGCGCCCACGATGCGCCACTTCAGGCCCGCCCCGTCCTGGGCAACGGCCAGCGCCTGACCGCCAAAGACGAGCGCTTCGAGCAGCAACAGCGCCGACAGATCCAGCCGCCTTTGCGGATCGGACACCCAGCTGACCACTTCGGCCAGGCTGGTTCTGCCGGCCGCTTCGCCCGTCATCAGCACGCCCCCGCCCATCGCCACCGCCAGCACCATCAAGCCGCGAGGGCGCAGCGCCGACATCTGTGCCGCGGCCAGCACCAGGCATACGGCGGCAAGCGCGAGCACGAAAAGCTGAGCCAGATTCAAGCGTCCTTCCCCGCAACGGCGTGGCGCCAACGTACCCAGGCAATTACCGCCGCCAGCATCAACAGCAAGCCAAGCACGGCGCTCGCGGGAATGGCCGGCCCCCGCCAGGCGGGCGGGGTTTCCGCGGATTTCGTCTTCGTGACGGGGCTTGGTTCCAAGCCTGCGTCCCGATCCGCTGGCGACGACCCGGCGGAGCCGCCTTCCTTGCTCAAGACCACGCCCTTGTCGATGTCGATCAAGGCGCCCTCATTGGCCTGCTGCAGGCTGTCCTCGTAGGGCTGGCGCTGCGCGGCCTCGAGCTGCTGTGCAATGAATGCACGCAGCGCCCGGTTATCATTGACGAACCCGGTGCCGCTTGCGCCAAAACGCGAGACCAGACCGGCATGCAGGTTCGCCACTGAGCGCAGCACCCGCTCCCCGGGCTGCCAGTACCCCTTGCGCGCCGTCTCCAGCATTACCGCCGTCATCTCCTGCAAGGCGTAAGGATTGGCTTTCTCGAAGAAGGCATGCAGCCCGAGATCCTGCGTATCTTGCACGTAGGTCTGGTAGAGGGCATCCCATAGCGTGGGCCGGATGACCGAAGGCTTCATCACATTCCAGCCATACACATTCCTGAAGGTTTCAGCGAACGTCTCGGCCGAGGACGCCCCGCCCTTGGTCATGGCTTCTATATACGCCGGATTGAGCAAGGTGGCACGCGCCTCGACGGCGATCGCGGCGCCCGCTTCGCGCACAATCGGGCGCGAGGGGTTGCGCAGGTCGCTGAAGTACGCCGCCGGGTCTTTGCCGGTGACTTCGCGCACCGCCAGGTTCAGCCCGCCCATGAACTCGTAGACGTGATCGAGCGAGATAGGCCCCCAGGTATTGGATTGCAGCGGCTGGATCACCATGTCGGTGCCAGCCAGCGCGGCCTCGAAGACGCCGGGCCGAAAGGCTCCCCACAGATCTCCTTCGCCAAACGCCGCGCCCATGTTGTTCAGGTAGGTGTGCGCCACCTGCGAGGCGTCCCGCCAGCGGTCTCCTGCCTCGACCATGCCCATGATGCCCGTGCCATAGCTGCCATTGACTCCACCGAAAACCCGGACCGAGGCAAAGCGCCGGGCATCCATTGGCGACAGGCCCCGGTCCTTGAGTTCGCGCTCCACGGCCCGAACGCCCTGCTCCACCGCGTTGTCCTCATCGCGCGCGCCGGCCGCCAGTGCCACGGCCTGGTTGATCAGGTACAGGCGCGATGCCGCCAGATCGCGCAACTGGCCCGAGGTCTGCACCACCACATCGATGCGCGGGCGCGCGAGCTCGGCTTGCGGGACCAGGCGCAGGCTGGCGATACGGCCAAAGGGATCGCGCACCGGCTCCACTCCCAGCAGATAAAGGATTTGCGCAAGCGCCACGCCCTCGGTCTGGATGAAGTCGCCCGCCCATAGCGTGAAGGCCACTTTCCGGGGCCAGGCGCCATCGTGCCCCGCCCGATGCTCGGCAAGCAACTGGTCGGCCAGGCGCACGCCCACCCGCCAGGCCTGTTCGGAAGGCGTTTTCTCGGCATCGATGGAAAACAGGTTGCGGCCGGTGGGCAGCGCGTCGGGATTGGCAATCGGATCGCCGCCCGATGAAGGCGGCGTAAACCCGCCGGCCAGCGCATTGTCCAGCGCGGCAAGCTCGCGCGTGGGGCTGGCCGCAAGCAGCTTCTGATAGCCCGGAATGGCGGCCAGGCGGTCGCGCAGAGTCAGCACTGCTTGCGCAAACGCGCGTTCACGCTCTTCACGGCGGACCAGTTCGTGCTCCAGCTCGCGTTGCATTCCTTCCAACGCAGGCAGTGCTTCCGTCAGACGGGTTTTCAGGTCTTCCGGCAGCGTCGGCGCTTCGCGCCAAAAGCGGATGGCGGCGAGCGTATCGCGCAGTTGCGCCTCGTCCATGGAGGCCGTCCGCTGGGCCAGCTGCTGCCCGCTCATGCGTTCAAGCCTGGGCAGTTCGGCCCGCGCACGCTCGGCCAGGGCCTGGCGCTGTTGCCCGGCCTGCTTCTGCGCGCGGACCAGTATGGCCGGATCGTTCAGCAAGTCCAGCACCGTGGCGCGTACCGAATCGGCACGCATGGCCAGCAGCAAGGCCCGCACATCGCTGTCGGTGGCGATATCCAGCCCCCGGGCCATCGCCGGAATGGCGCGCGCCACGCTGCGCGCTTTCTCCAGCGCTTGCGGATCGAGCGTGCGCATCGCCTGCTTGAACTTTTTATCGGACCGCAGCGCCAACAGAAACGCACGCTTTTCCGGATCGGACGCGGCGCGCACCAGGTGGCGCAGCAAGGTGCCATCATCCGTTGCGGCTTGCATGCGCTGCGATGCGCCATCGGACGAACGCGACGCGCCCAGGTCCATGAAGCCTTTGACAAGATCCTCATCGCTGGGCTTTTGTTGCGCGTGCTCCCAGGCCTGGGCGCGTCGCAGTTCGGAATCGCTGACAACGCGCGCCAACACCTGTGCGGACTCGGCCCCTGCCGCACTGGCCTGAGTGATCAGCGCATCGGCCCGGCCGCGATAGTGCTCGGCCAACCATGCGGCGCTGTCCAGTTGCGCGCGCACGGCCACCCCGCGTGCCACATCGAGCTCGGCCAGCGCCTGGATCAGGGCATCCCGCCCCATGAGACGCGCCGAGGCGCGCTGGTCGTCCAGCGCATACGCGACGCCCAGCGTATACAGTCCGGCGGTGATCTTGGCATGCTCCAGGGTTTCCATGTGGTCGGCCAGCTTATGCAATTGATCCACGCTCCAGGCCGCGTCCGCCGGAAAACCCAAGTCCTCGTGCAGCGTGAGGGCTATCGCCTGGCGCTGCGCATCCTCGGCGTACTCGGCCTTCAGCGCCGGGCTCTCGGCGTGGTCCCAGGCTTGCAGCCGGTCAGCCAGCTGCTTGGCACCCCCCTGCGCCCCGCCCTCGCGGAAGGCCGGCGTCAGATGCGAGACGATGGTGGCGTAGCTGCGCCGCTTGGCAATGATGGCTTCGCCCACATTGCCCATGGTGTACAGATAGATGTGCGGCGTTTGCCCGATCAGGGCATCGGGCCAATCGTGATCGGACAGACCCACTTGCTTCCAGGGAGTGAACTCCAGGCTGCCATGGGTGCCGAAGTGCATGATCGCGTCGGCCTGGAATACGTTGCGTGTCCAAAGATAGGAAGCCAGGTATGGCCAGGGCGGCGCCAGATTCGTGCCATGCACGAGCTTGAACGTGTCGTCCCCGATACCCGGCAAGGGTTGCGGCAAGAGCATGATATTGCCCAAGGGAACACGCGCCACGGCGACCTGATCATCCACACGCAGATAGCTGCCTGGCGCGGGACCGAATTGCTTGGCGGCCTGGTCGCACAGCGATTGCGCGATACTCGCGCCGCACCACGTTTCTAACTGTGCGGCGGATACCAGCGCCGGATGCGCATGGCGCGCGAAGGCCGCGAAGTCGCCCTTGGCGTAGGGGCCGATATTCGGTCCGCGCTGCTGAAGCAGCCGGGCAAACCCCTGAACCGTATCGGGCAATCCCTCGATGCGGTAGCCTTGTGCCTTCAGATGCTGGAGCAACGCATACAGGGACGGCACCACCTCCAGGTCGCCGGCGGTCAGTGCGCTTTGACCCGGTCCCTTGTAATAGTAGATCGCCAGTTTCTTCTGGTCATTGGGCGTGTTCTTGAGCGCCACCGTACGCTGCACGAGACTGGCAAAACGCGCCAGTCGCTCGGGCAAAGCCCGAAAAACCTTCAAGCCGTTCGCATCGCGCGCCTGCGCCGCGATCACCATGGGTGCAATCGCGCCATCCAGTTCCGGCAGCGTCACCGACATGGTCAACAGCCCGCCATCGTAGCTGCGCTGGTCGCGCTCCCAGTCGCTTTGCTCATTGAAAATGGTCAAGGGCGCGAATAGCGGAACATTGCGCCGGGCCAGCCACGCTTGCGCTTCATCGGCCTGCCCAAGGGTCAGCCGCCCATGAGGCATGTACACCACCGCCGCCGGATCCACCTGCTGCAAGAGCGCCAGGCGACGGCCCACCGCCGAGATGGGCACCACATTGAAGCCTTTGGCCTCAAATGCCCGGATCACCGCATCGACGTGGTCGCGATTGGCATTGAAGGGACCGGGCACATTGGTCAGCAGAACCAGGCGCGGCCGGCCCGCTTGCCAGCCCGGCTGAGCCTGGCGCCATGCCCGAAAGGCCGCAAAGTCGGTAAACACCGCCGTCTCATCCAGGCCAAAGAACACGTCCCTGGGCATCTCCTCGGGAAGCTGCACGGCAGCGGAAAAAAGAGGCTTGCCATCGAATATGCGGCGCGCATAGTTCAGCAGCTGCGCATAGTTTCGCCGCCCCCCGTTACGCAGGTAGCCCGACACGGCATCCAGGTCAGCGCCTTTAAGGTTGCTCACATCGTGGCGCGGGTCGGTCGCGCCATCCACGTAGACAGGCGCATCCGAGGCGCCCATCGCACGCAAACGCGCCAGCTGCGCCTCGCCCAGCTTCAAGCCCCGGCCAAAGACAAGCGCCAGGTCGTAGCGTCCAATGCTGTCCAGCTGCTCCGTTTTCAGCGCCTGCACGCGGACGAGAACGTTCGGGCGCGCCTGAATGATGCGCGCGGCCTGAAAGTCCGGATAGTTCACCAGCACCACGCGCGTCGGCGCGAGCCAATAGTGCCAGACGGCGCCCAACAGGCTCAAGAGCAGCACCGCCACCACACCATACCTGATCGCGCGGCGAGAGCGCGGCCATAGCGCCGCCCATCGATCAAGCCATCTCGTTCGACTCATGATTTTTCTTTTCACCATCAATAATGTGATGTTATAACATATCATTTTTTAACACATTCTTACGGCCTCACATGATTCGATCCCACCACTGGACGCCTCTTGCACTGGCGCTTGCCGGCGCTTTCTCACACGGTGCACATGCGCAAGACAGCCCCTTTTCCCATGCACAAACGTCCACGACACACACAGCGCAACTAGCCCCCGTAGTGGTCACCGCCACCCGTCAGTCAACCGAAGCCTTGACGACGCCGGCCACCATCAGCGTCATCGACCAGGCGCAGATGCAGGAAAACCTTGTCACCGATTTCGGCGAACTGTTCCGCTACGAGCCGGGCATAGCCGTCAAGCGCGAGCCGCGAGGCCGAGGCGGGGAAGCGGGGATTGAAGTGCGTGGCATCGGCGGACAGCGCCTGGGAATGCTGGTGGATGGGGTGAGGCTGCCCAATGGCTACGTAGCCGCGGGCGCCAATCTGGGCCAGCTCAAGCTGGATCCGGCTTCGCTCTCGCGCGTGGAAGCCTTGCGCGGCCCGGCATCGAGCCTGTACGGCAGTGACGCGCTGGCCGGTGTCGTGCTGTTCCGCACCCTGTCTCCAGCCGACTTTCTGGATGATGCACGCAACTTCGCAGGCAATGCCTCGATCGGCTACGACGGCGCCGATAACAGCCGCTCGGCCACCGCGAACCTCGCATTTCGCGCCGGTCCCACGCAGAACCTGATCTCGGTGGCCGCTCGCGAAGGCCATGAACTAGAAAACAACGACACCAGCGCCGTGCCCAACCCGCAAGACTTCCGACAGCAGAACGTGCTGCTCAAATCAATCTTCGATCTGAGTGCGTCACAAACGCTCACGCTGACCGGCGAGCACTACACGCAAAGCGTCAAGACGGACCAGGACTCGCTTGCCGGGCCGATCGCCGGGGGCACACGCATCAACCGCAGCACGGCGGACGACGACAGCACGCGTTCGCGCCTGGGGCTGGCCTACCGCTGGGATGCCCGGGCCGGATGGTTTGATACGCTGAAAGCGCAGATCGACTATCAGCGCAGCACCAGCAAGGAACGCACGGCCGACCGTCGTCAGCCGCCGGGCGCATCGCCGGTCCTGCTGCGCGAAACCCTGCTCTCGTACCGCGAACCGCAATGGTCGGGCTCGTTTCAGCTCGACGGCCACGCGGCGACCGGCGCCCTCGCCCATCGCTGGGTGGCGGGCGTTGACCTGCTGTCCAAATCGATCAGCTTCTACAACGATGCCAACCAGCGCATGGCCGCCGGAGGCGCCTCCACCAAGGTGATCGACGGCGACCTCTACCCGCGCAAGATCGCGCCGGACACCGATGTACGCAATATCGGTGTATTCCTTCAGGACGAGATCGCTTTTGGCGACGGGCGCTTGAAACTCACACCCAGCCTGCGCTACGACTATTACAAGCTATCGCCCAAGCCCGATGCCGAGTTTGCCAACGCCAACGTGGCCAACAGCGAGCCGGTGGGTTTATCCAAAAGCGCTCTTACGCCGCGCCTGGGGCTTAGTTACGAATGGCGCCCAAGGCAAGTCGTCTATGCAAACTATGTCACCGGTTTCCGGATGCCGACCTATGATCAATTGAACCGGATCGGCCAGGTGCCCGTGGCCACTTTCATCCATGATTTCATTCCTGCTCCAGACCTCAATCCCGAGCGAAGCCGGGGGGTGGAACTGGGCATTCGCGGCGAGTCCGAGCTGGGCACGTATGAATTGACGGGGTATTACAACCGATACAAGGATTTCATCGACACCCAGATGATCGCCTATATCCCCCCTGGGGCAAGCGGTGGTCCACGCGCCATCCGCCGCTTTCAGTCGCGCAATATCGGCGAGGTCGAAATCTATGGCATCGAGGCCAAAGGCTCGCTGTCGCTGAACCCATGGCTCGACAGCAAAGACCGATGGCGCCTGATAGGCGCAGCCCAGTGGTCGATGGGCAATGACCTGAGCAACGACCAGCCTTTGAATAGCGTGCAGCCCTTCAGGCTGGTCGCGGGCCTGGCTTGGGATGCCGCGGGCGGCCGATATGGCGCCCGGTTGACCAGCACCTTCGTCTCAGCCAAAAAACGGGTCAACAAGGATTTGACGCAAACCGGCCCCACCGCCCCGGTGCCCTTGACCACCGCCGGCTACACAACGGTTGATATGACTGGCTACATGCGCCTGGGCAAGCAGGCCACGCTCAATCTTGCAGTGTTCAATCTCTTTGACCGCAGATACTACGATTGGTCGAGGGTCAGCGGCTTGACCGGCAACGACGCCCGACTTGCCGCTTACACTTCGCCGGGGCGAACGATCTCGGCGAATCTGCGGATGGAGTTCTAAGAAGAAAAGAATGGGCCGCGCGCTGGACGTCGTCGTGCAGTTCGATGACGGCTTCGCAATTCGGGCACACAGAGCGGCCCTATATTGATATGTTATAACGTTTCATATAACCTTTTATAACTCTGTGATCGAAGAAAGGCATCCCATGTTCAAATCAACAAAGCGCGCCAGTATGGCCGGCCTTGCCGCGCTGGCCTTACTGGTGTGGCCGCAAGCCAATGCTCACGAACTGCACGTCGTCTCCACGTTTTCCATCATCAGCGATTTCGCCAGGAACGTGGGTGGCGAGCGGATCGCGCTGACCACATTGGTCGGTCCGAATGGCGACGCTCATTCGTATGAACCCAAACCGACTGACGCGGTAGCCATCGGCCAGGCCGACGTGGTGCTGGCCAATGGCCTGCACTTTGAGGGCTTTCTTGACCGCTTGGTCCGTGCATCGGGCAGCACGGCTCCGGTAATAACACTTACCCAAGGTGTCGAGCTGCTGCGCAATACCGAGGAAGAAAATGACGGTCACGGCGCGCATGGCCACGATCACGGTCACGACCACGATGACCATGAACATGACCCGCAGGATCACGCGGAAGAACCAGCCAGCTCACACGATCACGGCCATGAAAAGAAGCATGCCCATCACCATCACCACGGCGAGTATGACCCGCATGCCTGGCAGTCTGTGCGCAATGCGCAGATTTACGTGAACAATATCGCCGAGGCTTTCTGCGCCGCCGATGCCGCCGGTTGCTCAAGCTACCGGGCGAATGCCAGAACATACGATGAGAAGCTGCGGGCGCTGGACGCCGAGCTCGAAGCCACCGTGGCGCAAATCCCTGCCGCCCAACGCACGATCATCACTTCGCACGATGCCTTCGGCTACCTGGGACGCGCATACGGCCTTCAATTTCTGGCCCCGCAAGGCGTCAGCACCGAATCAGAAGCCTCCGCCGCGGGCGTCGCCTCATTGATACAACAGATCAAGGACCAGAAGGCATCGGCCATCTTTCTTGAAAACGTCAGCAATCCTAGGCTGATCCAGCAAATAGCCAACGAGACGGGCATGAAGATTGGCGGCAAGCTCTATTCCGACGCCTTGTCAGCGGCGGATGCCCCCGCCTCTACCTATATCGACATGATGCGGCATAATGTCAGTACGATTCGGGACGCCGCCCTGGGGCGATGAAGGCCCGGAAACCGCTCAATCCCGATCGAAACTCAACTCAGGCCAGTCGCAAGACCCACACCACGTGAATAGACCACTCGCTGCGCTGGCTTTAGCGCTTGCGCCGTTCAGCCTGCACGCCCACCCGCATGCCTGGATCGACGTGCGAAGCACGGTCGTCCTGTCGGCCGAAGGGCTGATCACCGCCATTGAAGAGGAATGGCTGTTCGATGACCTGTACAGTGCGGCCATCCTGGAAGGCCTGAGGGAAGACAGTCCTGAGAAAAAAGCCGTGGTAGGTGACTTTGCCGCCGAGGTCATCGACAACCTGGGCCCGTATGGCTATTTCATGCGCATCACAGCCAATGGCCGTCCGATCAAATTGAATACCGTTACCCAGTTCAAAAGTGAAATGAAGGGCGGGCAGTTGCAGTTGTCTTTTACCGCCCCGCTGGCCCAGCCCGTAGACCCCTTGCGCGATGACGTCGGCTTCTCCGTGTACGACCCCACTTATTTCATTCAGATGAGGCATCGGCCGGAAGAGCCGCCAACCATCAGGAGCGATAAACAATACCCTTGCCGGGCGCAGGTAGTACCGCCCAATCCGACCGCGGAAGACATTGCACGGGCGTTCGCCCTGGACCGTGGCGCGACGCCCGAAGAGGGCCTGGGCGACCTTTTCGCGGAAAAGGTGCATATCCAATGCGACTGATGCGCGGACCCACTGTGCGCGTACTGGCCATTTGTGGGCTTGCGGGCGCGCTGTCGATTCTCATGTATGGGTTGCTGAACCATTATGCCGTGTGGAGCAGGCTTCTGGCCTGGGTCATGACCACGCAGGCCGCGTTGCACCAGAAGCTCGCCTGGACCATACGCCTGGTGGCCGAGCATGGCTGGACGGCAAGCTGGCCGCTCATCGGCATCAGCCTGCTCTACGGTATCTTCCATGCCGCCGGGCCGGGGCACGGCAAAGCGGTGATCGCGACCTACCTGGGCACAAGCAGTACGCGGCTGCGCCGTGGCCTGTTCCTGTCGATCTCGTCGGCCATTGTTCAAGGCCTGGCGGCGGTGGTGCTTGTGGAAGTCGCGGCGAACGTGCTGGGCTACACATTGCGGCGCACCCATGGCGCCGCCGGCCAGTTGGAAAACGTCAGCTTCGCCCTGGTTGCGCTGCTGGGCTCGGTGCTGGCCCTGCGCAGTGCCAGAGGGCTGTATCGCCGCTGGCGCCAATTCAAACGAAACACGAGCTCCTTGTTTTCAAGCGGCGGCGGATTGCAGGCATACTGTGCGGAGTGCGGCGGCCCGCATCAACTGACTCGCGAGCATCTGGATCAAGCCCTGACCTGGCGTACCGCGACCCCCATCATCCTGGCGATCGGGATGCGGCCTTGCACCGGGGCAATACTTGTGCTGCTTGTCGCCCATTCGCTCGACTTGCGCTGGGCCGGCATTGCGGCCGTGCTGGCCATGTCGCTCGGTACGGCTGCAACCGTGAGCCTGCTGGCCACCGCCACCGTGTCGTTTCGGCATGTCACACTGCGATATTTCCAGCGCGGCCGTGCCGCTTCGCATCGCACGGGGTTTGTTTTCGACCTGCTGGGCCTGCTTGGCGGAGCGGCAATTGGCCTCATGGGAGCCGGCCTTCTCCAGCAGGGGCTGAACACCGCTCCGCATCCGCTTTTGTAGCGAGCCAAGTCCGGCTGGCGGGTCCACGGTACGCGGTTTGCTGCTTCCTCGCAAATCTGTTAACGACCCGCCTTTCCCTGATGTCCCGGCGCCGCCACACTGATACAATCCATCGCAACGGCGCCGGCCATCTGAAACCAGGCCAGGATCGAGACCAAGCTGCCCATGCGGAAAATCGCGAGTTGTCTAATATCAATATGATGCATGTCCGGTCCTGCGCTTCAGATCACAAGGGCCCAAACTCAGGTTTGGGCTCTTTGTTTTGCATGCGCCAGTTTCCTTGGACGATGAAAGGACGCAGGCAATGAACATTGCATTGATTCTGTTGATGATTGTTGTGGCCTGGCGAGTGCTGTGCCTGCGTTACCAGCGCACACACATTGCCTTGCTGGCGCAGCATTTGGCGGGCTTCCAGCTTGAGCGCCACATGGAAACGCTGACGCAGGGCTATACCCGCGCCATCCACGAGGAGGCTGAAACACGCCAGATACAGGTGCTGGAAACCTTCGCCCAGACTGAGCGCACTGTGGCGGTCCAAGTTCAGTCGCTGGCCGACGCGATGCAAAAGGAAAGCGCACAGGCCGCCAGCATCGGCTCGCTCCCGTTCTGCGTGCCTTATGCCGAACTTTTTCTTCCCAATCTGACGCGGGATTTCCGTGAGTTGCTGCGTATCCATGCAATCGGATTGCGCCATGTGGTGGACAACGAAGACAGCCTGGATATCAAGAACCGCGCCTACCACCTTTCGGCTGAGCTGTATCTGCTGCAGCACAGCTGCCACTGGTTTTGCAAATCCCGTGGCGTGGCCGATACGCGGCTGGCGCTGCGGCATCAAGTCACTCACCAGAAAGTGCTGGAATCGGTATCGGCCACGACCCGCTCGGCTTATCTGCGGTGGCTGGGGAATGCCAATGAGCGGTAGCCGATCGGCGTCGAACTAGGGCGGGCCAAGCCGGCGCGTTCAAACACGGCGTATAATGCGCCTTGCATTTCCTTCATGGGTTCCCTAACCCCATCCATCAAAAAGGTCCATCATGACATCCGCCTCCGCCCCGCAATCGCGGGCACCGTTCTACCTTGCCCTGCTGGTAGCGTTTCACGTCCTCATCATCATCGCCAGCAACTACCTGGTGCAGCTGCCCATCGACCTGTTCGGTTTCCACAGCACCTGGGGCGCCTTCAGCTTTCCCTTCATTTTCCTAGCCACCGACCTGACCGTGCGCCTGATCGGCAAGGCCGAGGCACGCAGCGTGATCGCACGAGCGATGGTGCCGGCGCTGATCGCCTCCTACATCGTGTCGGTCCTCTTCCATGAAGGCCGCTTCAATGGCTTCGACGCACTGGGCGAATTCAACACCTTCGTGTTCCGCATCGCTTTCGCCAGCTTCGCCGCCTATGTCCTGGGCCAGTTGCTGGACGTGCAGGTATTCGACCGCATGCGCCGCAGCTATGTGCGCTGGTGGGTGGCGCCGGCGGCGGCTTCCGTATTCGGACAGGCGCTGGACACCGCCGCCTTCTTCGGCATTGCCTTCTGGCGCAGCAGCAATCCTTTCATGGCGGAACATTGGGGCGAGATCGCCGTCGTGGACTACGTCATCAAGCTGGCGGTCAGCCTGCTGCTGTTCGTGCCCATGTACGGTGTCGCCCTGAACGCCATCACCCGTGCCATGAAGCGGCGCACTGCCGTGTTGGCCGGGGCATGACCGCATCGGGGCGAACCCATCGCCGCGCCCTGGTGCTGTTCTCCGGCGGCCAGGATTCCGCCACCTGCCTGGCCTGGGCGCTGACACATTACAACCATGTCGAAACCCTGGGCTTCGACTACGGCCAGCGCCACCGGGTGGAGCTGGACTGCCGCGCCACGCTGCGCCGCCGCATGGCCGAACAGCAAGTCGATTGGGCGGCACGCCTGGGCGAGGATCATCTGCTGAATGTGGACGTGCTGGGGCAGCTGGGATCGTCGGCCATGACGGACGACATCGCCATCGCCATGCAGGCCGACGGCCTGCCGAATACGTTCGTACCGGGCCGCAATCTGTTGTTCTTCACGCTGGCGGCCGCCCTGGCCTATCGGCGCGGGCTGGACGTGCTGGTGGGCGGCATGTCGCAGACGGATTATTCCGGCTACCCCGACTGCCGCGACAATACGCTGAAAGCCCTGCAGGTGGCGCTGAGCCTGGGCGTGGATCGCCCGCTGACATTGGAAACCCCATTGATGTGGCTGGACAAGGCGGACACCTGGGAATTGACGCAGCAATTGGGCGGCGTGCCACTGGTGGAACTGCTGCGCGCGGAAACCCATAGCTGCTATCTGAACCAACGCGATACTTTGCATGCCTGGGGCTATGGCTGCGGTGGCTGCCCGGCTTGCACGCTGCGCGAACAGGGATACCGGCTATGGCTGTCGCGGCGGCTGGCTTCCTTCTGAAACGACACTGACGGCCTCTGGCCGGCCCCACGCTCCTGGGTGCCGCCGGCTCGGCGGGCATGGGGATTGCTGCCTTGCTGCTTTCTAGTCTTGCAGCCCTTCCCTAAATGCGCCAACCATGGCGCCGCATCCCTCCCAGGAGAAATCGATGATGAAATTGCTTGTACGCATGGCGGCCGGCGCCTTTTTCTGCACGGCAAGCCTGGCCTATGCCGATATCACGGTGAACATGCACGAGGCCACCGACAAGGGAGCGGGGAAAGCCCTGGGCGCCGTCACCATTTCCGAATCGCAATATGGCCTGGTATTCACGCCCAAACTCACCGGCTTGTCTTCGGGTGTCCACGGCTTCCATGTTCATGAGAATCCCAGTTGCGATGCCGCCGAAAAAGACGGGAAAATGACGCCGGCCCAAGCAGCCGGAGGGCACCTGGACCCCAAGAAAACCGGCAAGCACGGTTTGCCCTGGGGCGACGGCCACCTGGGCGACCTTCCCGCGCTTTACGTCAACGAGGATGGGACGTCGGACATTCCCGTGCTCGCCCCGCGCCTGAAACTGGCCGACGTAAAGGAGCGGTCGCTGATGATCCACAAAGGCGGCGACAACTATTCCGATCATCCGAAACCGCTGGGCGGCGGCGGAGCACGCATGGCTTGCGGCGTCATTGAATAGCGCCGGCGAGGCGGCATCGGAAACTCAGCCGCGCCAGGCCGCCTTGATCGCATCGATGTCGATCTTCCTCATGCTCATCATGGCGTCGAACGCGCGCTTGGCCGCTGCGCGGTCAGGATCCGTGATCGCGGCCGTCAAGGCACGGGGCGTGATCTGCCACGACAGCCCCCATTTGTCCTTGCACCAGCCGCAGGCGCTTTCCTGACCGCCGTTTTCGACGATCGCATTCCATAGACGATCGGTTTCCGCCTGGTCGTCGGTCGCCACCTGGAACGAGAATGCTTCGTTGTGCTTGAACGCCGAACCTCCGTTCAAGCCCAGGCAAGGAATGCCCATGACGATGAACTCGACCGTCAGGACGTCGCCCTGCTTGCCCGAAGGGTAATCGCCTGGAGCGCGATGGACAGCCAGCACCGCGCTATCCGGAAATGTCTCGGCGTAGAAAACCGCGGCATCCAATGCGGCGCCGTCGTACCAGAGGCAGACTGTATTCTTGCTGGCCATGCTTATCCTCGTGAGTTTGGAACAGACGCTCAATTCTAGCCGTGCAGAGGGCCCAACCAATTCAGGAATTTGTATACCGGGGAAGAGAGCCATGGCCCGCAAACGTTCATTGTTCTTCCTTCATGAACAGTGATGACGGAATTTTCCCGTTTATTCGGATTGCATAAACCTTTACAGTCTTCATTGTCGACGCCGGCCCGGCTTCGACGCACTAATGGAGATTGGTACATGGCAACTCGCAAGGTCGTTTTTCCTCCTGGACGCCAGGCCCTTTATGAGCGGAACCGCTATTCGCCGGCAATCAAATCCAATGGATTCCTGTTCGTCTCGGGGCAAGTCGGCAGCCGCGAAGACGGTTCGCCGGAGCCCGACCTGGAAGCTCAAGTCAGGCTCGCATTCGACAATCTGAATGCCATCCTGAAAGCGGCGGGCAGCTCGTTCGACGATGTGGTCGACGTCACCGTCTTCATGGTCGATCCCGAATCGAAGTTCGAAACAATCTGGAAAGTCGTGCCGGAATACTGGGGCGACGCGCCCCATCCGACGCTGACGGCTGTGGGAGTAACCTGGCTCTACGGCTTCCAGTTCGAAATCAAGGTGATCGCCAGGCTGTCCGACGAGGCAGGGCAAAAAGAATAATGGCGCACCATAGCATGGGATTACGCGGCGCCGGGCCTGTGCTTATGGACCGGCTTCAGCGGGGGCAGGCCGGCCCAGCCAATTGGCGCGCCATCGTCCCTTCTCGATGGAGCCAAATATCAGTTCTTCCAGCAGCCCATAAACACGCTCGGCGGCGGGCGACATGGGAAGAAGCCTGGATCTGGACAGGTACACCGTTCGGCTGAGCCGTCCGCCTTCAATTTCAGCCACATCCAGGGCGGTAGCCGAGACGTGTTCATCCATCGCACAGGAAGGCAGTATCGTATAGCCGAGACCGGCACGCACTGCGGCGATCAACAAATTCGGCGCATTGATTTCCGCCACCACATCCGCCTTGAGCCCTTCCGCCGCGCATATCCGCTCGATCTCTTCGCGTATACCGTTAGGACGGCTGAGCAGCAGCAGCGGCAAACGGGCCACTTGCGCCATCGTACAGCGCGTTTTTCCGTCGAGCGAACCTTCCGGCCCGACCAGCTGCAGCGGCTCCGAGACAAGAGGCTTCATCAAGAGGCCGCCGGTGGTCGTGTTGTCGAATGCGATGGCCACGTCAAGCTTGCCCTGCGCAAGAAGCTGGGCAAGCATGGAGCTTGGCCCTTCGATTATTTCCAATCGAATGGACTTCAGATTGGCGCGCACTTCACGCAAAAGCGGCAAACCCAGCAAGGTCGCCATGGTCCATGGCAAGCCGACCGTTACGGGCCCGGCAGGCCCGGCATCGGCTTGCGCGGCAATCAAATGAGTGGTCTCTATCTGCTTCAGCACCGATTTCGCCTGTTGATAGACGGCCTGCCCTACTTCGGTCGGGGTCACGCCGCGCACGCTGCGGACGAGCAATTTAACGCCCAGCTCCTCTTCCAGCCGATTGATCTGCTGGCTGAGCGCCGGCTGCGCAACATGCAAAGCCTGCGAAGCGCGTGACAGGCTGCCGGCCTCGACGATGCACACGAGGTATTTCAGCTGTCGCAGTTCCACTGTTTCTCCTTGGGCCGACAGGGGCTATATAGAACGGTTATAGCGGTAGACGCATTTCATATTTTACGAGGCGTCTCGGTATCCCTATAGTCGGAAGCTTACCAGGAGGATCGCCAGTGAATGGACGAATTGTGGTGCAGCGGGACGGGCACGTCGCAACCATCACCATAGACAACGAAGCCAAGCGCAACGCCATGACGCAGGCCATGTGGATAGAGATGGGGGATGCCGTACTTGCCCTTTCCAGGGACATGCCAGTGCGCTGCCTGGTGCTGCGCGGCAAGGGAACGCAGGCCTTTGGCAGCGGCGCCGACATCGATGAGTTCGAAAAAATACGATCAAGCAAAGAGCAAGCCATTGAATTCGGCAAGCACGGGCATCGGGCCATGCACGCATTGCGCGATTGCCCCATCCCCACTGTTGCCGCCGTGCGAGGCATCTGCGTAGGCGGAGGCCTGGAGCTGGCGGCGGTATGCGACTTTCGCATCGCCAGCACAGCCAGCCGCTTTGGCGTGCCCATCGCCCGCCTGGGCGGCGTACTGGCTTACCCCGAGCTTGAAGGGCTGCTGCGCCTCGCGGGTCCGCAACTCACTCTGGAACTGCTTCTGGAAGGAAGGTTGATGGATTCGGCCGAGGCGTATGAAAAGGGATTGGTCACACGCGTTTTTCCGGAAGACGGCTACGAGGCCGGCCTGCAGAGGATCGTGGACAACATAGCGGCGGGAGCGCCCTTGTCGGCCCGCTGGCATAAGAAATTCGTGGCCAGGCTGCTTCAAGGCTCGCCGCTCAGCGAAACCGAGCTGAATGAGGGCTACGACTGTTTCGACACGGATGACTTCAAGGAAGGATATCGGTCTTTTCTGGCCAAGCGGCCTCCGCTATTCAAGGGAATATAGAAGATGGAAGAAACCTCGGTTCACAAAGGCCCGCTGGCCGGACTGCGCGTCATCGAATTGGCTCATGTCATGGCGGGTCCGGTGGGCGGACTGATGCTGGCGGACATGGGCGCTCAGGTCATCAAGGTCGAGAAGCTTCCGGGCGGGGACGATACCCGCCGCACCACGCCTCCCGCCATCAATGGAGAGTCCGCTTCCTTCATGATCCTGAACCGCAACAAACGAGGCGTTGCCGTGGATTTGAAGGCGGAGGCAGGCAAGGAGTTCGTCAGGCGCCTGATCGGACAGGCGGACGTCGTGATCGAAAACTACCGGCCGGGCACCATGGAGAAAATGGGCTTGGGCTATGACGCGCTCCAGGCGCTCAATCCCGGCCTGGTGTACTGCAAGATCACGGGGTTCGGGCTCACCGGCCCCTACGCGCAGCGCGCCGGTTACGATCTTATCTCACAAGGCATGTCGGCGCTGATGAGCCTGACGGGCGAAGGCCCGGGCCGCCCGCCCGTCAAAGTGGGCGTGCCTGTCGGAGATGTGACCGCCGGCATCCTGGCGGCGACAGGCGTATTGGCGGCCTACATAGAACGCCTGCGCAGCGGACGGGGCCAATACATCGATACATCGCTGATGGAAGCATCTATGGTCCATACTTACTGGCCGGCCGCCATGGCATTGGCCACGGGGCACTCTCCCGGGCCGATGGGGTCGGCCCACCCGGTCGCGGCGCCCTACCAGGCTTTCCCGACTCAAGATGGCTGGCTCAATATCGGCGCCATCAGCAAGGCCACATGGGTCGGCGTTTCAGAAGTGCTGGAATTGCCGGGCCTGCTGACGGACGAACGCTTCAAGGATAACGCCGGCCGCATGGAGCACCTGGATGCTCTGGTAAAGCTCATCTCGGACGTCCTGCAAACGCGGCCCACCGAACATTGGGTGCAGGCCTTCGAGCGAGCCGGCGTACCGGCGGGGCCCGTGAAAAACATCCGGCAGGCGCTGGACGATCCGCAAACCAGGGTGCGCGACATGGTGATCAAGGTGGATCACCCGGTGGCGGGCGAGATCGACGCCCTGGGATTGCCCATCAAGTTCTCGGGCGGCAACGGGGTGACGCGGCGCGGCGCGCCGCTGTATGGCCAGCACACCAGGGAAGTGATGGCGGAACTCGGCTATACCGACACCGAGATCATGCAGCTCATACAAGCGGGCGTGGTGCACGCACACTCGAACTAACGGCCGCAAGGCATCATAATCAATAACATGAAGGAGACACCATGAAGATTGTCTACAAACCCTTAGTCAAGCCACTCCTGGCCACGGCCTTCGCGGCGCTCGCCGTGCTCGGACTGGCCGGGCCGGCTCAGGCGGCATGGCCGGAAAAACCCATACGCATCGTGGTGCCGTCATCGCCGGGCGGCAGCGCGGACGCCGTGGCCCGCATGCTGGGCGACCGCCTTTCCCGGACCCTGGGCCAACCCGTCCTGGTGGACAACAAAGGCGGCGGTGGCGGCAACATCGCCACGGACGCCGTCGCCAAGGCGGCGGCCGACGGGTATACGCTTTTGCTCACGGGGAACAACCACAGCGTCAATGTTTCCTTATTCAATCCGGCTCCATATGCGTTGTCGGATTTCGCGCCCGTTGCCGAACTCACCCGGGGGCCCTCGGTATTTGTCGCGGCCAATAACGCTCCGTACGACACCCTGGGCCAGCTCATCGCGGCGGCAAAGGCGGAGCCCGGCACGATCCCGTTCGGAAGCCCGGGCATCGGCCTGCCCAGCCACATTGCATTCGAGATGTTTGCCCACACGACAGGCATCAAGATGATCCATGCGCCGTATCGAGGTTCGGGCCCATCGCTGTCGGATGCGATCGGAGGACAGATTCCCATTGTGACGGCAACACTTGCCGCCGCGATGCCTCACATCAAGGCCGGCAAGCTGAAAGCCCTGGCGGTAACCTCGGAGCAACGCTGGCCCAGCCTGCCTGACACGCCCACCGTTGCGGAGACGATAGGAAAACCTTTTCAGCATCTGACCTGGCTCGGCGTATTGGCCCCCCAAGGCACACCGGCAGAGGTCGTCACGCGTTTGAATACGGAAATAAACACCGTCCTGCAGGATCCCGGCATCAGGGAAACGTTGGCCACCCTGGGCACGAATCCCGTGGGCGGATCCAGCGCCGCATTCGACAGCATGATCGAAGAAGAAGCCAAAATGGCCGCAACACTGATCCAGAACACCGGGATAAAAGCCGGCAAGTAAAGGCGGGTTCGGCATCATGGAACAAATGCGGCGTGTGGTGATAAATATAAACACCCGCTTTGATCCAAATTTTTTTCGTCCCGATTCCGCGTTTCCATGTACCCTCATCGTTGATTTCCGGGTTCCGCATGCACGCTGCCGCATGCGGAACAGATTAAGAAACATAGCCAATGACATGAGGTACTTCGATGACTTTTTTCCTGGACGCACTGGACAATTGCCGGAGCCATGAGCCGGCCGCCGAAAGGGATGCAAAGGCCGTCGACCGGATGCAGGCCATCCGTACGCGCAACACATCCATACGTGCTTTTGTCCATGTTGCCGATTCCCCGGTTCTTGACCATGCCGCTCAGGCCAATCCCGCCTCGCTGCTGGCCGGCGTTCCAATCGCCGTCAAGGACTTGATCGATGTCGCCGGCATGCCGACGCGCCTGGGCAGCCGCGCCGTTGCGCGCGTGGCGACCGGGCATGCGCCGGTCATCGCCTCGCTGCTCAAGGAAGGCGCAGTGATCGCCGGAAAAAGCCACACCACGGAGTTCGCCATGAGCGGATGGGGCGTCAGCCCGTTGGGCCGTCCGCTCAACCCCATCGATGCAGGCGATGAATACTTCCCGGGCGGTTCCAGCAATGGCTCGGCTTCCGCCGTGGCCTCCGGGCTGGTGCCGGCTGCCCTGGGTACGGATACGGGCGGCTCGGTGCGCATTCCGTCTTCCTGGTGCGGCATCACCGGCCTGAAGGGATCTCCGGGCTGGGTCAGCACCCAAGGCGTGGCGGCGCTCAGCCAAAGCTTCGATGTCGTGGGCCCGATGGCCCGCAGCGCCGACGACGCCGGGCGGGTGTATCGCACCATGCTGCCTGCCGCGCGCCGGAAGGCATTCGAGGAAGAGTTGGAAAGGGCTGCGCGGGGGCAGTTGCCCACGCTGGTGTTTCTTGACGATGCCAGCCTTGGCAGCCTGGATCCGGAAGTGCTGGCGGCCTACCGCGCGAGCCAGGCGCACTGCGAACGACTGGGCTTCCCCACGGAAATGAAGCCGATCCCTTTCGGCTTTGCCGAGATGGCCGGAATCTGGGCGGGCATCTCATCGGTCGAAGGCTACCTGAACAACAGGATATGGGCCGACGATCCCCTGGCGCCGCTCGAGGACGGAGCACGCAACAATCTCCTTCAGGGCGGCAGGATCGGCCTGGAGGAATATTTCTCTTTGCTCAATCGCGCCCGCAGTTGCCGCGAACACATGGAGGGCCTGCTCATTCCCGGCCGCCTGCTGCTCGTTCCAACAACCAGCACGGCCGCGACACGGCTCGCCGAATTCGACGGCCAGCGGACACTGGGCATCTATACACGCTTCGTCAATCTGATCCAGGGCTGCTCGATTGCCGTGCCGAACGGCTTCACCGCGGATGGACGCCCCACATCCATGCAGTTCGTTGGTTCCCACGGACGGGACGCGGCTATCGTGCATGCGGCCACTTACTGGCAGGCGCATACGGATTGGCATGGGAAGGCTACGCAGCTGCATGCCGAACAGATGAAAAATCTGCCGAACCAGCCATCACGGCCCTGATCGGGCAAGCATCCAAAATTTCGCGGGCGGCCTTTCCATGGAAAAGCCGCCCGAGTTTGTTCCAAACCCTGGCAGCCGCTGAACAGAAACGGCTTGCCTGTGCGGAAATGCCTTCGGGGTCTACGCCGACCCGGGATCACTCACCAGAAACCGGGTTTGATGCGTACGCTCGAAATCGATGAAGTCCGTTTGGGTAGGCTTGGGTCCGCCAGCCAGATGGCGTTCAATTTCGCGCTGGGTGCCGCAGTCGGTGATGAATGCCAGGTCGATGTAGTCGGCGCCGACGGGAAATCGCGCCAGCGAGTGCCACACATTGCGCCACAACAGCACACCATGGTTCCCCTCTATATGGAAGGCCCGGACATCTTCGGGAGAGAAGCTCCCATCGTGCCCGTCTATTCCGACCACCATGATGAAGGGGGTTCCGCCAAGGGGGAAGAAGCACTGTGTCACCTGCAAGTGCTTTTCCATTACCGAGAACTCGCGTCCCTTGTCATGATATCGGTTGAACATGACCTGCGGCGGCGTACCCGATTCGAAGGGCAGGCTCCAGGACTCGACCGCCCCGGATGCCAGGCTTGCGGCGACATTCTCCGGACGGCGGACAATTCTTCCGTAAGGAGCGAAAGAAGCGTCGTCCGCACTCTCGCAACGAAGCGTCATGGCGATAACGCTGCTTGATTCCATCACACATCTCCTGAAATGACAGATAAGTAAAAATTGAAATCCGGATATCCAGATTCACGGCTTGCGGCCGCTGCTACGACACCGACATCTGCGACGGCAGCCAGAGCGCCAGTTCAGGCGCAAGCAGCATCAGCCCCAGCATCAACAGCAGAATCAGGCAGAACGGCAATGCGCCATAGATCACGTCGATGAATTTCCCTTCCCCCCGTATGCTGTGCACCACGAAGAGGTTCATGCCGAATGGAGGTGTCAGCTGCCCCATTTCGCAAAGAAGGATGAGCATCACGCCGAACCAGATCGGGTCGAATCCCATGGCAATCACGATAGGCACGGTCAGCGGCGCCGTCGTCACCAGCATGGCCAGGGTATCCATGAAGCAGCCCAACAAGATGTAGAACAGGATGATGGCCAGCATCGTTCCGATGGGTGACAGCTCCAGTCCGGTGACGAAGTCCACCAGCATGGTGGTCAGGCCGATCGAGGACAGGATGAAGTTGAGGAAGAAGGCGGACAGTGTGATCAGGATGATCATTCCCGTCGTGCGCATGGTCGATTCGAATGCGCGGCTGAGCGTGGCCATGTTCAGCGCCCGCTTGTACCAGGCGAGCAGCAGCGCCGCAATCACCCCCAAGGCCGCCGATTCGCTGGCGGTGGCGATTCCGCCATAGATCACGCCGATCACCAGCACAAAGATAAGCAGGGGCGGCAGCAGATGCGGCAGGCTCTGCATGCGCTCGCGCCATGTCACGGAGGAACGCTTTCCCGCCAGCCGTGGACGCAACAGGCAGGCGCCGATGATCAGCAGCGTGAACATCCCCGTCAGCACAATGGCCGGCATGGTGGCGGCCAGATAGAGCTTGGGCACGGACACGTTTGCGATCAGCGCATAGACGATCATGTTGATCGACGGCGGTATCAGGATCCCCAGGGTGCCGCCGGCGGCAATGGAGCCCAGGAACAGCGGCGCGTTGTAGCCCGCCTTGCGCTGTTCCGGCAATGCCAGTGTGGAGATCGTGGCGGCCGTGGCCACGCTGGAGCCGCTGGTTGCGGAAAACAGCGCGGATGCGCCGATGTTGGCATTCATCAGGCCGCCAGGCAGCCACGATACCCATTTGGACACCGCGCCATACATGCGTCCCGCCACACCTGAACTGACCAGCAGTTCTCCCATCAGGACGTACAGCGGAATGGCAACCAGCAGGAACTCGGCGCTGGAACCCCAGGCCAGCTCCCCGATGGCATTGGTAAGCGGCAGCGGAGAAAACAGCTCGGAAAGGGCAATTCCAAGAACGCCGACACTGGCGGCGGCGGCAACGCTCAATGCCAACAGGCCCAGCAAGACTGTGATAGTGGTCGTCAACATGGCTTATTTCTCCTGAGCGGCCTGATGCGAAAGTGCGGGATCCGCCTTCTGTTCCACCTGGACCTCTTCGCTGATTTCCTCCTCGACCGAATTGATGCCGATGAGTCTGCCCACTTCACGCGGCCTGCGCTTGGCCAGCAGCCACAGCGAGCAGGCAAACAGCACCACGATCGTCACCATGAAGAACGCATAGCCGGCGAACCACATCGATTGCGGGATCCATTGCGGAACCTGCAAAGGCGTGTTCGAAATGGCATTGAATGAAATGGAATCCATCAACACCTGCCAGGCATGATAGGTAAGGACGCCAATGAAGACGCCCATGCATGCCATGGCGAAGAGATCGAGCGCGATGCGGATTCCGCCGGGCATATGCGTATAGACGACATCCACGCGGATATGCGAACGGCGCAGAAGCGTGATGGGGAATGCCCATGCGCTGACGATTGCCAGGACGTAGCCTGCAATTTCGTCGGCTCCGCCCAATGACCAGCCCGCGAACTTGCGCAGCAACAGATCGACCACGATCAGCGTGGACGAAACGATCAGGCAGATTCCACCCACCCAGGTGCCAAAGCCGGCCACCTTGTCCAATGCGCGCACCGGCGCCAGGGTTTGTCGTTTCACAGGTATTCCTCCATCAAGACGCAGCCCCCGGTTCAACGAAGGGAGATGCCCGCCGCTGCTCCGGCAGTCTCATTCCATTGGCGCACACACTCCGATCCGCAGCGCTTGCCCCACTGCTCAGCGATGTTCAACGCAATGCCGCGCAGCTCTTCCCGCTCCTGCGCGTTGGGCGCAGCGGCATTCATGCCGGCTTTCTCATGGATCTGGCATTCGCCTTTGCCGGTGTTGCAGGCCAGCGCGAAATCGTTCTCCCGCTTCGTCTCATCCCAAAGCCGGTCCTCCAGCACCTGAGCCTGCTTCTGCAGCAGCGCCTGCACCGAAGGGTCCAGTTTTTGCCAGCGCTTCAAGCCGATGCCGTAGAATCCGACGGACCAGTCTATGGGCAGGTTGTACAGATTGTTCGCCACCTCGTACCATTTGGCGGCATTGCCCGAACCGATGCCGGTGACGGCGCAATCGATCACGCCCGTCTGCAAGGCCGTCACGACCTCCGCGAATGGCAAGGTTACGGTCGTTGCGCCCAGCGCATTGACATAGTCGGCCATGTTCCGGCCGCGCGTACGGACTTTGCGTCCTTTCAGATCCGCGAGCTGCGTGACGGGTTCGCGGCAGAAGAAGACCTGCGCCGTATAGGAAACCGTGGCCAGCAGCTTGATGCCGTGGCGTTCGCTCATGCGCTTGTCCAGGACGGGCCGATAGGCCTGCGCGATCTTGCGCGCGCTATCGATATCCGTCGCCATGCCGGGCAGGTCCACGCCCTCGAACATCGCGTCATCGCTGCTGACATAGGCAAACACACCCATGCCGATGTCAATGGCGCCGGCGCGCATCAGGCGCACCACCTCGGGCCCCTTCAGGCCGCTTTCGGCCAGGCCGGCCAGGTCCGCCGTAACGCGTCCGCCGGATGCCTCGGGCAGCGTCTTCTCCCAGAATGGTTTTTCCACGGCGCCAAACGTATAGTTATGGCTGCCGCCCCCCACCACCTTGAAGTGCGTCTTGGGCAAATCCGCCGCGGCAGCGCCGAGATGAGCCGTGGCCAGCATTAGCGCGCATACTATTTTTTTCATAAAGCCTCCCCCCTGCCTACAGGCAGAACATTGAACAAAAAATCAAGGAAAATGCCGATCGGCCTCAGGCGATCGGACCCACATCAGCCCTGCGTTGATGCCATTGCAATATTCCCGTCTATAGCGGCGCGAGAGCCGACGATGTCGGGGAACTTCTCACCCGCGCGCAAGCGTGCGAGAGTCAGCTTTTCCCGCTCCTGGAAATCAATGGCCTGCCGGGCGGCCGCATGGATGCGCCCTCGCGGCAGCACCAGGACCCCATTCTCGTCGGCAAGCACCGCGTCGCCGGGATGGACCGCCACCCCGCCGCAACTGACCGGGCCGCAAAACTCGCCATCCAGTCCGAGGACGCGGGTCGTCACGATGGAAGGCCCGCGCGACCACACCGGCACGCCGTGCTGGCGCAGCTCGCCCAAATCCGTCACAAGGCCATCCACGATCAGTCCGGCCACGCCGGCCTGGCTGGCGGCATAGGCCATCGCGCCGCCGAACGCGGCCGTTACCGCCTCGCCGCAACGGTCGATCACCAGGATGTCGCCAGGCCGCACACAACCCATCGCGTGGTGCAGAATGCCGCCATCGGTGCCCGGCATGCGGACGGTAACCGCCGTGCCCGCCACCCGAAGATCCTGGCTGTGCGCCCGGATACCCGCGTCCATGAAACCGATGGTGCAGAAATGACCGACGGTCGCGGGCTCGGCGCGCGCCAGCAAGGCCAGGTCATGCGCGGGGATGGGTGCGGGTAGGGGGTGAATCAAATACATGCCGGTTGTGTCACTATAATGAAAGTAAACGAGAGAAAGCCTCAAAGTCGAGGGCAGAATATCACGCAGCCATCCACTCGGAATAATCAAAAAACCCCGCCCACTTGAGAGAAATTCCTTATCATGCGGATAACCCTAAGTCAGCTGGAAGCCTTTTACTGGGCTGCTCATCTGGGCAGCATTCATGCGGCCGCGCGGCACGTTCATCTATCCCAGCCCGCCGTTTCGGCACGGATCCGCGAGCTGGAAAACACGCTCGAAGCCAAGCTGTTCGAACGGTCCCGCCAACGGGTCACCCTGACGGAAACCGGCCTGGCTGCGCTGCGCCATGCCGAGCAGGCGCTGCACAGCAGCCGCCAGCTGGAGCACTTCCGCAAGAGCCGGGACCTGATCGGAAAGCTGCGCCTTGGGGCCGATGAGTGCTCCGCAACAGTGGGCCTGACCGCGGTCATCACCCAGCTCAAAGAGCACTTTCCCTCGCTGGAACTTGAAATCACGGTCGATGTCGGCTCGGTGCTGAACCAGAAGCTCAATGCCAGGGAACTGGACATGGCTTTGCTGACCAATCCATCCACGGGACCCGAGATCACGGACAGCTTCATAGGATGGATGCCCTTCGCCTGGGTGGCAGCGCCATCGCTGCCCATTCATGCGGATCCTTTCCGCCCGAGGGATGCGCGCGGCATGAACATTGCCACGCACTCCGCCCCATCGACACTCCATGCCGTGGTCGAAAGCTGGCTCAGCACCGGGGGCACGGAAATCCAGTCGCTCAGCACAAGCAATTCGCTGGCACTGATCGCCCGGCTGGTCGCCGCGGGCCACGCAATCGCCATCCTGCCCCTGCCCCTGCTGCAAGAAATGCTGGCGACAGGCGTGGTGCGCACATTGCCATGCGATCCGCCCATCGCACCGGCACGCTTCTACATCTCATACATGACGGCCACGCAAAGTTCGCGCATCGACTCCATCGTGGAGCTTGCGCGGGATACGCTGCTACGCCTGAGCTTCCTGACGGCCGACCGTTGAACGGCCGTTTGCCGACCAACCGCCACGAGGTGCCCTATGACCGGATTGCGCACGATCGCCCAGAAACGAGAAGATTTTTACCTGCTGCACAAAGAAGGCTGCTTCGTCATACCCAACCCCTGGAATATCGGCACAGCGCGATGCCTGGAAGACCTGGGTTTCAAGGCCATTGCCTCGACCAGTTCGGGCCATGCGCATGCAAGCGGCCTGCCGGACGGCGCGGAAAGCCTGGAGGCCGTCCTGGCTCATCTGCAAGAACTGGCCGCCTCGGTGGACATTCCGCTTAACGCGGATTTCGAGAACGGATTTTCCGACGATATCGGTCGGATGCAGGAAAACATTGTCCGCTGCGTCCAGACGGGAGTGGCCGGCCTGTCGATCGAAGACGCGCCGCAAGGCGAAGCCGCGGGCCTGTATGACTTCGACATTGCGGTGGCCCGCATCAAGGCGGCCCGGCAGGCCATCGATCGCAGCGGCGAGCGCGTACTGCTGACCGCCCGGACGGAAGGCTTCATACGCGGCGCCCCCGACATCGACGAGACCGTCCGCCGCATAAAAGCGTTCTCGGACGCGGGGGCCGATTGCCTTTATGCGCCCGGCATCAAGACCCGGGAGCACATCGCCGCGATCGTCCAGGCGGCTGGCGGCCGGGCGGTCAATTTTTTGAATCCCGTCGCCCTGGGCCATACGGTTCAGGATCTGGCCGGCATGGGTGTGCGCCGCATCAGCGTGGGTGGCTCGCTGGCGCGCGTGGCCATGGACGCCTTCCTGCGTGTGGCCCAGGACATCGCCCGTGAAGGCCGTTTCGACGGCTTTGCCGATATGATCAGCAATGCCGATCTGAACCAGCGCTTCGGAAAGCACAGCAAGGCCTAGCCGCCAGGCGGCAAGGAAACCGCAGCGGCCGGCCGCGCCGGCTTTGCGCGGAATGGCGGGATCCGGATCAGGCCTGATCCGGGCTGTCCGGGCGAAGCAGGGCCGGCCCCGTATCATGATGGCCAGCCCTGAAAAATGACCGGGGCGCCTGTCCGAACAGCTTCCTGAACATCTTGCTGAATGCCGAGGCGCTGCCATAGCCCAGCTCCAGCGCAATCTGCGTCATCGTCATGCCTTGCTCGGCCAGTGCGAAAGCACGCATCAGCCGCGCCTGCTGGCGCCAGCGATTCAGGCTCATGCCGGTCTCCTTGGGAAAAAGCCTGATCACGCTGCGCTCGGACAGGCCCACGCTTTCCCCCAATTCGGCGATGGAGGCGCCGCTGGACACATCGGCAAGCAACGCTTCGCACAGCCTCAGCAAGCGTTTATCCGACGGCAGCTTCAAGGACAAAGGCTGTTGCGCCAGTTGACCGACTTCGTCCACCAGCACCTGCATCATCCGCCCTTCGGCGCCGTCGGGATCGTAATGCGGCGCGATGGCCATCGCGCGCAGGACCAGTTCCCGCAACAGAGGGGTAATGGCCAGCACGCGGCAAGCACCCACCTTGCCCTGCACCACGCCGGGCTGGAAATACAGGGTGCGCATCTCGACGGCGACATCCATGCGTATCGCATGCTCCGTATGCGCCGGCATCCACATTCCGTGGCTAGGGGGAATCGTCCATATCGAGCCCTTGGCCCGTATCGTCATCACGCCTTCAATCGCATAGATCAATTGGTCGCGCAAATGATGATGCGCGGCGATGACGCAGCCGGCCGGGTCGGATCGCGCCAGCGCCGCCACGTCGCGGGGCACCCGATTGGCCATGTTCGCATTGGCGTTCCGGCTGCGCGGCGGCTGAGGCGGCGCGCTCGAGGCCGTATCTGATCTTGGCGGTTTTGGACGCATTATTGACTGTCTGGAGCAAGGCGATTTGGCCATCCTAGCGGATAATCCGGCCATGAACAATCGGCCCACACAATTCCTGTTGAACATCGGTCACGCCATCGACCATATGTTCCTTCTTATCTTCGCGACCGCGGTCACGAGCATTGCGGCCGACTTCGGCTTGCAGCGCTGGGAAGACCTCATGCCCTACAGCGTGGCGGCCTTCTTTTTCTTCGGAATCGGATCGCTGCCCGCCGGCAGGCTGGGCGACCATTGGGGGCGCCGGCCGATGATGATTCTTTTCTTCTTCGGGATGGGCGCTTCGGCCATCCTGGTCAGCGCCGCCGCGTCGCCCATACAGATGGCGCTGGCATTGGCGCTGATGGGGTGCTTCGCCTCCATCTATCACCCGGTGGGCATTCCGATGCTGGTCCAGGGAGCCACGCGCCCGGGATGGATCATCGGCGTCAATGGGCTGGCCGGCAATCTGGGCGTGGCGCTGGCGGCAGTGGTCACGGGCTTTCTGGTTAAGTATTTTGGCTGGCGCATGGCCTTCCTGGTGCCCGGCTCCGTCAGCCTGATCTGCGGGGTGCTGTTCGCCTGGCTGGGTTCGCGCGAAGCCATGCCGCCCGCCAGGAAGAAAGCCACCACCGCCGCCCTGCCCGGCATCTCCATGGCAAAGCTGTTCCTGATCATGACCATGGCGGCCACCAGCAGCAGCCTGCTGTTCAACTTCTCGACCAGCAGCAATTACGAGCTGCTGTCAGACCGCCTGCAGCGGATTTCCCAGGATCCCGCCCAGATAGGCCTGCTGCTGGCCATCGTCTATGCCGTCGCATCGGCGACGCAGCTGATCGTTGGCCACCTGCTCGACAGGATAGCGCTCAAGGCGCTGTATCTGTCCATCATCGCCACGCAGGCGATGCTGCTTGTGGTGTCCATGGCGCTGGACGGCTGGGCATTCTATTTCCTGCAATTCCTGTTCATGGCGGCCGTGTTCGGCGCCATTCCCTTCATCGATGCCATGATCGTGCGCTTTGTAGACGACAATATGCGGTCCAGGGTTTCGGGCATGCGCCTGGCCGTTTCCTTCGGCGCCAGTTCGCTTGCCGTCTGGCTTATCGGGCCCATCGTCAAGCAGGCCGGCTTCACCATGCTGCTGGGCGTCATGGCCGGCACCGCCCTTCTTACCCTGACGATCGTCAGCCAGTTGCCCAGAACCCCGGCCCCGGCAAAAAACTGAAGGCAACACATGGTATACTAGCTGGCTTGGCATATACGGCCAATACGGCGCAATGGCAGAGTGGTTATGCAGCGGATTGCAAATCCGTGTACCCCGGTTCGATTCCGAGTTGCGCCTCCAGTAGAACTTTTTAGCCCTACGGCCAAGCGCTGATGGGGCTTTTTTGCGCCTTTGGACAGGCGTAGAATCCATAAGCCTCAAATAATAAAAGGAACTATACGTGTTTCCATCCAGGCTTACTTCAGGATACCAGTCATTTTTAAACGGCCGCCTCGCCCGCGAGCGGGAGCGCTATGAAGAACTCGCCAAATCCGGGCAGCACCCAGAAATCATGGTCATCGGCTGCGGCGATTCCCGCGTTGCCCCCGAAACCATTTTTGACGCGGATCCCGGCGAGATATTTGTAATACGCAATATCGCCAATCTTGTCCCGCCCTGCGAACCCGATGTCGAAACCTCGTTCCACGGCACCAGCGCCGCGATCGAGTTCGGTGTGAATGCGCTGAAGGTCAAGCATATCGTTGTCCTGGGCCATGCCAGCTGTGGCGGCGTGGCTGCCTATGCCAACAATGCCGCTCCGCTGACCAAGCGCGATTTCATCGGCAAATGGATGTCGCAAATCGCGCCGGTGGCCGAACGCGTCGGCCCTCCCGCCGAAGACCGGCAAAGCTGGATCAGGGAACTCGAATGGGCCGTGGTCGGCTACAGCCTCGAAAACCTGATGACCTTCCCCGCCGTGCGCGACGCGGTGGAAGACGGGTCGCTTACCCTGCATGGCGCTTATTTTGGCGTAGGCACCGGCGTGCTTTTCATCCGCGATCCCATCACCGGACGCTTTGCCCCATACAGCGAAGGCCGATAGCGGCTCTATCCGCGGCCGCGAGCCATCGCGGCGTTTACGCCGCCCGTCCCGGGTGTTATCGTGGTTCCGTGAAATCAGGATCGACGATCGCCATCGGGATAGCCATAGGCGTTGCCATCGGCGCCGCCATGGACAACATTGCGGGTGGAATCGGTATCGGCATCGCCATCGGCATCGCCCTGTCGCTTGCCTTGCGTAAATAAGCGTAGACCGATTGCACTATGGCTGCTGCGCAGCGCATGCAATACCCTGCTTGCATGCGCTCCGCGGAATTCACCCTTCTCTGTGCCAGCTGTCGCCGGCTTTCATTGAGCGCGGCGCCAAGGCAACCGCATGCCCTGATGCTGCTGGAAGAAATACACCCGCCCTCTCATTGGGAAGGCATTCTCGAGCGGCGCTATCGCTGCACGGCATGCCGCGCCCGCTGGCGGCGCTATACAAATGTCTGCGGGGCCGATACCGTATTCGAGCCGCTATAGATAGCCTGGCCTTAGCGCCGGTCCTTGGCCCGACGATGCACCGGCCTGATGGCGGGATTTTCCGCCGTGACCCTCCAGATGCCGAAGCACACCAGCAGCAAGGCGACCGCATTCTTCCATTCCAGGATGCTTTCGTTCAGAAACAGGGCCGACAGTGCCGAGCCGAATATCGGAATCAGGAAATTGAAGATGGTGATCGTCCCGACCGGGTTGTACTTGAGCAGGATGCTCCATAGGGAGAAAGCGGCCGCCGACAGGACGACCAGATAGGCCAGCATGGCCGACGAGGCCCAGGTAAACGCCGTCAATGTCCCGCCCGTCCCGTATCCCAGCAGGATCAGCGCGAATCCGCCTATGGCCAGTTGATATCCCGTCATGACCACCGCGTCCATGCCCTGCGAGATTTTCTTGCCATAGATGGAAGCGGCCGAGAGGACAAAGGCGGCGGCCACGATGCAGCCTTCGCCCAGCAAGGTGAAGCGGAAATCCAGTCCTTGCGTATCCAGGTTGACGACCATGACGCCCGTAAAGCCGACCAGGCAGCCCAGGATGCGATTGTGGCTGAGGCGATCGTTCTTGTAGATGAAGTGCGCCAGCAATACGCTGAAGAAGGTGCCGGTTGCATTCAGGATGGACGCCTTGACGCCCGTGGTGTAGCTGAGGCCGATGTAGAAGAATATGTATTGCAAGGCCGTCTGGGCGAGGCCCAGCAAGGTCAGTTGGCCCAGGCGCCTTCCGCCCAGGCCGGTGATGCGGCGTCCTCCGAGGCGGCCCATGAGCAGCAGCACCAAGCCGGCCAAAAGAAAGCGATAGCCGGCAAATACCATCTTGCCGGCGATGTCGTCCGTGGCGATGGAGAAAAGCTCGTAGCCATTCTTGATGGCGGGGTAGGCGCTGCCCCACAGCATGCAGCACAGGGCGGCCACCAGCACCACCGCCTTGCGGTTGCTGAAAACGCTGGCATCCACGCGCGTAGCGGAAAAACGACTCAAAACAACCTCAAATAAAGCTAAAAACCAAAAAACGGCCATTAACCGGCGCAACGATGGCGACATCATACATGGCGGGGCACGGGACAACGCGTGCGCGCAAGCCCGCCTGCGTCCCACCGTGTTTTTTATGACTTCCAGCTATGTGGCCCGGCCGAAAATGTACTTAGAGAAGGCCGGCCCCCCTTTTACAATCGGCCTGGACCCCTCAAAGGAGCACCACCATGTCGTCGGCCATGATGACGCTTTTCATTACCTCGTTCGCCGAGACGCTGCTGATGGTCGGCGCATCCGGCCTGGCGGCGTCATTGGCCGGCATTCCCCTGGGACTGGCCCTCTACCTGGCCAACCGCCGCAGCCCCTTGCCGATATTGCGGCTGCCCCGCGCCGCCGGAGCAGCGCTGGACGGCCTGCGGAGTATTCCTTCCATCATCCTTCTTGCCGTTTCCATCCCGCTTGCTCATGGCCTGTTCGGCCAGGCGATCGGCCTGGGCGCAAGCATCATTCCCCTGGCCATCATTGCCGCCCCCTTCGTCGCGCGCCGCGTCGAAGCCTCTTTGCATGGCGTGGACCGCAGTATCGTGGAGTCCGCCCTGATTCTGGGCGCGCGGCCTGTGCAAGTCGTTTGCAAAGTCCTGCTGCCCGAGGCTTCGGCCGGCATAGCGGCGGCCCTGGGCCTGGCGCTGGCCAGCCTGGTGGGCTATTCCGCCCTGGCGGGGGCGATCGGCGGATCGGGGCTGGGCGACCTGGGCATGCGCTACGGCTATCGTGAATTCCTGCCCGGCGTCATGCTGGCCGTCGCATTCGCCCTGCTGATACTGGCCGAAGCGGCGCACTCGCTGGGCAATGCGCTGGCGCGTCGCCTGGATCGACGCTAGCCCGCCCGCGCGGGCAACACCCGGCGGCTAGCCGCAGGCCAGCACGCTGCTGCGCAAGCGCCGCGCCCCGGCCCTATACTCGCACCAACAGGTTTCGCAAGAGAAAACATGGATGAAAACGTAGTTGCCGCGATGGCGCGCTGGCCGGACGTGCCCGATGTCTTTGGCTGGCTTTCCCTGACCGAGCGTGGTGAATGGCGCCTGCACCCTCGAGGCGATGCGCTGGACGCCCACCTTGCCGCGGGCCAGGGCCTGGAACGGGGCGAGGCCATAAGCAGCCCCCCCATATTGCGCTTCATCGACCGGAATTACGGAGCCGATGAGGCGGGACAATGGTATTTCCAGAATGGTCCGCAAAAGGTGTACGTGCGGCTGGACGCGGCGCCCTATGTCGTGCATGCAACGGGCGGGCCTGATAACGGACCGAGCCTGACGACCCACAACGGCCTGCCTGTGAACGAACTACGGGGCTGGTGGCTGGACGACGAGGGCAGGCTATACACGCAGACCGAACATGGACCCGCCCTGGTGGCGGGGCGCGACCTGGAATCCGTGCTGTCCTGGCTGCGTGCACCGGATGGCGGGACAGCGCTGGAATGGCTGGAAGCCCGGCCGTGGGCCGCCGCGGATGTCCTCAGGGTTGAATGGGCCGGGATCCCGGAACCATCGGCCGAACTGCGCTTCTGCCCGGCCCGCGCCATACCCGGGACCCTTGGCTTCGTCGCCCGGCCGCGTCCCGCTTGACGCCGAGCGGCGCCTTACGTGTCTGACCGACACGCCGGCGTGATTTGGTTAGAATCACTCCATGACATCGCACGCCCCCAATTTCTATTTTCCCGCTCCGCGCACGCAGAAGTTCTGCAGCCAGTGCGGCACGCCGATCGAGCTTTTCATTCCGCCCGATGACAACCGGATGCGAGCCGTATGCAACAACTGCGGAGCGGTGCATTACCAGAATCCCCGCAATGTCGTGGGCGTGCTGCCGGTATGGGAAGACAAGGTCCTGCTGTGCCGCCGCGCCATCGAGCCGCGCTACAACACCTGGACCTTGCCGGCGGGCTTCATGGAGCTGGGCGAAACCACGGCCCAGGGCGCCATGCGCGAAACCCAGGAGGAAGCGGGGGCGCAGATCCGCCTGGGTCCGCTGTACACGGTGATCGACGTGCCGCATGCGGAGCAGGTGCATTTCTTCTACCTGGCCCAGGTGCTCAGCGAAGAACTGTACCCCGGCCCGGAAAGCCTGGAAGCCGCCTTCTTCAGTATTCAGGACATTCCCTGGCGCGAGCTGGCCTTCCGCACCATCATCACCACCCTGGAACACTATGTCGCCGACAGCAAGACCGGCGTATTCCCCTTCCATCACTACGACATCCCGGACCCGTTTCCCAAATAGGAAGGACTTCCCGTGGCAAGCTTGATCTGGCTGGACGACGCCGCGCCCTTCCCGCACCCGGACTCGGCGTTGCCCGAAGGCCTGCTGGCGGCGGGCGCCGGCCTCTCTGTCGCGCGCCTGACCGAAGCCTACAGCCAGGGCATTTTTCCGTGGTTCAACGAGGGCGACCCCATCCTGTGGTGGAGCCCCGATCCACGCATGGTCCTTGCCTGCGACGATTTCAAGGCCTCGCATTCGCTAAGGAAGAAGCTGCGCCAGGCGGCCCGTACCGAGCAGGACCCGAACGCACGGATACGCATCACGACCGACACGGCGTTTGCCGAGGTCATCGCCGCGTGCGCGTCCGTGCGCGGAACCCGGCGCGGCACCTGGATATCGCCCGCCATACAAGCCGCCTACACTGACTGGCACAAGGCCGGCGCCGCGCATAGCGTGGAGGCATGGGTGGACGGCCGGCTGGCCGGCGGACTCTACGGCGTTTGCCTGGGCCGCTTCTTTTTCGGCGAATCGATGTTCAGCCTGGCCAGCGATGCCAGCAAGCTGGCGCTGGCCTATCTGGTCGACTTTCTGCGGATGCGCGGCATCGCGCATATAGACTGCCAGCAGCAAACCAGCCACTTGTCCAGCCTGGGCGCCCGCCCCATGCCCCGCCGGGATTTTCTGACCCTGCTGGATGCGGCGCTGCGCCACGACGCGCCGGCATGGACGCCGGGACAGATCTTGAGTTCCGGCCGGCTTGCGCCCCTGGAATGAATGAAGCCATAATGACTTTCATAGCATCATCGAGCCTGCCATGAGCCATCCGACCGAGCCGGGATTCAAGACACTGCAGTTCTATTCGACAGCCGCCTACCCATGCAGCTATCTGCCGGAACTGGACGCCAGGTCGCAGGTTGCCGCCCCCACCCATCTCATCGATGCCGAAACCTATTCCGAGCTTGTGGAACAGGGTTTTCGACGCAGCGGCCTGTTCACCTACCGCCCCCATTGCGACAGCTGCCAAGCCTGCATTCCCATACGCATCGACACGCGGCGCTTCCAGCGCAATCGCACTCAGCGCAAGACGTGGAACCGGCACGGCGGCCTGATCACGCGCACCCTGCCCCTGCACTGGAGCGCCGAGCATTTCGAGCTTTATCAGCGCTATCAGTGGGCCCGCCATCCCGGCGCCGGAATGGACGAAGACAGCCAGGCCCAATACACACAATTCCTGCTTACCAGCCGGGTCGATTCCAGACTGGTCGAATTCCGCCTGCCTTCGGGCCAACTGCGCATGGTGTCCATGATCGACGTCCTGGACAGCGGTTTTTCGTCGGTGTACACCTTCTTCGATCCCGAAGCTCACGGCAGCCTGGGCACCTACGGCGTCCTATGGCAACTGGATCAATGCCGCGAACTGGATCTGCCCTGGCTCTACCTGGGCTACTGGATCAGGGAAAGCCGTAAAATGGCTTACAAATCATCCTACAAACCCTTCCAGATATTGCGCAACGGCATCTGGGCCGAGCCGGAAGGCCTCATTCCGTAACTCCAACATGTCCCTTCTCTTCAATACCTATCCGCTGGCCCGCTCCGCGCTGTTCTCGCTGGATGCCGAAACCGCCCACGAACTGACGCTGTCGTCGCTGCAGAAAGCCTACGACTGCCGCCTGACCCGCGGCCTGATGGCTTCCCGGCCTGAAAAGCCACGCAGCCTGATGGGCCTGCACTTCCGCAACCCCGTCGGGCTGGCCGCCGGCCTGGACAAGAACGGCGCGCACATCGACGCCCTGGGCAACCTGGGCTTCGGCTTCGTGGAAGTGGGCACGGTCACGCCCAAGCCCCAGCCCGGCAACCCCAAGCCGCGCATGTTCCGCCTGCCGCGCGCCGAGGCCCTGATCAACCGCCTGGGCTTCAACAACCAGGGACTGGATTCCTTCATCGCCAATGTGCGCCGCAGCGAATGGCGCCAGCACGGCGGCATACTCGGACTGAATATCGGCAAGAACGCCGCGACGCCCATCGAGCGCGCCGTGGACGACTACCTGATCGGCCTGGAGGGCGTGTACCCCCACGCCGACTATGTCACCGTCAATATTTCATCGCCCAATACGCAGAACCTGCGTGCCTTGCAGGGCCAGGAAGAATTGACCGGCCTGCTGCAGCCCCTGCAAGAGAAGCGCAAGGCGCTGGCCGACCTGCATGGCAGGCGGGTTCCCATGGTCGTCAAGATCGCGCCCGACCTGAACACCGAGCAGGTGGACATCATTGCAGCCTTGTTGCCACGCCATGATGTCGATGGGGTTATCGCCACCAACACGACGCTGGCGCGCGATGCCGTGCGCGGCCTGCCCCACGCCGACGAAACCGGCGGCTTGTCGGGCCCCCCCGTACACGAACTGTCGCTGCGGGTCATCGAACGCCTGCGTGCGCAATTGGGCGCCGGCTTTCCCATCATCGGCGTGGGCGGCGTGGTTTCGGGCAAGCAGGCTCAGGAGAAGGCCGCCGCGGGCGCGGATGCCATTCAACTGTATACCGGCCTGATCTACCGGGGTCCCGCCCTTATCGGCGAGTGTGTCCGCGCCCTGGCTTGACGGGCAACGGCGCCAAAAACAAATCCCCGGGGAATCGATTCCCCGGGGATTTGTTTTGATGCTTTGGGCCTGGCCACCAGCGGGTACTCCGCCGGGATCCGGGCCGCCTGCCGGCCTGCGCCGGCTGACCGGCAGCGATCAGGCGGCGCGGCGTGCGCGGGAAGCCGGCTTGGCGGCAGCCTCGGCGGCGTCGGAAGCCGCTTTGAACGTCGCATTGGTGGCGGCGCTCAGGTTGGACTCGGCGGCATCCACAGCCTGGCGGGTGGCCTTGGCAACCGACTCGTAGGCGCTGTTGGCGGTGGCCAGCGACGACTTCAGCAATGCCACGGCGCCTTCGGAACCCGTGGGGGAGTTCTTGGCGATCTGGTCGATGGCGTCGGACACTTGCTGCTGGCCCTGGGCGATCTGCTCTTCGGTCAGCTTGGACAGGTCGACCTGCACACCCGAAACGATGTCGTAGACGTGCTTGCCATAGGCCAGTGCCTTTTCAGCGTTGGGCTGCACCAGGCCGGAGGTGAATGCCAGGGCTTCCTGGGCGTCCTTGACCTCGATGGCTTGCTGCGATTTCTGGGCGACTTCGTCCAGGGTGGCCTTGATGACCTTCAGGTTCAGGTCCACCAGCTTCTCGAAACCACCGAAAAAGGTGCCTTGAATGGCAAGCAGGTTGTCCAGCGAGGCTTTTTGGTTGGCCAGGACGTGTTGGGGGATTGCGCTCATGATGTTTCCTTTATAGGTGAACCGCCGCTGCGGTTCGTAATATCCGGGGACGTGCCCGGGCGTAAAAATAAAGAAGGCTAAGCAAATCACCGCATACCTGTGAAAACCTTCTATGCTGCACTGCACAAATCAAATTCTACCTGATCCAGCTCGTGAGTCAAGCTTTTTTGTTGCAACGCAACAAATCAATTGCTTCCGCCCCCCATCGCAATCCCGCATTGGGCGCAGGGTTGTTTCTAAGGGGTAAACCTAGGCGACAAGCCCGGTCTTTTGACATAGCATGCCCCCTATCCAACATTTGCTAACCACTTTTACTTTGCCAAAAGCGAAGGGAGACTCAATGAAGCATTTCACCTTTAAGTTCGGCTCGGCCCTGTTTCTAAGCACGCTGCTTAGCGCGGGGGCTGCGCAGGCCGCCGACTATCCGGACCACACCATCAACATGGTCGTGCCGTTCTCCGCGGGCGGCCCCACCGACAACGTGGCGCGTTCGCTGGCCGAAGCCATGCGTCCCACCTTGGGCCAAACCGTAGTGGTGGAAAACAAGGCCGGCGCCGGCGGCACCATCGGCACCAGCCAGGTGGCGCGCGCCAAACCGGACGGCTACAACTTCCTGTTGATGCACATCGGCTTCTCCACCGCGCCCTCGCTGTACAAGGACCCGGGCTACAACCCCAATACCAGCTTCCAGCCCATCGGCCTGGTCGTCGACGTGCCCATGACCATCATCGCCCGTTCCGACTTCCCGCCCAACAACATCAAGGAACTGGTCGACTACCTGAAGGCCAATAAAGACAAGGTATCGCTGGCCAATGCCGGCATCGGGGCCGCCAGCCATCTTTGCGGCACCATGTTCACCAACGCCATCGGCGTCGATCTGCTGACCATTCCCTACAAGGGAACAGGCCCCGCCATGAACGACCTGCTGGGCAAGCAAGTCGACGTCATGTGCGACCAGACCACCAACACCACCCAGCACATCAAGGCCGGCACAGTGAAGGCCTATGCGGTCACCAGCAAGCAGCGCGTCCCGACGCTTCCCGACCTGCCCACCATGCAGGAATCGGGCTTCAAGGACTTTGAAGTCGGCATCTGGCATGGCATGTGGGTGCCCAAGGGCACGCCCAAGCCCGTCGTCGACAAGCTGGTTTCGGCATTGCAGGCCGGCCTGGCCAACCCCGACTTCCAGAAACGCATGGCAGGCCTGGGCGCCACCGTGCTGACCGATGAAGCCAACCCCGAAGCGCTGACCAAGAAGGTCGATCAGCAGGTTCCGCAATGGGCCGAGCTGTTCAAGAAAGCCGGCTTGCAGCCTCAATAAACCGGCCCAGACCGAAAACCGCCCCGGCTTCCAAAGTCGGGGCGGTTTTTTATTGAAGATGAATCCCGCATTGGCGGACCTTAGCCACGCAAGCGCTGCTTGCTGGCCAGAACCACGGCGATACCGCCCAGCACGGCCGCGCAAGCAAGCACAATGCGCGGCGTCAAGGCTTCGTCCAGGAGTGCGACGCCGGCCAGCACGCTCAGGACCGGCACGGTCAATTGCACCGTGCTGGCCTTCAGTACCGGAAGGTGCTTCATGACGCTGTACCAGACGGCGTAGCCCAGGCCGGACGCCACTGCGCCGGACAACACGGCATAAAGCACGCCCCGCCCATCCCATTGCAAGGTTGTGGCAAAGGGTGCTGCGCAGAGCAGGCTCAAAGGAAGCGCCCGCGCAAAATTGCCCGCTGTCGTTGCAAGCGGGCCTCCCTCGCTCTTGCCCAAAAGGGAATAAGCACCCCACGCGATGCCGGCAATAATCATCAGTGCCGCGCTACCCAGCGGCGGCGCGGTGCTGCCGGGCAGCAGCAAATAGACGAGGCCCACGATGCTTATGAGCAAACCGAGCATAGCCAATGACGTCAGCCGTTCTCCCTTGGCGATGCCATACAGAAGCATGGTCAGTTGCACCACGCCGAACAATAGCAAGGCGCCCGCGCCGGCATCCATTCCGACATAAGCCAGGGAAAAGGTGATTGCATAGAGGAACAAGGCGACCGCTCCCGGCCAACTGCCGGCTCTTCGAATTGCCGTGGAACGGCACCAGGCAAGTATGCTAAGGATCAATGCGCCGCTCGCCAGCCGCAGCATGGTGAATGCCAGTGGATCGATGTGCGCGTCTTTAAGCGCCAAGCGGCACAGGACGGAATTGCTGGCAAATGCCAGCATGGCCAGGCACGTCAACAACGATATTCGCACGACGGAACCCCGTGGACGTTGATTTGCCGGCACCCGGGGCAGGCCTAGTGGTCGGCCTCGTAGCCCAGCGCTTCGGAGATCTGGGCGGCGGTGCGCAGCAAGATGGGTATCCATTCGTCGCGCATGCGTTCGGCGGGAGCGGATATCGACAGGCCCGCCTGTAACTTGCCGCTGTCATCGTATACGCCGGCCGCGATGCATCGCACGCCCAATTCCAGTTCTTCATTGTCGCGCGAGTAGCCGTGGCGACGCACCTGGGCCAGGTCGCGCTCGAGCTGGTCTGTCTGGGTGATGCTGTTGCGCGTCGTGCCGGCCAGCCCCGTGCGCATGGCATAGGCCTTGACCTGGCGCGGATCGCTGACGGACAGGAACAGTTTCCCGGTGGACGTCAGGTGCAAGGGCGCCCGCCCGCCTATGGCGCGGACCACCTGCATGCCCGAACGTTCGCTCCAGGCCCGCTCTATGTAGACGATCTCATCGCCTTGCTGCAAGGACAGGTTGATGGTCTGGCCGGTAAGCTTGTGCAGTTCGCGCATGGGTTCCAGGGCGACTTCCCGCACGTTCAGCCGGCCCTTTACCAGTGAACCGAGCTCCAGCAGGCGCATGCCCAATTGATACAGTCCGCTGTCCACCCGCTCGACGTAGCGGCCCACGACCAGGTCGTTCAATATGCGATGCGTGGTGGAGGTATGCAGGCCGGTGGCGGCGGCCAGGTCCTTCAGCGGCACCGGATCGGAGCGTTTGGCCAGCACGTCGAGCAGCAGCATGGCGCGCTCGAGCACTTGTATGGTGATGGCCGACGGGTTGATGGCGGGGGCGCCGTTAAAACCGGGTGAAAGCAGGGAGGATCGTGGCATAGTCTTATTTTTGACGCAACGCAACAATTCCATAATATGAAAAAAACTCCCGGTTTGGCAAGCCTTATTTTTCCGGGGGATTGAGTTGTCCGCCAACCCGCAGCACTTCGGCGCGCAGATAGTCCAGGGCTTCGGCGGCGGCCTTGGGTTCGCCCTTCACGCCCAGGTCGATATGCGGATGGCCTGTCTCGCCCATGCTGGGCAGGCTGAAGGCCTTGATGCCCGGCCAGCGTTTTTCCAGTTCTTCCAATGCCGGCGTAATGCGCGATTCCGGCACCTTGAAGGCCAGGAAGGAGTGCTCGACGCGGGTCACGGCGTGATGCAGGTGGCTGTAGCGCGTATCCAGCGTCCACTCCATCATGGGCCAGGCCATGACGGGAAAGCCCGGCATGAAGGTATGGTCCTTGATGAAGAAGCCCGGGATCTTGTTGTAGGGGTTGGGCACGATCTCCGCCCCCACGGGGAACACCCCCATTTGAAGGCGCTGCTGATTCTCGGGCAGCGACATGTCGCCGCTGCCCTGGCCGCGCCGCTCGTTGTCGGCACAGCGCTCGGCGATGAGGCGCGCCGCCTCGGGATGCAGTTCCAGCCCGACTCCCAGCGCCTGGGCGGCTGCCTGGCGGGTCTGATCGTCGGGCGTGGCGCCGATGCCGCCACAGCAGAACACCGCGTCGTCTGTGGCGAAGCTGCGCGCCAGGGTCGCGGCGATGGTTTCGCGCTCGTCTGAAATGAACTCCGCCCCGCCCAGCTGCATGCCCCGCTGGGAAAGCAACTCGACGAGTTTAGAAAAATGCTTGTCCTGGCGGCGGCCCGACAGGATCTCGTCGCCGATGATGATCAAGCGCAGCCTGGTCCCCGTTGCTACTTTCATTGCACGTCCCTTCCTTGTTATTCCGTTTTTGGATCGATGACATTATGCGCCCGCAACTGCCGCAGCGCTTCCAGGCTGAAATGGGCGAATACCAGCGCGGAAAAAACCGGCAGCACCAGCCAGGCCGGCGGAAACAGATTGATGAGCGACAGGATGAAGCCGATCAGCCAGAGCTGCCGGTTGTGCCTGCGCCACAGCATGCGCCTTTCCTGCAGACTGGCGTGCTCGATGGCGGCATCGACGCGCAGCATGCGGGTGAAGGCGAAGGTCCACCAGAAGATGGGAAGCAGCACGGGCATGGGCGGGATCAGCCACAAAGGCATGGTCACGAGCCAGCCGAGGGCGAACAGCCCTCCCACCCAGATCGCATTCCAGGTTCCGACGGCGGTGGAGAACTGGCCCTGGCGCGAAAGGCCCCGGTAGTCGCGCTTTTCCAGATGGCGCAGCACGATGGGCATGACGAAGACGGCGGCGATGACCAGGCCAAGAATGCCTGACAGCGGCAGCAGTATGGCCACGGCCAGCATGGGGATGAGGTAGAGCTTGATCGAGAACAGGCCGATCGCCAGCAGCCATTGATCGACTTCGTTGATGATTTCCCAGTCGGCGGCCTGCATGTTGAGCCAGCCCGTCAGGGGCGTCCAGAATGCCCAAAGCAATATAATGGCCCCCAGCAGCGCAATGATGAAGGGCAGGAACAGCGCCGCCAGCATTTTGGGGTGGCACTGGGAAACCAGGGCGCGCTTGAAGGCCAGGCCTACCGCCGACAAGCCCGTCGGCCCGGAGGGCCGAAGGCGCAATGCAAGCTTGGAATCGCTCATAAGTAACCTTGAAATAACGACCCGACTATCATAGTCAAACCGGATGCCATTTGTCTCTATGCCAGTGTTCGATCCCATACATGACAAGCACGCGCTGCTGCATCGTCTTCAGGACGGCGGCGGCCTGACCGTGGCCTGCTATTGCGCGGCCTGGTGCGATACCTGTTCGGAGTACCGCCCGCAGTTCCAGGCGCTGGCCGAGAAATGGCCCGCTCATGCCTTCGTATGGATAGATATTGAAGAAAGTCCCGAACTGCTGGGGGACGAGGATGTCGAAAACTTTCCGACCCTGTTGATACAGTCTCCCGAGGGGAACCTGTTTTTCGGCACGATGCTGCCCCACATCGGCCATCTGGACAGGCTGATCCGAAGCCTGGAAGAACATGCGCCCGTTTCGCTGAGCGGCCCCGGCCCCCTGCATGCGCTGCTGGGGCCGGCTGTCGCGAACGGAAATTAGCGCCTGCCGCCCAGCAGCACGCCCACCGACTTCCTGGGAGCGGCGGGAACCGCCTTGGGCTTGGCCGTCTCGGCCACGCCGGATGTGGCGGAAGGCACATAAGGCTTGAAGAAGAACTCGTCCACCGGCTTGGAGGAAGCCGCGCTGGAGGCGTACCCGCCGCGGCGCTCGCCCCGGCCGGATACCGGCGGCCTGCGGTGAGATGCCGCCGGCAAGGCCAATTGGCCGCGGGGAATCTTGGCCTTGATGAGCTTCTCGATGTCGAGCAGATAACGCTCTTCCTCGGGCGTGAAAAATGCGATCGCCTCGCCGGTCTTGCCCGCCCGGCCGGTGCGGCCGATACGGTGCACGTAGTCTTCCGCGTTGTAGGGCAGGTCGTAGTTGATGACGCAAGGCACGCCGGCCACGTCCAGGCCGCGCGCGGCCACGTCGGTGGCCACCAGCACCTCGAGCTCGCCGGCCTTGAAGGCGTCCAGCGCCTTCATGCGGTCCAGCTGGCTTTTATCGCCGTGTATGGACTCGGCCTTCACGCCGTCGCGCACCAGCTCGCGCGCCAGGCGGCCCGTGCCTATCTTGGTGTTCGAAAAAACGATGACCTGGTTGAAGCCGCGCGACTTCACCAGATGCACGACGGCCGCGCGCTTTTCATTGCCCGACAGCGGATAGGCGATTTGCGTCACGGTATCGGCCGTGGCGTTGCGTGCCGCCACCTCGATCTCGACGGGGTTGGACAGGAAGCTGCGCGCCAGCTTGCGGATTTCGTTGCTGAAGGTGGCTGAAAAAAGCAGGCCCTGGCGCTTGGCCGGAAGCAGGCGCACGATGCGGTCCAGGTCGGGCAGGAAGCCCATGTCCAGCATGCGGTCGGCTTCATCCAGAACCAGTATGCCCACCTGGCTCAGATTCACGTTCTTCTGCTCTATGTGGTCCAGCAGGCGGCCCGGCGTGGCGATCAGGATCTCGCATCCGCGCCGCAAGGCATCGCGCTGGGGGCCGATGTCCACGCCGCCGAAGACGACGGCGGAGCGCAAGGGCGTGGCTTTGCTGTAGATGGAAACACTGGCGGCCACCTGGTCGGCCAGTTCGCGCGTGGGCGTCAGGATCAGGGCGCGCACCGGGTGGCGCGCCGGCGAGGCGCTGGTATTGGCGAACTGCATCAGCCGATGAAGAATCGGCAATGTGAACGCGGCCGTCTTGCCCGTGCCGGTTTGCGCGGCTCCCATGACATCGCGCCCGTCCATGACATTGGGCATGGCCTGGGCCTGGATGGGCGTAGGGGTGGTGTATCCGGTTTCGGCGACTGCCAAAAGAATGCTGGGATGCAGGCCGAAGCTGGAAAAAGTGACGGCGGGAGTATCGGCTTGTTTAGGTGTAGTGTCTGTCATTGAAAATGGTTTGCACCCGAATCGGGAAAATCCCGTCCGCGGCTCTCTTAACCCGGCTATTTTAACGCAGCACGGGGCGCATTCCGCCGTTGATCCCTCCAGTCCGGCCCAAGGCAGGCATAAAAGCGGCCAAGTGTCGCTAAAAGCATACGATTTGCGGCGCCGCCCCCAGGCGTGCCGATGCTGCCCGGCTGCTTGCTAGAACAGGGCCTTCAACAGCCAGTAAGCCACCATTCCGCCCACGATGATGAGCACGGTGCTGCGGGTGCGCCAGAACACCAGGATGGCGACCAGGGCGGCCACCACCTTGATGTCGAATGCGGGGCCGGCGCCGGCCCGCCATGGAAGGAGCTCCGGCACGACGATGGCGATCAGCGCGGCCGTCGGCGCATAGCGCAGGGCGCGCCTGACCGGCTCGCTCAAGGGAAGATAGTCGCCGAAAAGAAAGTAGCCGGCACGTGTCAGCACGCTGCACAGGGTCAGCAGGCCGATGACGCCCAGGATGTACAGGTCATAGTCGAGATCGCCGGTCATGCGCCTCTCCGGTGTTTCGTGTGCAGCAGCTTCTCGGTCAGCACGCCCGCGAGCACGCCGCCCGCCACCGCCGCGGCCAGGCCCATCCGCAGCGGCAAGGGCTGGCCTACCCAGGCAATGACGCCCGCCACGATCAGGCACATCGCCATGGGGCGGGTCTTGACCAGAGGAATGATGATGGCCATGAGCGCCAGGATCGCCGCAAAGTCCAGCGACCAGCTGGCCGGAATGAATGAGCCAAGGAAAATTCCCAGAAGCGAAAAGGTGTTCCACCCTATCCAGCCCGGAACGATGATGCCCAGGAAATACCACAATTGCTCCGGGCCGCCCTTTATTTTGCTGTCGCCATAGCGGGCCATGAACAATACAAACGAAATGTCGCTGGACAGGTAGCCCAGCACCAGGCGCCTGGGCCAGCGCATGTGGCGGAAATAAGGATGCAGCGCGGCGCCGAAGATGACGAAGCGGATGTTCACCACCATGCCGGCGGCGAAAATGAGCCAGAGCGGCGCCGAGGACTCGATCAGCGGCAGGGAGGTCAGCTGCGCCGACCCGGCGAATACCGTCAGCGTCATCAAGGTGGCCATGCTTTCGGTAAGTCCCGACTTGACCAGCGCGATGCCGGTGACGAAGCCCCATGTGCTGGTGGCGATGAGGGCCGGAATGACATCGACGAAACCCGCCCTGAAGCTGTGTCTTCTGGAGGCATCCGGCCACCACGAAGGAATTCTGTACCGCAACACTGCCCTGCCGCCTTGCAAGAAAAGCGTGTATTGTAAGGCTCCCGCCCTTGGTACAATCAAGCCTCATCTTTGGGAGAGCGCAATGTCGATGTCCGATCGCGATGGTTTCATTTGGTATGACGGCAAGCTCGTGCCTTGGCGCGACGCCACGACCCACGTGCTGACCCACTCCCTGCATTACGGCCTGGCCGTTTTCGAGGGCGTGCGCGCCTACGATACCGACATCGGTACCGCGATATTCCGCCTCCAGGACCACACCCGGCGCCTGTTCAATTCGGCGCATATCTATCAAATGGATATCCCCTACGACCAGGACGCCATCAATGCCGCGCAGCTGCAGGTGGTGCGCGAGAACAAGCTGGAATCCTGCTACATCCGCCCTCTGGTCTTCTACGGCTCGGAAAAAATGGGGGTCTCGCCCAAAGGCGCAACGGTCCATGTGGCCATCGCCGCCTGGCCCTGGGGCGCCTACCTGGGCGAAGAGGCGCTGCGCCAGGGCATACGCGTAAAGATCTCGTCCTATGCGCGCCAGCACGTCAACGTGACCATGCCGCGCGCCAAGCTGGCCAGCACCTACGCCAATTCCATCCTGGCCAACAACGAAGCACTGGAGCACGGCTACGATGAAGCCATCCTGCTCGATACCGAGGGCTTCGTGGCCGAAGGCTCGGGCGAGAACATCTTCATCGTCAAGGACGGCGTCCTGTGCGAACCCGAAATCGCATCGGCGCTGACAGGCATCACCCGCTCGACCATCCATACGCTGGCCGCCGACCTGGGCATACCCTTGCAGACCAAGCGCCTGACGCGCGACGACCTTTATATCGCGGACGAAGCCTTTTTCAGCGGCACGGCCGCCGAAGTGACGCCTATCCGCGAAGTGGATCGCCGGCGCATAGGCACGGGCAGCCGCGGCCCCATCACCGAGCAACTGCAAAAGGCCTTCTTCGACATCGTCAACGGCAAGAATGCCAAGTACCATCACTGGCTAAGCAAAGTCTAGAACCACCGATCACCCGAGAACAGATTCATTTTCCAGGATCCCAACCATGAGCAGCGCCCAGACACCCGCCGTCCCCAAGGACGAGACCATTTTCGTTGAAGCCAAGGATTTGCCCCTGTACTGCCCGGGGCCCAAAGCCCCTTTATGGAGCATGCATCCGCGCATATACATCGAAGTGGTCAAGACGGGCAAGGCAATTTGCCAGTATTGCGGCGCCTCCTATCAATTGAAAGAAGGCGAAAAGGTTCACGGGCATTGAAGGCCTGCGGCGCATAGCCGCCACCCATGACCGCCGCGGCATCGGGCCGCCACTTCCCTATGGTTTTCCGTCTATGTTTACAACGCCACAAGAGGCAGAGCAAGCGTTCTACGAAGCGCTGCGGCAAGCCGATCTGAACCTGATGATGCGCGTCTGGGCCGACGACGAGGAAGTCGTCTGCATCCACCCCGGCGGCATGCGCACCATCGGGCACGACGCCATGCAAAGCGCATGGCAGCAGATCTTTGCAAACGGCCCGGTAACCATTCACCCGATACGCCCCATGATCATGACCAGCGTCATGAACTCCATCCATGTACTGATCGAACAGATCACGGTCGCCACGGCCCAGGGCGAGAAGTCGGCGCACTGCTACACGACCAACATCTTCAGCAAGGGCCCCGCCGGCTGGAAAATGATTCTTCATCACGCCTCGCACGCGCCCCAGGACGCCGGACTGTTCGATCTGCAAGACCGGCCCGGCACCCTACACTGAAGGCGGGCCGTGACAGCAACGTTCGACACTTCCGCCTGTCCCACGCCGGCCTGGCTTCCTGGGGGACACCTGCAAACGCTGTATGGGGCGCTGGTTGCGCGCTATCACCGCATCGCCTTCGTGCGCGAACGCGTCGATACGCCCGACGGGGACTTCCTGGATTTCGACTGGACGGGACCGGGGCTGTTCTCCGACCGCCTTGCAAATGGCCAGGCGGCAAAGCCCGACACCCGGCTGGCCGGCACCGCGGCCCGGCGCTGGATGCAGGACGACGACTGGACAGGCACGCCCCGCGATGCCGGCACCCATGCGCTGGTGCTGTTCCACGGGCTGGAAGGCAGCAGCCGCAGCCATTACGCCCAGGCCATCGCCCAGCATTTCCGGGCGCGCGGCTGGGTCGTGGTCATTGCGCACTTCCGTGGATGCTCGGGCTTTCCCAATCGCATGGCGCGCGCTTATTATTCCGGCGACTCGGCGGACATCGATTTCATCCTGCGCACGGTAAGGCAGCGCGTGCCGGGCGCCCGCTGGCATGCCGTGGGGGTTTCCATGGGCGGCAACGCCATGCTCAAGTATCTGGGCGAACAGGCGGGCGAGCCCGCGTGGCTTGCCGCCTGTGCGGCGGTCTCGGTGCCGCTGGACCTGGTCGCCTGCGGCAACTGCCTGTCGGAATCATGGTTGGGGAAGAAGCTGTATTCGCGCTACTTCCTGAAGACGATGAAGATCAAGATGCACGAGAAGGCAAAGCGCTTTCCAGGCAACATCGATGTGCTGCGCATCAACCAGGCAAGAAGCCTGCGCGAATTCGACGATCTGTATACCGCGCCCATGCATGGCTACAAGAACGCGCTCGACTACTGGACCCGGGCATCCAGCAAGCCCCACCTGAAAAACATCGCCGTGCCCACCCTGCTGCTCAATGCCCGCAACGACCCCTTCATCCCCGAGCCGTCGCTGCCGGGCTCGCAGGATTGTTCATCGTCGATTTTGCTGCACCAGCCGGCCGAGGGCGGCCATGTGGGATTCGTCACCCATCCCTTCCCCGGCCACATAGGCTGGCTGCCGGCGCGGCTGGCGCGCTTCTTCGAGACCGGCACGTAAGCCCTCGCGGCCTTGTCGCGCAGCCGCCGAAGGCGGGCATGCGCCGAGCGGCACGCTAGGATGACTTGAAGCGCTCCAGCAGTTCGCGATCCGATTTCAGGCGCTCCTTGAGCGTGCGTATCTGCACATCGAGTTCGGACTGCACATAGAAGTCTTTGCTCATGCCGCGCGCCTGCTGCAATTGCTCTACGGCGGTCGGCAGGGCGCCGGTCAATTCATAATAAGAAGCCATGGTGCGCCGCGCCGACACCTTCTGCCCCAGCCGCTCCTGGCTTTGCGCCTGCAATTGATAGAGCCGCGGCAATTCGGGCCACTGTTTGATCCGCTGCGCCAGGAAGGCCACGGCCTCCTGGTCCCGGCCGGTTTTCTGCATGGCGTCGACGCGCGCCAGGGCGATGCCCTGGCTGTCGGGCCAACGCTCCCATGCGGCCTGGGCCTGCGCCAAGGCCTGGACCTGGTCCCCCTGCGCCAACGCCAGGGCAATGGACAAAGCGGCGATTTCCGGCGAGTTGCGGCCGCCTTCCCGGGCCTGGTCCAGCGCCTGGCGGGCCGCCGGCAGGTCTTTCTTCTGCCAGTCGGCATAGGCCAGGCCATACCAGGCGGCCGATTGCTCCACGCCGCTTGCCTGTCGCGCATCCAGCTGCAGTTTTTCCATGGCCAGGCGCAGCGCCTGGCTGCTGTCGCGGGCCTGTGCCACGCGCAGCTTGGCGCGAACGTACCAGAACGTGTCCGTATCCCGGTGGTGCACGGCGGGCAGTTCGCTGACGCGATTCTGGATGTCGGACATGCGCTGTATGGACAAGGGATGGGTGCTGGTGTAGCCACCCCCACCCATGCCTTCGTTCAGCCGCGACGCGTTGCTGAGCTGATTGAACATGCGGACCATGCCGCCCGGATCGAAGCCGGTCTTGCGCATCATCTCGAACCCGGCCCGGTCCGCCTCCTGCTCGGCCTGGCGTGAAAAACCCAATTGCCGGTCGACGGCCGCGGCCTGGCCGAAAGCGGCCACGCCCATGGCCAGGTCGCCACTGCCCGACAAGGCGGCCAGCAGCGCGGCCGCAAGCGCCGCCATCATGACGCCGCTGCTCTGCGAACGCTGCGTCATGCCCCGGGCGATATGCCGCTGGACGACGTGCCCGATTTCGTGGGCGATCACCGAGGCCAGTTCGGATTCACTTTGAGCCGCGACCACCAGGCCGCTGTTCACGCCGATATAGCCGCCCGGCAGCGCAAAGGCGTTGATCTGCGCATCGCGCACGCCGAACACAGTGATGTGCTGCGGCGAACCGCCCGGCGCATGCGCCGCCAGCCGCCGCCCCATGTCGGTCAGGTATTGGCTTACGTCGGGATCGGCGATATAGGTGGGATCGCGCCGCCCCTGCTCCATGATGGCGTCGCCCAGGGTGCGCTCCAGCGCGGGAGAAAGCTCGGCCGACGATGCCGACCCCATGCTGGGAATCCCCATGGGCTGCGCCGCCAGGGGCATGGACCAGACCACCATGGAGGCGGCCAGGCCGGCACACAGCAAACGGGAGCGGAACGTGATGCGTAAGGAAGGTCTTGCGGCGGTCATGTGTCCGTGGCGAAGGGAATCAGGTGGCTGAAATAATGGCGGCCTGCTTGGCCCGCTTGATGTCCTGCTTGTTCGGCAAGCGGTTCCTGGCCGACAGGCGCATGAGCGTTGCCAGCGCGAACAGCAGTCCGAACACTTCGACGAAACCGGCCAGCACCCACATGGTCAGTCCGCCGATGGCCTGGTCGGTCACCGCCGTCATGCCGGGTATGGCGCGGCCGCAAAGGTCGAAGATGGGGTACAGGTCGTGCTCGGTGAACGTGATGACGGCGCCCACCACCATCTGGGGAACCATGGTCACCACCGGCGAAATGATGCGGCCGCCCGGCGACAGGACCGCGGGCGGGCTGGGTCGGCGATCGAGAATGAGATTCCAGTACATGAAGCCGCTGATGACCACGGACCAGTTCATGAAGCGGTACAGGCGCCAGTCCAGCATGGAATAGAACTGCACCGTGGGAATCAGGAAGCCGATGACCAGGACCACGAACAGGAAAGGGACGAGGTATTTGTTGGTCAGGACCGCTACCAGGCCGCGCCCCGCGGCGCTGGCGCGGAAATCGCGCAGGCGCAGGCGCCACGACATGGGCAGGCCCGCCCGCAATACCTGGCCCGGGTAGGCGCCCATGATCAGCAAGGGCCCCAGGTGATGCAGCACCAGGTGCTGGAGCCGGTGGATGAAGAACATGCGTTCGGCGTAGTAGTCGATGCGCGTATGCAGGGACAGGTACAGGAAGACCAGGCCGATCCAGAAAAAAGCCTGCCGCGTCTTGCTGACGCGGTGCACCCGGGTTCCGCGCACGAACAGGCAGATGCCCATGAAGAACATCAGCAGCAGCGTTGGAGAAAATTCCCAAGGCGTAAGCCAATCGATCAAATTCATGGGGCAAAATCCAGTAAGCGCGAACGGGCCTAGTTTAAAGCAATATGGCGGCGGTCACCCCATTGCACCTGGCGCACGCCCGGAAGCGAACTGAGCTGGCGCGCCTGCGACATCAGCACCGAACGCAGTTCGGGCGGGCAATCGACGGTAACGCAGGCCCGCGCCAGGCCCTGGGCGCGGTCGACCGCCATCGCCGCCACCCGCAGGCCGGCCGCCTCGAAATCGAGATAGATCTGCTTGCGGACGTCGGCCAGCACGTCGTGCGGGCAGACCACCGTAAGCCGCGATACGGGGCTGGGGACACGGATGGGTGCGGACCGGACGCCGGCACGCCGCAAAAATAAATTGAACAGACGCATAAAAACCCCCATTGTGTTTATGCGCGCCGCGAATGCGGCGCATGAAACCGCCGCTGCGCGAGCGACGGATTCAGCACTTGAAAAACGACGGGAGTCTGAATGCCATGCATTCGATTCGACTGCCACGCCCTTGAAAACCAGGGCGTGGCGGAAGCTGTGCTTGGGTGTAGCCTGCTAGCTGCCTAGACGCGCCTGGAGATGAATGAGCCGATGCAAGATCGGCTGCTACTATCGCCGGGGTCGGAATTCACCGCACAGCTCCTATAAAATGAACAGCCTGTATTGTAACGTCCAAGAACACTAGGGACAACCCTTAGGCCGCGAAACGCAGCACGACGAAGACGGCGAACAACACATAGAAGCCGCTGACGCCGGCCAGCGTGGGGACGCGCATGGCCCCGCGCCGGAAGCCCAGCCAGAGCATGCCCACGCTGAGCATGGTCAGCCCGCCGGCCACCAGCAGCGGCGTATCCAGCAGCCAGGGCGTCATGAAGATCGCCATGGCGCTGGGTATGGTGGCCTGTATCATCATGGCGCCTGAAATATTGGCCAGGGCCAGCCTTTCCTTGCCCTGCCGGACCCAGATCAGCGCGTTCATGATTTCAGGAAGCTCGGTGGCCACGGGGGCCAGCAGCAAGGCGGCCATATGCGGCGCCATGCCCATCCAGCCGCCTATGGCTTCGATCTGCCGCACGAACACATGGGAGGCGGCGGCGATCGCCGCCAGGGCCAGCAGGGTCTGGACCAGCGCCCAGCCCATGGATGGATTGCCCGGCCGCAGCTTCAGGGGCTCCAGCTCCTCCATGATCATCGCGCCCTCGTCGGCGCTCAGCTCCCGCTTGACGTACACGGCATACACCAGCAGGAACAGCACGCCCAGCCAGGGCTTCCAGGCGAAGACCAGCAGTCCCAGCGCAATCTTCACGACAAAGATGCCCAGGAACCAGGCCTGATCCCGGGCCAGCCGGCGCTGGTCGGCATTGATGGTACAGGGCAGTCCGCTGCGGGCTTTGCGCCAAAGGATGAAGCCCACCACCGCATAGGCCAGGGTGGCAAGGACCAGGGGGCCGCCCAGGGCCGCGCCGACGCCGATTTCCTTTTGCTCGGGCGTGTTGCCGAAAACCACCGCGACGAAGGTGACGGCGCTTTCGGGCAGCGCCGTGCCGAAGGCGGCCAATATGGTGCCCACGGCGGTCGCACCCAGCTTCAGACGGCAGCCCACCCATTCGACGCCGTTGACGAAGAATTCGCAGGCAAGGTAGATGGCGACGGCGGAGGCAATGAACAGGAACAGGGTGAGCAGCATAGGGAATCAGGCCGGGCGTACGATAACCAAGGCGCATTGAAACGCCCGCCCGGCAAAAGGCGGCGCTCAATGGCCAAAGGTCTCGCCTGATTCTGGCAGCGCGGCTGCCGCAACCGCTTGCACCATAGTGAAGGTTCACCAAGTATGTTGATGCAAGCCCCCCGGCAATGCCGGGGCTGGCTACTCCCCGATGACGGAAAGAAGTGGCATTCTATCAGATAAGCCGGGCGCGGCGGGCAGGCCGGCTCTTGCTAGTAAACGTAGCCGTCCAGCCAGCCCATGGCGGTATAGACATGCATCACGATCAGGGCGATGCCGAACACCAGGACGGTGCCGCCGAAGAAGGTGGTGGCGATGGCGGCCAGGACGGCATTCCAGCCTGTGCGGTTCACGCGGCCGGACCCGGGGTTGTACTTGGCATCGAACCATTCATCCGGCTTCAGCGCGAACACAAGGGCTTCGATATAGCCCTCGGTGACCGGAACGATCAGGAGCAGGAAAGCGGGGTTGTCCCACCATACCGGATAGAACTGGGCCAGTACCAGCATCGCCACGGAAAATGCCGTGAACAGCCAGGCCCGGGGCCGGCCCACATACCACCAATGGGCGCCGAACACGCCCAGCAGGCAGGCCAGCCAGGCGGCGGCGGCCTTGCTTCGATGGCGGGCGGGAGTGGTAAATTGCGTCATGAGCTACCTTGTTGGCCATTTCGGGCTGCGCGCCCCGGAACCTTACAATCTTGCGCATTGTAGTAGAGCGGGGAACACCCATGGATATGCCCACATACGATATCGCCATCAGCGGCGCCGGCCCCGCGGGCAGCGCACTGGCCCTGGCGCTGGCCCGGAAGTCCCCACGGCCGGAGCGGATCGCGCTGATAGGCCGGCGCTTTGCGGCATCCCGCGGCCCGGCGGCCGAGAAGGCCGGCATGGCCATAGACCCGCGCACCCTGGCGCTGAATCATGGCAGCCGCATACTGCTGGAACAACTGGCCGCCTGGCCTGCTGCATCGGCCGATATCCGTACCGTTCATGTTTCGCAGGCCGGCCGCCTGGGACGCAGCCTGATCCGGCACGATGAGCTGGGGGTGCCCCGGCTGGGCAGCGTGGTGGGCTACGACGACCTGCTGTACAGTCTGCACGCGGCGCTTCTGGACAGCGGCGTGAGCCTGATCGAAGCCACGCCCACGCAGACCCTGGCAGCGGGACAGGTCGAATTCGACCTGGGCTCGAGCTGCCTGCGCAGCGCGCTGGCCGTGCAGTCCGACGGCATCCGGCCCCAAGGGATAGAGCGCCGCTACCGGCAATCCGCCGTGCTGGCCACGGTTCGAGCCCTGCGTCCCCGGCAGGCTTGGGCATTCGAGCGCTTCACCCGGAACGGCCCGCTGGCCATCCTGCCCCATCCCCACGGCGATGAGCTGTACGGTGTCGTATGGTGCTGTCCGCCGGCCGAGGCCGAGCGCATCCGGTCCCTGGACGATACGGACTTCGCCCGGGCTCTTTACGCCATGTTCGGCAGCCGCCTGGGGCATTTCCAGCCCCTGGGCGAGCGGCATGTGTTTCCCCTGAGCATGCACGCGGGCCCCTCGTTGATCAATGCCCGCTGCGTGGCCGTCGGCAACGCGGCCCAGACCTTGCATCCTGTGGCGGGGCAAGGCCTGAACCTGGGCCTGCGCGACGTGGCTCAACTGGCGCAGGCGCTGTCGCCCTGGCTGGCCCGGCCTGAAAGCGATCCGGCCGGCCTGCTGGCGCAGTTCGCCCGCCAGCGCAGGCCGGACCGCTGGCTGACCGCCGGCATCACCGATTTTCTGCCCAGGGTGTTCGCCACCGGCAATCCCCTGGTCGAGCATGCCGGCGGCCTGGCCCTGCTGGCGCTGGACATGCTGCCTCCCTTGCGCGATCCGCTGGCCCGGCACCTGCTGCAGGGCTTGCGTACCTGAGCCTGCGGCCGGCCAAGTGAATCGGGGGTTAAAATCCCCCGATGCGCATCGGCTCCTGGTCCCTTCCCAACCCTGTTTTCGTCGCGCCCATGGCGGGCGTGACCGATCGCCCCTACCGCAAGCTATGCAAGGCGCTGGGGGCGGGCTATGCCGTGTCCGAGATGGCGGCAAGCAACCCCCGGCTCTGGGACAGCGTAAAGACCTCCAGGCGGCTGAACCACGATGGCGAGATCGACCCCATCGCCGTGCAGATCGCCGGATCGGACCCGGAAATGATGGCGGAGGCCGCCCTATTCAACGTCAAGAAAGGCGCCCGCATCATCGACATCAATATGGGGTGCCCGGTAAAGAAGGTATGCAACGTGGCCTCGGGCTCGGCGCTGCTGCGCGACGAGAACCAGGTCAGCCGCATCCTGCGCAGCGTGGTCGACGCCTGCGCGCCCCTGGACGTGCCGGTCACCCTGAAGACGCGCACCGGCTGGGACCGCGAATCGCGCAATGCGCTGCGCATCGCGAAAATGGCCGAAGACATCGGCATCGCCGCCCTCATCCTGCATGGCCGGACCCGCTGCGACCTGTACCAGGGAGAGGCGGAGTACGATACGATACGCGAGGTAAAACAGGCGGTGACGATTCCGGTCGTTGCCAATGGGGATATCGATAGTCCCGAAAAAGCCAGATCCGTACTAGAGTACACAGGGGCCGATGCGGTCATGATCGGAAGGGCCGCGCAGGGACGCCCCTGGATCTTCCGGGAGATCAGCCATTACCTGGCCAGCGGGCGGCATTTGCCGGCGCCAACCTACGGCGAGTTGCGCGACTGCCTGCTCGATCACCTGGAAGACCATTACCAGTTTTACGGGGAATTCACCGGCGTGCGGTCGGCGCGCAAGCATATAGGCTGGTATCTGGCCGACATGCCCGACGCCGGGGAATTCCTGCCGCGCATCAATCAAATAAGCAGCACCCGCGATCAAGCCCTGGCCATAGAGCAATGGTTTGACCGCCATCCACCCAACGAGCCTATCATGGCCAGGGCCGCCGGGGCCCGCCGCGCCGGTACGCCACAAAACATCGACACCTTAGGATCATGAGTAAAACTAACCCCCTGGAACAATCGGTACGCGACCAACTTGAACGCTACTTCACGGACTTGGGCGACTCGGAACCGCGCGATATGCTCGCCATGGTCATCAGCTGCGTCGAGCGGCCGGTTCTGCAAGTCGCCCTTGAACAATCCAAGGGCAATCAATCCAAGGCCGCCGAGATGCTGGGCATCACCCGCAGCACCTTGCGCAAGAAACTCCTGGCGCACAACTTGCAACCCTAATTCAAAACCCTAGGCTTTATTTTCATGAAAATCCAGACCGCCCTTATTTCGGTTTCCGACAAAACCGGCATCGTTGAATTCGCCCAGGCCCTGGCCCAGCGCGGCGTGCGCCTGCTGTCCACAGGCGGAACCGCCAAGCTGCTGGCCCAGGCCGGGCTGGACGTGACCGAGGTGGCCAGCCATACCGGCAGCCCCGAAATCCTCGATGGCCGCGTCAAGACGCTGCACCCCAAGATACATGGCGGCCTGCTGGCGCGCCGGGACAGCGCCCAGCACCTGAAGACGCTGGAAGAGCACGGCATCGACCGCATCGACCTGCTGGCCGTGAATCTGTATCCCTTCCGCGAAACCATCGCAAAGCCGGACTGCACTTTCGCGGATGCCGTCGAGAACATCGATATCGGCGGCCCGGCCATGCTGCGCGCCGCCGCCAAGAACCATGGAACGCCCGAGGGCGGCGTAACGGTGGTCATCGACCCGGCGGACTACGCCCGCGTCCTGGCCGACATGGACGGCCCGCAGGGCCAGCCATCCTACGGCCTGCGCCTGGAGCTCGCCACCAAGACCTATGCCCATACGGCCGCCTACGACGGCGCCATCGCGGCCTACCTGAGCAGCCTGGCCGCGACCGAACCCGAGCAGGACGCGCAGCCCGCGCGCGACGCCTGGCCGCGTACCCTGACCGTGCAAATGCGCCAGCACCAGGTCCTGCGCTACGGCGAGAATCCGCATCAATCCGCCGCGTTCTACGTGGATCAGCCCGTGGGCGCCGGCCTGCTGGGCAGCTATCGCCAGCTGCAGGGCAAAGAGCTGTCCTACAACAACATCGCCGACGCCGACGCGGCCTGGGAATGCGTGCGCAGCTTCCAGGCCAGCGCCTGCGTCATCGTCAAGCATGCCAACCCCTGCGGCGTGGCGCTGGGCGACGGCCCGCTGCAAGCCTACCAGCAGGCCTTCAAGACCGACCCCACCTCGGCCTTTGGCGGGATCATCGCCTTCAACCGCCCGGTCGACGCCGCCACGGCCGAGGCCGTCAGCGGCCAGTTCGTCGAGGTATTGCTGGCGCCCGAATACTCATCCGAAGCCCTGGCTGTGTTCGCCGCCAAGAAAAACGTGCGTGTGCTGCAAGTGCCCCAGGGCGATGCGCGCAACGCCTTCGACATCAAGCGCGTCGGCGGCGGCTGGCTGGTGCAGAACCCCGACGACTACCAGGTGCCTGAATCGGATTTCAAGATCGCCACCAAGCTGGCGCCCACCGAGCAGCAGATGCGCGACCTGATGTTTGCCTGGAAAGTCGCCAAATACGTCAAGTCCAACGCCATCGTTTTCGTGGGCAATGGCATGACCCTGGGTGTGGGTGCGGGCCAGATGAGCCGCATCGATTCCGCGCGCATCGCCTCCATCAAGGCGGAGAACGCCGGCCTGAGCCTGTCCGGGTCGGCCGTCGCCTCGGATGCCTTCTTCCCCTTCCGCGACGGCCTGGACGTCGTGACCGAGGCGGGCGCCACCTGCGTGATCCAGCCCGGCGGCAGCGTGCGCGACGACGAGGTCATCGCGGCGGCCGACGAGCGGGGCATCGCCATGGTGCTGACCGGCGCCCGGCATTTCCGCCACTGATGCGCGTCCTCGGCATCGATCCGGGCTTGCGGCGCACCGGCTACGGGGTCATCGATGTCCGGGGCGCCCACCTTGCCTACGTCGCCAGCGGCACCATCGTGGTGCCCGCCGACCAGCCGCTGGCGCAGCGCTTGAAAGTCATCCTGGACAACATCCGCGAGGTCGTGCAGGCCACGGAGCCCTCGGTGTCGGCGCTGGAGAAGGTCTTCGTCAACACCAACCCCTCGTCCACCCTGCTGCTGGGCCAGGCGCGGGGGGCGGCCATGTGCGCGCTGGCCGACAGCATGCTGGACGTGCATGAATACACCGCGCTGCAAATCAAGAAATCGGTGGTGGGCAACGGCCACGCCGCCAAGGAGCAGGTGCAGAAAATGGTTCAGCACCTGCTGGGCCTCAGCGGGCTGCCGGCCGCCGATTCGGCCGACGCCCTGGCCTGCGCCATCTGCCATGCCCATTTCCATCCATTGGCCAGGCGCCTGCAAGCCACAGGCCTGATCGCCACGGGCGGCGGGCGCGTGCGCGGCGGCCGCCTGCTGGACTAGTGTAAAGAGGACAACGCCATGATCGGTCGCATAAGCGGCATACTTCTGGAAAAGACCCCCCCTGTCGTCTGCATCGACGTCGGCGGCATCGGCTACGAAATCGACGTGCCCATGAGCACGCTGTACAAGCTGCCGGACACCGGCGCCCAGGTCAGCCTGTACACCCATCTGACGGTGCGCGAGGACGCCCATACGCTTTACGGTTTTTCGTCGGCCAACGAGCGCAGCGCCTTCCGCGCATTGATCAAGGTCACGGGCATCGGCGCGCGCACTGCGCTGGCCGTGCTTTCAGGCATGACGGTCGACGAATTGGCCAGCGCCATCACCCAGCAGGAAACAGGCCGCCTGACGCGGGTTCCGGGCATAGGCAAGAAAACGGCGGAACGGTTGTTGCTGGAACTGCGCGGAAAGCTGGGCGCCGATCTGGCGCATGCGCCGGGCACGCCTTCAGCCGGCCGCGACGACATCCTGAACGCGCTGCTGTCGCTGGGCTATTCCAGCAGCGAAACGCAGGCGGCCTTGAAAGGCCTGCCCGAAGGCGTGGAAGTGGCCGAAGGCATACGGCTGGCGCTCAAGTCGCTGGCGCGGGCCTAGGATCGCAAGCAACGGGATCCGGCTTGAAAGTTTGCGGCCGCCCACGTTCCGGGGCTTGACCTTCCAACGATGGAAGGGTTTACCGTGTCGTTTTAGCACTTTGCATGAGACTGAAAATGATCGAATTCGACGTACAAGACATGACCTGCGGGCATTGCGCCGGCACCATCACCGCAGCCGTTCAAAAAACAGCGCCCGGTGCCACGGTGGACATCGACCTGGCCAGCCATTCGGTTCGGGTTGATGGGGCCGCTGACGCGGGGTTGGTTGAACGGACGATCCGGGAAGCCGGCTATACGCCGCAGCTCAAATCCCGATAAGGTGGGTGGGCAAGACGCACGTAGCGTATTCTTCTGACGCGTGCCGGGGGGCGGTTTTTGTGCTTGGCCTTTTTGTGTGGCGCCCTGTGCTGCTGGACGGGGTCTTGCGCTGTCCCGGCCTCGCGCGCCTGCCGCGCGGGCCAGGACGTTCGGGCTTGGCGGATGGTCCGTCTTCGACGACGCCCATCGGCCCAACGGTCCGTCACCCGCCGTAGTCCGTCGCCCCGCTATCCATCATTCCACCAAAATCCGTCGTTCCACCGGTATCGGTCACCCCACCGTAGTCCGTTGTTCAACCGGCATCCATCCCCGACCGGTGTCCGTCGCCAGCCATGCTGCCAAGGCACAGCCGGTGGGCAGGGGACGGGCGACGTTAGAGCAAGCCGCCGCAGCTGCTTTGCGCCGGGGGCGTAAGAGGGCGCGCATGTTTGAGCCGGCAATCAGCCCACAGGCGGCTGATTGCCGGCGAGTTCGCGCCCGCCCCCCGGCGCAAAGCGGCTGCAAGGGAACCCCGAAGGGGCGCAGCGATCGGAGCCCGGCCCCTGCCCACCGGCTGTGCTGGTTTAACAAGCTGACGCTACACACTCACAGGCCGGAGAGCCCAAGCACCCGAACCAAAAACGGCTGAAAATCGAACTAGACCTTGGCCTGCAAATACCCGGCATAGGCCGATAAATCCACATTGCCGCCACTAAGCAGCACCCCCACCCGCTTCCCTTTGATGGGAGCCAGCTCGTTGAACACCGCCGCCGCGCCCAGGCAGCCCGTGGGTTCGACCACCATTTTCATCCGCTCGGCAAAGAATTGCATGGCGCCCATGAGCTGCTGGTCGCTGACTGCGAGAATATCGCGGACATGCCGCTGGATGATAGGAAAGGTCAACTGGCCCAGCGCCAGCGTCAGCGCACCGTCGGCGATGGAGGTGGGCGGATCTATCCTCACGATGGCGCCCGAACGCAAGGACTGCTGTCCGTCGTTGCCCGCCTCCGGCTCCACGCCATACACGTGGCAGTCGGGGCTGATGGCATGCGCGGCCAGCAGGGAGCCGGACAGCAGGCCGCCGCCGCCCAGCGGAATGAACAGCGCATCGAGCCCGCCTACATCCTCCAGCAACTCCTTCACCGCCGTGCCCTGCCCTGCGATGACGTCGGGATGATCGAAAGGCGGAATCAGGGTCAGCCCATGCTTCTCGACTAATTCGCCCGCCACTTGCTCGCGATCCTGGGTGAGGCGATCGTAGCCGACCACGCGCGCGCCGTAGCCCAGGGTGGCCGCCTTCTTGGCCGCCGGCGCGTCATTGGGCATGACGATGGTGGCGGAGACGCCCAGTATCCGGGAAGCCAGGGCGATGGCCTGGGCATGGTTGCCCGAGGAAAAGGCGATGACGCCCGCCTTGCGCTGCTCCTGCGACAGATTGGCCACCGCGTTGTAGCCGCCGCGGAACTTGAACGCCCCGATGCGCTGAAAGTTCTCGCATTTGAAGAACACCTGGGCGTCGAGCCGCGCGTTGAGGGTTTCCGAGGTCAGCACCGGGCTGCGGTGGGCCGCGGCGCTCAAGGTATTGCTGGCCCTGATCACATCCTCGTAAGTGGGTAGCCTGGCGCTCATAGTCCGTCCGTTATATAAAATTGGAAAAGTGCGGACTGCATCCGCAAGTCGAATTATGCTGCAATCGCGCCTGAACCGCGCCAACGCCACAGAGTAGAGTACGATAACTACTGTAAATATAATCAGCACGACTTCCATGGCCATCCATTCCGACTCCCTGACCAGCCTTTCCCCCGTCGAACGCATCGTCGCGCCGCAAAGCGCTTCGCCGAACGAAGAATCCATCGAACGGGCGCTGCGTCCCCGCGAACTCCAGGAATACATCGGCCAGCATCGCGTGCGCGAACAGCTTGAAATCTTCATCAAGGCGGCGCGCAACCGCAACGAGGCGCTGGATCACGTCCTGCTGTTCGGCCCTCCGGGCCTGGGCAAGACAACGCTCGCCCATATCGTGGCGCATGAAATGGGCGTGCAATTGCGGCAAACCTCGGGACCGGTGCTGGAACGCGCCGGCGACCTGGCCGCCCTGCTGACCAATCTGGAAAAGAACGATGTGCTGTTCATCGACGAGATCCATCGCCTGTCTCCGGTGGTCGAGGAAATCCTCTACCCCGCCCTGGAGGATTTCCAGATCGACATCCTGATCGGCGAGGGGCCGGCCGCGCGCAGCGTCAAGATCGATCTACAGCCCTTCACACTGGTGGGCGCGACCACCCGGGCCGGCATGCTGACCAACCCATTGCGCGACCGTTTCGGCATCGTATCGCGCCTGGAGTTCTACAGCGCCGACGACCTGACGCACATCGTCACGCGCAGCGCCGGCCTGCTCAATGCCCATGCCACGCCCGAAGGCGCGGCCGAGATCGCCCGCCGCGCGCGCGGCACGCCGCGGATTGCGAACCGCCTGCTGCGCAGGGTGCGCGACTATGCCGAGGTCAAGGCCGACGGACGCATCGACGCCCAGGTCGCCGGCGCCGCGCTGGCCATGCTGGAGGTCGATCCGCAAGGCCTGGACCTGATGGACAGGAAGCTGCTGGAAGCCATCATCCACAAGTTCGACGGCGGACCGGTGGGCGTGGACAGCCTGGCCGCGGCCATCGGCGAGGAACGGGACACCATCGAGGACGTGATCGAACCCTTCCTGATTCAACAGGGATATCTGCAGCGCACGCCGCGCGGCCGCATGGCCACGCAGACCACCTGGCGGCATCTGGGCCTGACACCGCCCAAACCGCCCAGCGCAACCCCCGATCTGTTTTCCTGAAGGCGGCCGCGCCTGGCTTCCCGCCTTCACCCCCAGCCCTAATCCCGCACACAGCGCAGTATTTCTTCGCCGTAGGCTTCCAGCTTGCGCGCGCCGACGCCGCTGATGCCGCCCAGGTCGTCCATGGTAGCCGGGCGGTTCATGGCGATTTCCCGCAAGGTCGCGTCATGGAAAATGACGTAGGCGGGAACGCCATGGCCGCGCGCGACCTCGGAACGCCAGGCACGCAAGTTCTCGAAGCACTGCTGCGCGTCAGGCGGAAGGACGATGCCCGCGTCCTTTCCACGCGCGCTGGCGGACCTGGAACTACGGGCCTTCTTCTCGGGCTCGCGGCGGAACATCAGTGTGCGTTCGCCTTTCAGCACTTCCCGGCTGCCGTCGGTCAGCGCCAGCGTGCCGTAGCCCTCGTGGTCCACCGCAAGCAGGCTCTGGGCCAGCAACTGGCGCAATACGCCACGCCATGCCTGCTCCGACAGGTCGGCGCCTATGCCGTAGACGGTCAGGCTTTCGTGGTCGTATTGCTTGACGCGGTCGGTCAGCTTGCCCCGAAGTATGTCGATAAGATGCCCCGCGCCGAAACGCTGGCCGCGTTCGCGCCACAGGCGATATACGGCGGACAGGATCTTCTGCGCGGCCACCGTGCCGTCCCAGGCCTGCGGCGGCTCCAGGCAGGTGTCGCAATTGCCGCAAGGCGCGATCTCCTGGTCGAAGTAGGCCAGCAGGCGCTGGCGCCGGCAGTTCACGGTTTCGCACAGACCCAGCATGGCGTCCAGTTGTGCGCCCAAACGTCTTCTGAACGCGTCGTCGCCGGCGGATTCGTTGATCATGCGCCGCTGCTGCACGACATCCTGCAGGCCATAGGCCAGCCAGGCCGTCGCGGGCTGGCCGTCGCGCCCCGCGCGTCCGGTTTCCTGGTAATAGCCCTCGACCGATTTCGGCAGATCGATGTGCGCGACGAAACGCACGTCGGGCTTGTTCACCCCCATGCCGAAAGCGATGGTGGCGACCATCACCACCCCTTCCTCGCGCAGGAAGCGGGCCTGGTTGCCGGCGCGCACCGCCGCGCTGAGACCCGCATGGTAAGGCAGGGCCGGAATGCCGTTTTCGCACAGGAACTGAGCGGTTTCCTCGACCCTGGCGCGGGACAGGCAATACACGATGCCGCAGTCGCCTTCATGCTCGGCCTTGACAAAGGCCAGCAATTGGCGCCGGACCTCGTTCTTCTCGATGATGCGGTAGCGGATGTTGGGCCGGTCGAAGCTCGCCACGAAATGCGGCGCTCCGTTCAGCTCCAGGCGGTCGGCGATCTCGCGCCGGGTCGCCGAGGTGGCCGTGGCGGTCAGGGCCAGGCGCGGCACCTGCGGCCACCGCTCGTGCAGCAGCGACAGGCCCAGGTATTCGGGCCGGAAATCATGGCCCCATTGGGATACGCAATGGGCCTCGTCGATGGCGAACAGCGACACCCTGCCTTGCGACAGCAGATCCAGGCATCGATCGGTCAGCAGGCGCTCGGGCGCCACATAAAGCAAATCCAGCTCGCCGGCCAGGAAGGCCTGCTCCACATCGCGCGAGGCGCGCCAGTCCTGGGAGGAATTCAGGTAGGCGGCGCGCACGCCCAGTTCCAGCAAGGCGTCGACCTGATCCTGCATGAGGGCGATGAGCGGCGAAATGATCACGCCCGTGCCCGGACGGACCAGTGCGGGAATCTGATAGCAAAGCGATTTCCCGCCGCCGGTGGGCATGAGGACCAGGGCATCGCCCCCTTGCACCACGTGCTCGATAATGGCTTGTTGATCGCCGCGAAAGGACTCGTAGCCAAAGACGCGCTGCAGTGTTTCCAGTGGAGAAGTGGTCATGCTCAATAAATCGGGACGGAGAATCGAATACCTATATCATAGTCGCCGCTGACCAGCTCCCGCTTCGCATCCAGCCCGATACGCAGATTGGGGCTGTACCAGAACTGCTGGCCCACGCCGAAACTGCGCCGCGTATTGCCGGTGGCCGAGTATTCGTTTTCGTAGTTGCCGCTGACGTCGCCCCAACGCCCCAGCGGCACCGTCGCGGTCCATTTCTGGCGTATGCCGCCCGGCGACGCCTGGCCATCGCGGTAGCGGCTGAGGTCGGTAAAACCTTCGGTATGCCGTTCATTCAGCCAGGTAATCTGCAAATCGTCCAGCACGTCGACCGTATAGGCCGCCTGATAGCGCCAGCCCTTGTACAGGCCGTAGCTGGCACGGGCCACGCCGGCGCTCCAGACGCCCCAGCGCGTATGGTAGTTTCCGCCCAGGCCGGATGTGACCATGTCGGGGGCCAGCTCCAGCTGGGACTCCAGGGTGAGGTCCGGTGACAGGCCATAGCGCAACACCGTATTGCTGGCGGTCGGTCCGTAAGTCAGGTCGTTCGGGTTGCTGTCCGAAGAGTGGTCCAGCGCGCCGATGGACATGGAATACTGCCAGGTCTGGCCGTCGCCGGATGCGGCCAGCGACGATTGCGAAATGCTGACGCCGCCCAGGCGGGCGGAATTGCCCCAGGTGGGGACGGCGATCTCTTCATTGCCCAGAGTTACATCCAGGCCCTCCTTGCTTGAATAGCGCCAGTTGCTGGCGCCCAGCGTCCAGGGCGTGTCGTCCTGCCGGGCCAGCCAAGGCGACCGCAAACGGCGCGCCGGCCGCTGCCAGCCCCGCGCGCCCCGCAGGCCCGGCGATGCTCCGGATACGCGCTGCCGGCGCCAGGCTGCCGCATCGTCCTTGTCCCTGAAGAAGCTATAGGGGATGTCCGGCGCGACCGTTTCCTGGCCGGCATAGGGCATGCCGGAAAACATGGGCTCGGTGCCCGGCGTATCGGACAAGGGCCGCGGCGGCTCGACGGAAATCTGCGGAGCGGCAAAGACCTGGACAGGCGCCAACTGACGAAACTGCGGGCCGGCCGCCCAGGCGGGGCGCCAGGCCGGCGCACACGCCAGGCCGGCGCTGCAAAGCAGCGCAGCCATGCGGGTACGATCCATAAACCAAAAAAACATCGACAATCAATCGTCCTATCCGATCGACGCAAAAAACGTCAGCGCGGACGCTTGCCCGCGGAAAAGTCCAGCATGGCCTCGCCGCTGGCGTCCAGGGATTTCTTGATGGCGCTGTACTTTTCAAGCAGCGCCGACTTGTAGACCACCCCAAGCAGCCTGGGCTGTTCTTCGCGGCTTACCACCGGCAGGCGCTCGCCCCGGAACTGGATGAAGTAATCCTGCGCCTGGTCCAGCGTCATGTCGGGGTGCAGCGTCTTGACGAAATCCAGGCGCACGACCTCGCCCGCCCGCTTCTGCTGGATATCACTCTCGCTCAACAATAAACTAGTCAGGTCCTGCTGGGCAATGACGCCCTGGTAAACATTGTTTACATCCACGACATACAGGTATTTGACCGGATACTCCAGGAACTGCTGCAAGGCCTCCCGTACGGGCGCCTCCGTGGAAACCACCGTGTCGGCCGGCCGGACCAGGTCGCGGATCACCGTATGCCTCAATTGGTTGCGCAGCGCAATGTCCCGCTCGCGGACCGCCGTCACGTCGTACATGGCGACTTCGGCCACGGCCCGCGACACGAAATAGGCCACGACGCCGGCCAGCATCAGCGGCAGGACGATCTGGTAGCTCAGGGTCATCTCGAAGATCATCAGGATGGCCATCAGGGGTGCGCTGGTCGCGGCCCCCAGGAAGCTGCCCATGCCGACCAGCGTGTACATATAGACCTGGGCCTGCATGCCGGGCCAGAAATACGCCACCACCATGCCATACAGGGTGCCCAGGGCGGCGCCCACGAACAGGGCCGGCGTGAACACCCCGCCCACGGCACCGGAGCCCGCCGTCAGCGCCGTGGCAACGACCTTGCACACCAGGAAAAGCACGACGGCCTGCCAGCCCCATGGCGCATGCAAAAGGGAATGCACCACGCTATAGCCGTTGCCCGCCACTTCGGGAATGGCGATCAGCAGCAGTCCCAGCAAAAGCCCGCCCAAGCCCAGCCGGGCGGGCAGCGGCAGCCCGGTCCGCTGGAACTGCCGCTTGGAATAATCCAGGAACTTCAGGAAAAGCGGCGCGCCGACTCCCGCGATCGCGCCCAGCAGTATGAAAGGCAATACCTCCGTGCCCGGAATCTGCGGCATGCCGGCCATGGCGTAGGTGGTCTGGTAATGCCCGGTCATGCGCATGACGATGTTGGCCGACGCGGCCGCAACCAGCAGCGGCCCGAAACTTTGCATGCTCATGGTGCCGATGACGATCTCGGCCACGAACAGGGCGCCCGCTATCGGCGCCCCGTAAGCGGACGCCACGCCGGCCGCCGCGCCGCAGGCCACCAGCAGCCGCAGGCGCGCCGTCCCGAAATACGTGAAGCGGCCTATCGCCGAGGCGGCCAGCGAGGCCAGGTGCACCATGGCGCCCTCGCGCCCGATGGAGCCGCCCGAGGCCACCGTGCACAGCGAGGACAGCGACCGCAACAGGCCCTGGCGTATGGACAGGCGCCCATCGCCGATGGCCACCGCTTCCATGTAGTCGGAATTGGCGCGGGCCTTGATCTTCTTCGACGCCCACAACAGGGCGCCGGCCGCGATGCCGCCGCACAGGGGGAACAGCAGGCGCCCGTACCAGGGCAGACCGCGCATCACGCCGACGATGGAGCCGCTTTCGCCGGTCACCACGCGCTGTATGAAGTGCATGGCTTCATGGAAAGCGATGGTGGCGAAGGCCCCCAGAATGCCGACCAGCACGGCCCAGCAGAGCATGGCGGGCAGGTCGGACAGCCATGAATAGCCGGCCAGGCGGCGGCGCACCGACTGCACGGGATTACTGATCATGCGCATCCTGTAGTGAGTATGTCGTGAATCATGGCGGGCCTCATACCTATTTCAATCCATTTCCAGGCGCTTGCCAGCCGCCATGCCAGCGGGCAAACTGGCGTCCATGGAAACCCCTCTCGTCAAAGTACTGGTTGTCGACGACGATCCCGCCCTGCGGCATCTGCTGGCCGACTATCTTAACCGCCACAACTACGACACCTTGCTGGCGCCCGACGCCAGCGACCTGGCGACGCGCATTCAGCGGTATTCGCCCGATCTGATCGTACTCGACCGCATGATGCCCGACGGCGACGGCGCCGAGGCCTGTCGCCGCCTGCGCCAGCAAGGCGAAGACATTCCCGTTATTTTACTGACTGCGCGCGACGAGACCGTGGACCGCGTCATAGGACTGGAAGCCGGGGCCGACGACTACCTGGGCAAGCCCTTCGACCCGCGCGAACTGCTGGCGCGCATCGAAGCCGTGCTGCGCCGCAAGAAAGGCGCTTCGGCGCTGAACAAAGACAAGCCGGTGGCATTCGGGCCGTTCGTGTTCAACCCCGTTACGCGGCAGCTTTCCAAAGACCAGGACATCATCCGGCTGACGGGCGGCGAAGTGAACCTGCTGGAAGCCCTGGTCAGCAACCCCGGCAAGCCGCTGTCCCGGGACCGGCTGCTGGCCATGGCGCGCGACGACGACGAGGGCGAACGCAACGACCGCGCCATCGATATCGCCATATTGCGGCTGCGCCGCGCCATCGAGGACGACCCCAAGCAGCCGCGCTGGATACAAACCGTATGGGGCGTGGGCTACCGGTTCTCGCCTTGAGACTGAAAACTTCCATGCTTCGTTCATTGCTGCCCCGTTCGCTGCGCGCGCGACTGCTGCTTTTCACGCTGGGCACCATCCTGCTGGTGCAGGCCGCCACCTTCGCCACGGTGTCCTATTACCGCAAGAAGTTCACCGAAGAAGTCGCCGTCGAGTTCACGGCGACGACGATACGCACGCTGCGCGCCTCGCTGGCCGAGATCCCCGCCGAAGAACGCGCCGAGTTCGTGCGCAACGCTTCGCAGAACGAGTGGCGCTTGTGGTCGCGCAGCCTGCCTTCGGATGCCAGCCTGGAAGGCCGCGCCGCCGAGGCGCGTATGCGCCACGATCACCGGCATCCGCCTCCTCCGCCCCCCCCGGGCGATATACGCAACAATCTGCGGACCTTCGTCCAGGCCCTGAACAAGCGGCTGGACGATGGAACGCGCGTGGCCCTGTCACGGGGCCCGGAACCCCGGATTTATATTTCACTCCTGTCGGAACCCGAAGTGGAGGACATGCGCTATAACCGCGAATGGCTGGTCATTCCGCTGGATCGCATCGCGCCGCCCGTGGCGACCCCGATGATACTGGTCTGGCTGACGGGGATGGGCTTCTTCCTGCTGTTCGCGGCGGCATTCTCATGGCACATCACACGGCCCCTGACACGGCTTGCCAAGGCGGCCGACCAGCTGGCGGCGGGGCAGCCCCAGCGCGTCGTGCCATCCGGGCCCAGCGAAACCCGCATTCTTGGCGAACGCTTCAACGCCATGCTGGACACGCTGGCCGAATCCAGCGCCGTCCAACGCACCCTGCTGGCCGGCCTTCCCCACGACCTGAAAGGGCCTTTATCGCGCATGTGGCTGCGCATCGAAATGATCGACGACCCCACCTTCCAGGAAGGCATGCGCAAGGATGTCCAGGACATGCAGCGCATGGTCAATCAGTTCATCGGTTTCGTGCGCGGCTCCGATCCCGGCTCCTACCAGTTCTCGCCGCTGGAGCTCGGCGCCTGGCTGGAGGAGCAGGTTTCCGCCTGGGAAAGCGCCGGCAGCCCGGTGAAGTTCGCGCAAACGAACCGGCGGCCCTTGAACCTGAACGCCGATAAAGTCGCGCTGGGCCGATTGCTGGACAACCTGATCACCAATGCCCTGAACCATGCCGCGCCCCCCGTGGAGATCGCTCTGGATACCGAGCCGGGCATGGCGGTCATTACCGTGGCGGACCATGGTCCGGGCATCAGCGCCGAACGGCGCGCCGAAGCCCTGCGGCCCTTCTCGCGGCTGGACGATGCGCGCACCCGCACCGGTTCCGTGGGGCTGGGCCTGGCCCTGGCCGATGCCATCGCCCGCGCCCACGGAGGCAGCCTGGCACTGGACGAAGCCCAGGGAGGCGGCCTGGCCGTGCGCATCCGCCTGCCGCTGGAGCCGGACGACGCCGCGGCGCCCGATCGGAAAGCGCCGGCTTAGCCGTCGAACTCCGGCGGCGTGGGCGGTATGGACAGGCCGAACATGCGCCAGTACACCCATATGTTGAAGATCAGCGCGACCGGCAAGGCGATGATGGTGCCCGACAGGACCAGCCGCAATGAGTCGACCGACGCGGCGGCATCCCAGATGGTGATGTCGTCCAGCACCAGGTAGGGAAAAAAGCTGTACCCCAGGCCGCCCAGCACCGCCAGGAAAATCAGCAGCGTCATGGCAAAGGGCAGCGCCGTCGTCCGATAGCTGCTGTTGATCATGCGCTGCAGGCACATCTCGATGGAGACGAAGCAGATCAGCAGGAAGCCCCACAAGGCCACTACCACCGGCCAATGCGGGCCGTCGCTCCATTTGAGAAAGACCCCCGCGTTGGCGAAGGCCAGCACCACCGACACGCCGACAGCCCCCGCCGCCGACCAGCGCACCGCGCGCCGGCCCCACATGACGGCGCGCGCGCGCAATTCACCGGCCACGCGCATGATGAGCCAGGCCGCGCCCAGCAGGCAGTAAGCGGCCACGGCGCACAAGCCGATGAACAGGGAGAACCACAGGTAGCCCGATTGAGTCTCGTACGACACCACCACCTGCGCCAGCAGAAAGCCATGCGCCACCGCGGTCAACAGGGAACCGAAGGCGAAACCGAGCAACCAGCGGGACTGCAATTCCTGGGGAGCCCGCAAGCGCATCTCGAACGACACCGAACGCAGGAGGACGCCCAGGGCCAGCACGCACAGCGGCAGATAGAGCTCGCCCATGACGCTGCCCCAGGCATTGGGAAAGGCGGCCACGAACAAGCCCAGGCCCAGGAACAGCCAGAACTCGTTGGCATCGCGCCAGGGGCTCAGCAGGGAGAGCATGCGCGGGCGCAGTTCCGCCGGCGCGAACAAGGCCAGGCATCCCACGCCGACGTCAAACCCATCGAGCACCGTACCGGCGACGATGATGGCGAAGAACAGGCCCATGAAGACCAGGGGCATCCAGAAGGCAGGATCCTGGGCGCCCAGGCCGAGCGCGACCGCCAGTGAATCGATCATGCCCGCCCCCGTCTTCTGGCGATCGGCACGACCCCGTAGCGGGCAATATGCCGCAGCATCTGGAAGAATCCGACCAGGAACAACAGATAGAAAACCATGTAGCCCACGTAGCCGCCCAGCACAACGTCGAAGGCCGTGTCGCCCGCTATCTCGCTGACCGTTACCGTGCCGTTGACCGCATAGGGGAAAGCCCCCAGCAGCACATAGGCCAGGCCGGCCAGCAGCATGATCCAGCCCGAGAACGTCATGCCCATGAGCACGTGCCGCCAGGCCACCGAAAAAGCGCCCGGATCGTAGTGGATGCGCCGTGCCCGCCAAAGGGTAAGCCAGGCGACCAGTGCCATGCACAGGCCCACGGCCACAGCCAGCCTGAAGGACCAGAAGGTGAGCGCCACCGGCGGCGTCATGCCCGCGAACTGGTCCAGGCCGCGCAATTTGCCTTCGGCGTCCCGCCCCAGCCAGGCATCGCCGGCCCGGCGCCACAGCCAGGCCGCCCGATTCTCGGCGCTGGCCGCATCGGGCCAGGCGAACAGGACCAGATCGGGCGGTTCCCCGCTGCGCCAGTAAGCGGCGGTGGCCGCTGCCTTGGCCGGCTGGTATTGCGCCGTCATGCTGCCGGCTCCGGCCACCATGACGCCCTGCAGCAAGACGCCGGCCGCAACGATCCAGATGGCCGTCCTGAACACCAGCCGCCCGCTTTCGTCTATGGGGCGGCGCAGGGTCTGCGCCGTGACGATGCCCAGCATGAGGAAACCGGTCGTCAGCGCGCTGGCCAGCACGAACAGCCCCGCATACCAGGGCAGCGCGGGATTGAACAGCACACCAGACCATGCCGTGACCTGATAGCGGTCGTCGAACATGACCGCTCCGGCCGGCGTATGCATCCAGGAAAGCAGGACGATGAGCCAGAAGGACGACACGGCGACCCCCAGGGCCACCATGAAAACGATCAGGGCATGGGCTCTTTCGGACAAATGCCTTTGTCCGAAAAGCATGGCGCCCAGGAAACAGGACTTGAAGATAAAGGCGGAAAGTATGCCGGCAGCCAGCAAGGGCCCGGCGACATTGCCGATCTTGTCCATGAGCTTGGGCCAGAGGCTTCCGAACTGTATCAGCACGGGCAGGCTGGAAGCGAAGCTGAGGATGAAGGCCAGCGCGAAAACCCGCACCCAGAAGCGATAGGCCGCGATCCAGGCAGCATGATCCGGCCCGAACGAGCGCAGCTTGAAATACAGCAACACCCAGGCCAGGCCCAGCTCGATGACAAGAAACAGCAACATGAACGCCAGGCTTGAAAAGAACTGGATCTGCGTCAGCCACAGTGTCGAGTAGGTCATAATGAGCGCTAGTTTAGAGCCAGTTCGCGATTTGTAAACCCGATGGGCAAGCAAATAACGCTGAACGTGGCAAAATGCTTACTTCGCTCGACAATTCCCCGCTTATCCCGTATGACCTCTGTACCCGCGACCGTTCCCGTCTCCAATTTCCTGCGCACCATCATCGATAACGACCTGGAGCAGGGCCGCTATGCGGACAAGCGCTGGGCGGGAAAACCCGGGCCGGCCTCCGTGCAGCAGCAGGGCGGCATCGACCCGGCGCGCATCCGCACCCGTTTCCCGCCCGAGCCCAACGGCTATCTGCACATCGGGCACGCCAAGAGCATCTGCCTGAACTTCGGCCTGGCGCGCGACTATCAGGGCGCATGCCACCTGCGTTTCGACGACACCAACCCTGAAAAAGAAGAAGACGAATATGTCCATGCCATCATCGACATGGTGAAATGGCTGGGCTTCGACTGGAATTACGGCGAAGAGCACAACGGCTACTTCGCCAGCGACTATTTCGGCTATATGTATCAGTTCGCCGAGGCGCTGGTGCAGGCCGGCATGGCCTACGTCGACGAGCAAAGCGCGGATCAGATGCGGGCAACGCGCGGCACCTTGACCGAAAAAGGCACGAACTCGCCCTGGCGCGACCGGCCCGCCCAGGAATCCCTGGCCCTGCTGCGCGAAATGCGCGACGGCAAGCATCCGGACGGCAGCATGGCGCTGCGCGCCAAGATCGACATGGCCTCGCCCAATATCAATTTGCGCGATCCGGTGATGTACCGCATCCGCCACGTGGCCCACCACCGCACGGGCACGGACTGGTGCATTTACCCCATGTATTCCTGGGCGCACCCCGTCGAGGACGCGCTGGAAGGCATCACCCACAGCATCTGCACCCTGGAGTTCGAAGACCAGCGCCCCTTCTACGACTGGATACTGAACCAGCTGGCCGACCTGGGGCAACTGGCCCGTCCCCTGCCCCGGCAGCACGAATTCGCCCGCCTGCACCTCAGCTACGTCGTGACCAGCAAGCGCAAGCTGCTGGAATTGGTGCGCGAAGGCCATGTTAACGGCTGGGACGATCCGCGCATGCCCACCCTGGCGGGATTGCGCCGCCGCGGCTACACGCCCTCGTCGATACGGCTGTTCTGCGAGCGCCTGGGCGTGTCCAAGGCCGACTCCCGCATCGACTACAGCATCCTGGAGCAGGCCCTGCGCGACGACCTGGACCCCAAGGCCGAGCGTCTGGTGGCGGTGCTCGATCCCGTCAAGCTGGTCATCACCAATTACCCCGAAGGCCAGACCGAACTGTGCCATGCGCCGCGCAATCCCCATGACCCGGACGCCGGCATGCGCGAGTTCCCCTTTGCGCGGGAACTGTTGATCGAGCGCGACGATTTCCGCGAGGATCCGCCCAAGAAGTACTTCCGCCTCTTCCCGGGCAATACCGTGCGGCTCAAGTACGGCTACATCGTCCGCTGCACCGGCTGCGTCAAGGATGCGGACGGCAACGTCACCGAGGTCCATGCCGAATACCTGCCCGATACCAAAAGCGGCACACCCGGCGCGGACGCGGTCAAGGTCAAGGGCAATATCACCTGGGTCAGCGCGGCCCATGCCGTACCCGCCGAGGTGCGCCTCTACGACCGGCTGTTTTCCGATCCGCATCCCGACGCCGGCGACAAGAACTTCCTCGACGCGCTGAACCCCGCCTCCTGCACCACCGTGCAGGCCTGGCTGGAGCCCGGTGCCCAGGCCGCTCCCGAAACGCGCTGGCAGTTCGAGCGCCTGGGCTATTTCGTCGCCGACCGCGAGACATCCACCATCGAGAAGCCGGTCATCAATCGCGCCATCACGCTCAAGGACTCCTGGGCGCAGCAAAAATGAACAAGGGCAGGCGCCTCGCGCCGGATATGTAATTTTCTATTAGCGGACAATGAAGTGAGCGACTCTTCTTCCGGCCGGAAAGGCCAGTTGGCACTGGATTTCAAAAGCGCCACGCTGTATGCCGTACGCGTCGTGCTGCATAGCCACGACGCCGCCGAGCTGTCGTCGGCACTGGAACAGCGCATGAAGGACGCGGGCTCGTTCTTCGAGAACGAACCGGTGGTGATCGATGCGAATCAGATCGAACAGGCCATAGACTGGCCCGCCCTGCTGGACGCATTGCGGAGGCACAGCCTGCATCCGGTGGGCGTGGTGGCCGAGGGAGCCAACCTGAAGGCCGCCCAGGCGCAAGGACTGACCGCCGTGGACCTGGCCAACCCTGTTCCGCGTCCGGCCAGCACGCCCGCTCCGGATCAGGAAGTGCCGGTCGTTGCGCCGCCCGCGGCCGGCGATGAAAAACCAGCCGGCGCCGCGCCGCCTCCCCAGGAGGCGGCTCACGTCCCTTCCGACATCGCGCCCGCCGCCATGGTCATCAATCGCCCCCTGCGGTCGGGACAGCGCATCTACGCCCGCAATACCGACCTGATCGTCATCGGCGTGGTCAGCCAGGGCGCCGAGGTGATCGCCGACGGCAACATCCATGTCTACGGCCCCTTGCGCGGCAAGGCCATGGCCGGCGCCCGGGGAGATGCCACGGCCCGCATCTTCACCACCCAGCTGGATCCCGAACTGCTGGCCATTGCCGGCGTGTACCGGGTCATCGAAACCCAGCTGGACAAGACCTTGCGTAATCAGCCCAGCATCGTGCACCTCGATGGCGACATCCTGCGCATGACCCCGCTGGGCCAATGACGGATATCTTTTGTTGCCAAGCTAGGCACGAATTAGCGCCGGCTTAGGCTGTTTTGATGCAGTTTTGCATTACGATTACGTGATTTACAAAAACCTAAAGGAATTCTAACGTCATGGCGCGAATTGTTGTGGTGACTTCCGGCAAAGGCGGGGTGGGCAAAACGACCACCAGTGCGAGCTTCTCTTCCGGGCTGGCGATGAAAGGCCATAAAACCGTGGTTATCGATTTCGACGTCGGCTTGCGCAACCTGGATCTGATCATGGGCTGCGAAAGGCGGGTGGTCTACGACTTCGTCAACGTCATCCAGGGCGAAGCCACGCTGAACCAGGCGCTGATCCGCGACAAGCAGCTTGAGAACCTGTTCATCCTGCCCGCATCGCAAACCCGCGACAAAGACGCACTGACCCGCGAAGGCGTCGAGAAGGCGTTGAACGACCTGGCCGACATGGGTTTTGAATACATCATCTGCGATTCGCCCGCCGGCATCGAAACCGGCGCGCTGATGGCCTCGTATTTCGCCGACGACGCGCTGGTCGTGACCAACCCCGAAGTCTCCTCGGTGCGCGACTCCGACCGCATCCTGGGCATACTGTCGGCCAAATCCCGACGCGCGGAAAAAGGCGAAGAGCCCATCAAGGAGTACCTGCTGCTCACCCGCTACAACCCCAAGCGCGTCGCCGAAGGCGAAATGCTCTCGCTGAAAGACATCGAGGACATCCTGCGCATCAAGCTGATCGGGGTGGTGCCGGAATCCGAAGCCGTGCTGCAGGCTTCGAACCAGGGCATTCCGGCCATCCATCTGCGCGACAGCGACGTCGCCATCGCCTACCAGGACGTCGTGGCGCGCTACCTGGGCGAGGAAAAGCCGCTGCGTTTCGTCGACTACGAAAAACCCGGCCTGTTCAAGCGCCTTTTCGGAGGGAAATAACATGTCCTTCCTATCCTTTCTGCGCGGCCAGAAGAAAACATCGGCCAGTGTCGCCCGCGATCGCCTTCAGCTTATTCTCATCAACGAGCGCGGCGACGGTGTAACGCCCGATTACCTGCCCCGCCTGCAAAAAGAGCTGGTCGAGGTCATCTCGCGCTATGTCAAGATCGATCCGAACGACATCAAGGTCAATCTGGAGCGCCAGGACTCCCTTGAAATCCTCGAGGTCAAGATCGAAATGCCCCAGCCGGAAGGCGGCCAGGGCTGATCCGCCAGGCTCGGCCCGGGCCGCCGGCCCATCCCGTTGCGCCAGCGACAGGCCGCCCATAAAAAAACCGCTGCGCGATGCAGCGGTTTTTTTTATTCGGCTCGTGCTTAGCGGTTCTTGCCCACCTGATCGCCGATGACGCCGCCAATGGCCGCGCCCCCCACCGTACCCAGGATGCCGCCTCCGGTGATCACCGCACCGGCGACGCCGCCCAGGCCCGCGCCCGTTACGGCGCTTTTCTGGCGGTGGCTCATGTTGTCCCAGGACGAACAACCGCCCAGTGCCAGAGCAAGGATTCCGACGGCGGTCAATTTACCGAGAGTTGCTGATGTCATTTTTCGATCTCCAAATAATGCGAGCGACACGCTAAAGTAGCCGATAGTCCAGGTCCCAGGCAACATCCGCGCACTTGGGCTTGTGAACGTGCGAAACAGTTGTATCAGGATGAGCTCAGGACGACTTGACCAGGGCGAGGACGTCTCTGAATTGCGGATGCGAGGGTGTTTCCAGCCACTCGAACATGGCCATTTCAGCGCTTATCTGCTCCAAGCCATGGTGATTCCAGCGGTTTTGCGCCGCAAGAAGGTCGGCGGGGCGCCGGGAGCCGATGCAATCGGAAACCAGAATAGGGCCAAGGCCCTGGCGCGCCAGGCCGAGGCCGGTTTGTAACACGCATACATGGGCCTCGGTGCCGATTAACAACACGTTGGTTCGGCGCTTGGGCATTTCCTGCAGGAAATGCGTTTCGCGCGTGGCATCGAAGTGCGTCTTGTGGATCACGTGATCGACCCATGGCCGCAGGACCGGGCTGGTCTCGCCGATTTTATCGGCGCAATGCTCGGTCGCGACCACGGGCACCCCCAGCAACTGGGCCGCCTTCACCAGGCGCAATGCGCCCTGCAACAAGGGCTCATGTCGGTCGATGGCGGGCAGCAGCGATGCCTGCATGTCGACCAGCAGGATCATGGAATCGTGAGAGCTCAGGACAGGCATGGGGCGGCCTCCGGAACACGGGCTATTTCAGTGCTTTATACCGCAAACGCCGCGGCTTGGCACCCTCTTCGCCCAGCCGGCGCTTCTTGTCGGCCTCGTATTCCTGGTAGTTGCCGTCGAAGAACACGACTTGCGAATCGCCCTCGAAGGCCAGGATGTGCGTGGCGATGCGGTCCAGGAACCAGCGGTCGTGGCTGATGACCATGACGCTGCCGGCGAACTCCAGCAAGGCGTCCTCCAGGGCGCGCAGGGTCTCCACGTCCAGGTCGTTGGACGGCTCGTCGAGCAGCAGGACGTTGCCGCCCGCGATAAGCGTCTTGGCCAGGTGCAGGCGCCCGCGCTCGCCGCCCGACAGCTTGCCCACCACCTTGTTCTGATCGGCTCCCTTGAAATTGAAGCGGCCCAGGTAGGCGCGCGACGGCATCTCGAAGCGGCCCACCGTCAGGAGATCGGCGCCGTCGGACACGGCGTCGAACACCGTCTTGTCGTCGGGCAGGGACTCGCGCGACTGGTCCACGAAGGCCAGCTTCACGGTCTTGCCCAGCTTCACCGAGCCCGAATCCGGCTGCTCCTTGCCGGCGATCATGCGGAACAGCGTGGATTTGCCGGCGCCGTTGGGGCCGATGATCCCGACGATGGCGCCCGCGGGTATCTTGAAACTGAGGTTGTCGATGAGCAGGCGGTCGCCGTAGGCCTTGCTGACGTTCTCGAACTCGATGACGTCATTGCCCAGGCGCTCGGCCACGGGAATGAAGATTTCCTGGGTTTCGTTGCGCTTCTGATATTCGTGCGAGGAAAGTTCCTCGAAGCGAGCCAAGCGCGCCTTGGCCTTGGCCTGCCTGCCCTTGGGGTTCTGCCGCACCCATTCGAGCTCTTTCTTGATGGTGCGCTGGCGGGCCGATTCGGACGCCTCTTCCTGCTTCAGCCTGTCGTCCTTCTGCTCGAGCCAGGAACTGTAGTTGCCCTTCCAGGGAATGCCGTAGCCGCGATCCAGTTCCAGTATCCATTCGGCCGCATTGTCCAGGAAGTAGCGGTCGTGGGTCACGCCCACCACCGTGCCCGGGAATTTGCGCAGGAACTGTTCCAGCCATTCCACGCTTTCGGCGTCCAGGTGGTTGGTGGGCTCGTCCAGCAGCAGCATGTCGGGCTTGGACAGCAGCAGGCGGCACAACGCCACGCGGCGTTTCTCGCCGCCCGAGAGATTACCGATGAGCGCATCCCAGGGAGGCAGGCGCAGCGCATCGGCGGCGATTTCCATCTGGTGCTCGATGTCGTCGGCGCCCGTCGTGGCGGCGGCGGCGATGATCGCTTCCAATTCGGCCTGCTCCGTCGCCAGCTTGTCGAAGTCGGCATCGGGCTCGGAGTAGGCGGCATACACCTCGTCGAGCCGCTTGCGGGCGGAAAACAGCTCTCCCAGGCCTTCCTCGACCGACTCGCGCACCGTGTGCTCCGGATTCAGCACGGGCTCCTGGGGAAGGTAGCCGATCTTGATGCCCGGCATGGGAATGGCTTCGCCCTCGATCTCGCGGTCCAGGCCCGCCATGATCTTCAGCAAGGTCGACTTGCCCGAGCCATTCAGGCCCAGCACGCCAATCTTGGCGCCGGGGAAAAACGACAAGGAGATGTCGCGCAGTATCTGCCGCTTCGGCGGCACGATCTTGCCGACCCGATTCATCGTGTATACGTATTGAGCCATAACAGGAAAACAAAGAATGAAGGGATAAAGGCCCGATTGTAGGCGCTACAGGAAAACCGTGGCATGACGCGCGGCCTCACGCGCTTCGAAACCACTTTGGGCGCGGGGCCCGATGCCTTAGAATATCGAATACGTTTTTTTCTTTTGACTCACATGTCCAGCCAGCAAGCCCCACAACTCGTCTTCACCGCCGAAGAACTCGACCTACTGGGCCGCAGCGCCGATGCGCTGAGCGCCTACATGGGCAAGCCCGTTCTGGCCGAAGTCATCGATGCCGGGGAAACCGGCTTCGAATGGGTGGTCTTCGGTGTGCCGCTGGACATCCAGGACGACCCGGGCGACCACGTGATCGTGCAGATCGGCGGCGATGGGGCCAAGCTCATCGGCAACACCGGCGGCATGATCATCGCCGACGGCGACGTGTTCGATTGCGAATACCTGTGGGCCATCCAGCTGTCCGACCTGGAAGGCGTGCGCTTCATCAAGGTGAACCAGGAAGGCGAGGAAATCGCCTGGACCGAGAACCTGCGCGACATCCTGCCCTTCATCATGAGCGACGAGCCAGTCGCCGACGACGATCCGGACGACGACAGCTACGATGACGACGACGATCGGGATGACGACATCTACGGCTCCGACTTCGACCCGCCCCGCACCCTGCACTGACGCGGCCGACCGCCGCTAAGCCGTCTGCGCCCTGACGCGATCGCGCACGTACAGCATTGCGCCCACGGGCCACATCAGGCCCACCAGCGTACAGGACGCCATGCCCCTCAGCCTGTGCCCTTTGGGCAGCGTCTGCCTGCTGTGCCGCAGGTGCAGCGAAAAGCGCGTGTAGCGCGCCGCCGCCATCAGGAAAGTCTGCGGCTGATAGCGGAACCAGGGCAGGCATTCCACCACGGTGTCCTGCGCCAGCAGCCACAAGCCCAGGGCGTGCTGCTGGCTTTCCCTGGCCTGCTGGGTCAGGGAATCGGGGCTGTCGTGATACACCCTGAACACCTGATTGACGAAGCGGGTCAGGTAACCGGCCCGCGCGATGGCGCGCCAGACCAGGCTTTCGGGGACGAAGCCCGCGATCTCTTCGGGAAAGGGAAACTGAAGCAGCACATCGGTGCGCAGGCAGCCGAATTTTTCGCCTTTTACGTGATACTTGAACGTCATGTCCAGCGCCGTGGCATCGAAGACGTCGCGCGGAAACATATCGCCCACGATGTGGCCATCGGGCTGAGCGCACAGGCCGGTGATGGCGACGAAGCGTGAACGGTCCCGAGGCGGGATCTCGCTCCAGACCAGCGCCATCGTGTACAGGGCATTCGCATCCAGGCTGTCGTCGCTGTCCAGCGCCACCACCAGTTCGCCGCTGGCCTTGCGGACGCCGCGGTTGAAGGCGGTCTTCTTGTGCTGGTTTTTCTGCCACATGTAGTGGATGGGAAAGCTGGCCTCCTGCTGCCAGCCCATGACCATGGCGCGGGTGCTGTCGGTGGAGCCGTCGTCGACGATCACCCACTCGAAGTCCTGGAAAGACTGTTCACGCAAGGATGAATACACTCTTTCCAGTGTGTGCGCCCGGTTATAAGTGGGCGTCACAACCGTAAAAAGATGGCGCCAGGTGGACATGTCGTTTTCTTTGGGTCTATTTTGACTATTGCGGTCATCATAGGCCAAAAAAAAACCGCAGACCCGGTATCTGCGGTTTTCTTGCCATACTAACGTTTTGACACAAAAGTGTCATCAAGCCGCATGAATGTGGCCTGGCAGCGCTGCTTCAGGCGCGCTTTACCTTTTCCAGCATCTTGAAAACGCCTTTGGGCGCGCGCACGAAAAGGCGCTTGAACGCCTTGCCAAGGCAACGGCGTTCAAGGGTGTTGCGACGCGTACGTTTGATTTCTGCCATGATGATCTCCGATCTTTGCATGCAAGGCTCGCAAACACGCGGCCCCTAAAAAATTCAGTCAACCCGTGATTCTACCTCAAAACAATCCCCCGACACAAAAAAATGCCCCCACGCTGCGCCTTCGGCTTGCTGTCCACCTCGCGGCTTGCATGCCGCTCGGATTCGCCAGGCACAGGACAGTCCATTAGGACTCTCCTGTGTCCGGGCTCATCCCCCAGGGGGGCGCTTTTTGCCTTGGGGCGGCCCGGCGGCAAAAAAGGGGATGCATGGGCACGTCAAAAAGAACGATTATCATATCGCCATGAGCTCACGTATCCGCATCTTCGGCGCACGCCAGAACAACCTCAAAAACCTCGATGTCGACATCAACACCGGTGAACTGCTGGTCGTTACCGGCGTATCCGGATCGGGCAAAAGTTCGCTGGCCTTCGACACCCTTTACGCCGAAGGCCAGCGGCGCTACGTGGAAACCTTCTCGCCCTATGCGCGCCAGTTCCTGGACCGCATGGACAAGCCCAAGGTCGAGCGCATCGAAGGCATTCTGCCAGCCATTGCCATCGATCAGGTGAATCCGGTGCGCAATTCGCGCAGCACGGTCGGCACCATGACCGAGCTGAACGACCACCTGAAGCTGCTGTTCGCACGCCTGGGCCGGCTCTACTGCCAATGCTGCGGCCGGCGGGTGCAGCGCGACAGCCCCGAATCGATCCAGCAGCAGCTGGCCGCGCTTTCGCAGTCCGGCGATCCCCGGCTGGTGATCACCTTCCCCATCGTGATCCCCTCGAACTACACCGAGGACGAGGTCCGCGGCTTCCTGGACCAGCAGGGCTATACGCGCATCCACCACGAAGAGACCCGGCTGCATACGCCCCCCGCCCCGAAGGGAAAAGGGAAAGGCAAGCGCGCTGCCAAGGCCGAGAAGCTGCGCGTCCTGCATGTCGTGCAGGATCGCTTCCGCTACGGCACCGCCGAGCCGCAACGCGTGATGGAAGCGCTGGATGCGGCGCTCAAACAGGGCGATGGCCATGTCACGGTCTACGCCATGCCCGAGTCCTCCGACGAGGGCGGCGCCGAAACCGCGTGGCGCTTCAGCAACCGCCAGCATTGCGCGAACTGCGACATCGAGTACAGCACGCCCCTGCCCAGCGCCTTTTCCTTCAATTCCCCGCTGGGCGCCTGCGAGTCCTGCCGCGGCTTTGGCCGCGTCATGGGCATAGACTATGGCCTGGTCGTGCCCGACGAGAAAAAGACCTTGCGCGGCGGCGCCATCAAACCCTGGCAGACCAACAGCTACAAGGAATGCCAGGCCGAGATGGAGCAATACGCCGGCGCGGCGAATGTGCGGCTGGACACGCCCTGGGAAGCCCTGGACGAACGCGAGAAGCGCTGGGTCATCGACGGAACGCCGGACTGGAAGGGCGGCGCCAACGCCTGGAAAACCCAGTGGTACGGCGCGCAGCGCTTCTTCGACTGGCTGGAATCGCGCGCCTACAAGATGCATGTGCGCGTCCTGCTGTCGAAGTACCGCAGCTATACCCCCTGCCCCGCCTGCGGAGGCGCACGGCTCAAGCCCGAAGCCACGCTCTGGCGCCTGGGCGGCGATACCCGGGCCGACGGCGACGGACGTTATCCGCGCTTCATGCCGGTCAATGCCGACTGGAGCCGCGAACTGCTGGACTCCCTGCCCGGCCTGTGCATACACGACCTGATGCGCCTGCCCATCGAGCGCGTCCGCGACTATTTCCTGGACATCAGCTTCGGCGCCAGCCTGGACGCCGCCATCGAACTGCTGCTTACCGAAGTGCGCACGCGTCTTAAATTCCTGTGCGACGTCGGCCTGGGCTATCTGTCGCTGGACAGGCAAAGCCGTACTTTGTCCGGCGGCGAGGTCCAGCGCATCAACCTCACCACCGCCCTGGGCACTTCGCTGGTCAACACCCTGTTCGTGCTGGACGAGCCGTCCATCGGCCTGCATCCCCGCGACATGCATCGCGTGGTGGAGGTCATGCATCGCCTGAGGGCCAACGGCAACACGCTGGTTGTCGTGGAACACGATCCGCAGGTCATGGTTGCCGCCGACCGCATCCTGGACATCGGCCCCGGGCCGGGCGAACGCGGCGGACAGATCGTCTTCGACGGCACACCGGCGCAATTGCGCCAGGCCGACACCCTGACCGGCCGTTACCTGGGCGACCGCCTGCGCGTGGAGGCCCCACGCCCCATGCCGGTGGCTGCCAACACGCCCCGCCTGCTTCTGGAGGGCGTACGGGCCAACAACCTCAAGAACGTTTCCATATCCATTCCCCTGGGACGCCTGGTCTGCGTCACCGGCGTGTCGGGCTCGGGAAAATCCACCCTGATACAGGATGTGCTGCACCCGGCCATATTGAAGCACCAGGGCAAGCCCACCGAAGCGCCCGGAGAACACGACCGCCTGCTGGGCGCGGAGCAACTGGCCGAGGTCGTCATGGTCGACCAGACCCCCATCGGCAAGACGGCCCGGTCCAACCCCGCCAGCTATGTGGGCGCTTTCGACGCCATACGCAAGCTCTTTGCGCAAGCGACGCTATCCCGGGAACGCGGCTATACCGCCGGCACTTTCAGCTTCAACACCGGCGACGGGCGCTGCCCGACTTGCGGCGGCACCGGCTTCGAGCACGTCGAAATGCAATTCCTGTCGGACGTCTATCTGCGCTGTCCGGACTGCGACGGCAAGCGCTTCCGCCCGGAAATCCTGGAAGTCAGGGTGGAACACCTGGGGCGCAGCGCATCGATCGATGAAGTCCTGGAAATGACCATCAGCGAAGCCCTGGATTTCTTCAGCGGCCTGCGCGACATCCAATGGGGCCTGGCGCCGCTGGCCGACGTGGGCCTGGAATACGTGCGCCTGGGCCAGCCGGTGCCGACGCTGTCCGGCGGCGAAGCCCAGCGGCTGAAACTGGCCGGCCACCTGGCCAGCGCGGCGCGCGACGGGATATCCACCGCCAAGGTCGCCCGCAAGGGCAGCCTGTTCCTGTTCGACGAGCCCACCACCGGCCTGCACTTCGACGACGTGGCCCGCCTGATGCGCGCCTTCCGCAAGCTGCTGGCCGCCGGCCATTCCCTGCTGATCATCGAGCACAACCTGGACGTGATCCGTGCCGCCGACTGGCTGATCGACCTGGGGCCGGAAGGCGGCGACGCGGGCGGCCAGGTCGTAGGCACGGGCACGCCCGAAGACCTGATGCGGATTCCGGAATCGCATACCGGCCAGGCGCTGGCCGACTACACCAGCGCCATCGTCTACGAAGACAAATCGCAGCAGGCGCGCCTGCTGGCCGAGCCGGCCCGCAACTACGGCGACACGGGAACCCCGCTGCAAAGCCTGCTGAAACGCGGCCGCTCGGCGGCGACCAGCATAGACATACTCAATGCCCGCGAACACAACCTCAAGGGCGTGAACGTAAGCATTCCGCGCGACACCTTCACCGTCATCACGGGCGTCTCGGGCTCGGGCAAGTCCACGCTGGCCTTCGACATCCTGTTCAACGAGGGCCAGCGCCGCTACCTGGAGTCGCTGAACGCCTATGCGCGCGCCATCGTCCAGCCGGCGGGCAAGCCCGACGTGGACGCGATCTACGGCATACCGCCCACGGTCGCGATCGAGCAGCGCACCAGCCGCGGCGGCCGCAAGTCCACCGTGGCCACCATGACGGAGATCCATCATTTCCTGCGCCTGCTGTATGTGAAGCTGGGCACACAGATGTGCCCCGACTGCATGGTTCCGGTCGAGCCGCAAAAGGCCGAGCAGATCGTTGCGCAGATACTGACGGACTACCGGGGCCGCCATATCGGCATCGTGGCGCCCCTGGTCAGCGCCCGCAAAGGCTATTACACCGACCTGGCCAAATGGGCGGCGGGCAAGGGCCACACGCACTTGCGCGTCGACGGCGAGTTCATTCCCGTTGCGCCGTGGCCGCGGCTGGACCGCTACAAGGAACACACCATAGAACTGCCAGTGGCCGACCTGCTGGTCGACCCCCGGCATGAATCCGAATTGCGCGAAGCCGTACGCAGCGCGCTGGAGCATGGCCAGGGCAGCTTCAGCGTGCTGCTCGACCTGACGCCGGAAGGCGCCGCATCGCTGGACGAGCGGCGCACGGCCGAACCCCGCTCCGCCCCGGAACAAAAGCATTTTTCGGTCAAGCGCGCCTGCCCAAGCTGCGGCACCAGCTTTCCCGAACCCGATCCCCGCATGTTCTCGTACAACTCCAAGCACGGCTGGTGCACCGCCTGCTTCGGCACCGGCCTGCAACTGACCGGTTTCGACGCCGAGCAGACCGGCGAGGAAACCGCCTGGAACGCCTGGTACGAAGGCAACAGCGAAACCTGCGGGGCATGCCACGGCGAACGGTTGAACCCGGTCTCACGCGCCTTCCGCTGGCGCGACCGGTCCATTGCCGAACTGGCGGCGCTGCCGGTGTCGGATGCGCAGGCCTTCTTCACCGGACTGGTCAGCCGTGGCCGCGAAGGCGAGATCGCCCGCGACATTCTTGCGGAAATCCAGGGCCGCCTGAACTTCATGCAGCAAGTGGGCTTGGGCTACCTGGCGCTGGACCGCGCCGCCCCCACGCTTTCGGGCGGCGAAGCGCAGCGCATACGCCTGGCGGCCCAGCTTGGCTCCAACTTGCAGGGCGTGTGCTACGTGCTGGACGAACCCACGATAGGGCTGCATGCGCGCGACAACCGGATCCTGCTCGATGCGCTGGCCGCGCTGGAAGGCCACGGCAACACACTGGTGGTCGTCGAGCATGACGAAGACACCATACGGCGCGCCTCGCACATCATCGACATCGGCCCCGGCGCCGGCGTGCGGGGCGGCATGGTGGTGGCGCAAGGCACGGTGCAAGACCTGATGGACAACCCTGCCTCGGTCACCGGACACTATCTGAAGAAGCCCTTGCCGCATCCCTTGCAGGCCCGCCGCCCCATCGACGGCGATACCGGCATGATCAACGTCGAGGGCGCGCACCTGCACAATCTGCGCAATGTGGCGGCCAGCCTGCCCGTGGGCCGGCTCAGCGTCGTCACCGGCGTATCCGGATCCGGCAAGTCCACACTGGCCCGCGATGTGCTGCTGGACAATCTGGCGCAAGCCGTGTCGCAGCGCAAGGCGCCCGCATGGCACGGCTGCGTCGGCATCTCGGGATGGGAACACATAGACCGCGTGCTGGAGGTCGACCAGACCCCCATAGGCAAGACGCCCCGCTCCTGCCCGGCCACCTATGTCGGCTTCTGGGACGACGTGCGCAAGCTGTTCGCCGACACCCGCGATGCGCGCGTGCGCGGCTGGACGGCGGCCCGCTTCTCCTTCAACACCGGTGAAGGACGCTGCCCGGTCTGCGAAGGCCAGGGCATGCGCACCATAGAAATGAGCTTCCTGCCCGACGTGAAGGTGCTGTGCGACGGCTGCAACGGCGAACGTTTCAATCGCGATACGCTGAACGTGACCTGGCGCGGCAAGAGCGCCGGCGAAGTCCTGAAGATGGAAGTGGATGAAGCCGTGGAGTTCTTCGCGGCGCATTCCAGGATCTCGCGCATACTGCAACTGATGCAGGACGTGGGGCTGGGCTACCTGACGCTGGGCCAGCCTTCGCCCACCCTGTCGGGCGGCGAGGCGCAGCGCATCAAGCTGGTCACCGAACTGGCCAAGGCCAGGCTGACCGACGGCGTCATCAAGACCGGGCGGGCCTCGCGCATACCGCACACGCTGTACGTGCTGGACGAGCCCACCGTGGGCCTGTCCATCGCCGACGTCGAAAAGCTGATCCATGTACTGCACCGCCTGGTCGAGGCGGGCAATACCGTCGTCGTCATCGAGCACAACCTGGACATCGTCGCCGAAGCCGACTGGGTGCTGGACCTGGGCCCCGAGGGTGGCAGCGGCGGCGGGCGGCTGGTGGCGCAAGGCACGCCCGAACACATCATCGGCCTGAGAGCCAAATCGCACACCGGCGCGGTCTTGCACGATTTCCTGGAAGCCGCCGGTTGAGCTCGTCCATGCCCATGCTTTGCCGCTATGAAAACCGGCTGACGGGCCAGGCGCTGGAACTGGACGGTTTCGTCCGCCGCATCGCCGCGCATGCGGCGGATGAACTGCCCGCCGCCTTCCGCCAGATCGCCGATGCGCAGAAGCAAGGCTGCTGGATCTCGCTGCTGCTGGACTATGAGCTGGGCGAATGGCTGGAGCCGGCCCTCTCCGAATCCGGCCCCGCCGCCGCTCATGGGAATCCGCCGGCGGCAGGCGGGCCGGCCCGGACCATCGAGGCCCCACGACGGCCGCGCCTGACCGCCTTGGTGTTTCAGCGGGCGCGTGAAGCTCCTGTGTGGGGACCGCCCGAATCCGACGGACCGATTTCCTTGCGCAGCCGCCCCCTGATCGACAAGCACCGCTATCTTGAACACATCGCCGGCCTGCGCGCAAGCATAGGGCGCGGCGAGCTGTACCAGGCCAACTACACCTTCCCCATCGCCCTGGAGAGCTCGGCGCCGCCGCGCGACCTCTACCGGCACATCGCGGCCAGGCATCCCGCCGCGCATGCGGCCTACATCGAAGACGGCGCACGCAGCATCCTGTCGTTCTCTCCGGAGCTGTTCGTGGCTCGCCAGGGCGCCACGCTGACCGTGCGCCCCATGAAAGGCACGGCACCGCGCCATATCGACCCCGTGCTGGACCGGCAGGCCGCGCAAGAGCTGCTGGGCAGCGAGAAGAACCGCGCCGAGAACCTGATGATCGTCGACTTGCTGCGCAACGACCTGGGGCGCCTGGCCACGCCCGGATCGGTCCAGGTCACCGATATGTTCACCCTGGAGCGCTATCCCTCCGTCTGGACCCTGACGTCCACTGTTACGGCCCAGGCGCCCCAAGCCGGCCTGGAAGACCTGCTGCGCGCCTTGTTCCCTTGCGGTTCGATCACCGGCGCGCCCAAGATCGCGGCGATGAACGCCATCAGGTCGCTGGAGGCTTCGGCGCGCGGCATTTACTGCGGCAGCCTGGGCTGGCTGGCACCCAGCGGCGATTGCTCGCTGAATGTGGCCATACGGACGATAGAAATGAAGGACGGGCGCAACGGCATATTCGGCGTGGGCGGCGGCATCGTCCACGACTCCCGGGCCGAACTGGAATGGGAGGAGTGCTTGTGGAAAGCGCGCATCCTGGATACCGGTTCCGCGGCGGATCCGGACACGCTCCCGACTTCCTCCAGCACCTGGGCACGCCATGGACTTGCAGAATATTCAGCTGATTGAAACCATGCGCGTCGAAACCGGACGGCGCATTCCGCTGCTGGCGGGCCATCGCCGGCGCCTGGAGGCATCGTGCCTGGCGCTGGGCCATGCCTTTCCGGGCGGGCGCCTGGATGCCGCCATCGAGGAATGCCTTGCGGGCCTGGGCCCGGATATCGTCCATCGCCTGCGGCTGCTGGTCGGCATGGACGGCGAGTTCTCGCTGGAAGCCAACCCGCTTCCTCCCACGCCGGCACCCGTACGGCTGCGCCTGTCTTCCGCGCCGCTGCAAGCCGATGCCGTGTGGCTGCGGCACAAGACCACGCGGCGGCCCTGGTATGCGCAGGCCCAGGCGTGGCTGGAGCGGCATCCCGAATTCTTCGACGTCGTGTACTGCAACGACAGGGACGAGGCCTGCGAAGGCGCCCGCAGCAATATCTATGTCAGGGACGCCTCGGGCGCCTGGCTGACGCCGCCCGTATCCTGCGGCCTGCTGCCCGGCGTCCAGCGCCAGGCCTTGCTGGACCAGGGCCTGGCGCGTGTCGCCGCGCTCAGCCGCCACGACCTGGAAAACGCGCCCGCCCTGCGCGTATCCAATGCCCTGCGCGGCTGGCTTGACGCCACGCTATAGCTCTTTCGGCGCCACGGATTTATGGTTATCCTGTATGCAGAGACCCAACCGAAGGACATGCATGCCCGATCTATCCGCTTTTCCCATCACCCGCAAATGGCCGGCCCGGCATCCCGAGCGCATCCAGCTGTATTCGCTGCCCACGCCCAATGGCGTCAAGGCCTCGATCATGCTCGAGGAAACCGGCCTGCCCTACGAGCCCCATCTGGTCAGCTTCGACACGAATGACCAGACTTCGCCGGAGTTCCTTTCCCTCAGCCCCAACAACAAGATTCCCGCCATCCTGGATCCCGATGGGCCAGGAGGCAAGCCGCTGCCGCTGTTCGAGTCGGGCGCCATCCTGATCTACCTGGCCGAGAAATCCGGGCGATTCATGCCGGCCGACGCCGCCGGACGCTACGAGACCATACAGTGGCTGATGTTCCAGATGGGCGGCATAGGCCCCATGTTCGGGCAGTTGGGCTTCTTCCACAAGTTCGCCGGCAAGGACTACGAAGACAAGCGTCCGCGCGACCGCTACGTGGCCGAATCGAAGCGACTGCTTGGCGTGCTGGACAAACAGCTCGACGGCCGCGACTGGATCATGGGCGACAGCTACACCATCGCCGACATTGCCATCTTTCCCTGGGTGCGCAACCTGATCGGCTTCTATGGCGCGGGCGAACTGGTGGGCATACAGGACTTCCACAATGTAAGCCGGGTGCTCGATTCGTTTTTAAGCAGGCCGGCCGTGGCGAAGGGGCTGGACATACCCAAGCGCGGCTAAGCCGGTTTCCACCGAAGCGTCAAAGGGGGTCATCATGTCTAATCGATTGTTGTCCGTCACCACAGGAGGCTTGTTCGCTTCCTGCCTGTTCCTGTCCAGCGCCTGGGCGCATCACGGCTGGGAATGGGCCGAAGCAGAACAGATGGAGCTTACGGGCACCGTGAAATCCGTTGCAATCATTCCGCCCCACCCCCGCCTGGACGTCGAGACACCGAACGACGGCGTGTGGCGCATCGAACTGGGCAATCCCTCGCAGACCAAGCGGGCGGGATTCGTCGAAGGATCGGCCAAGGTTGGCGACACCATCACCGCCACGGGCAATCGCGCCAAAGATCATGGCGAGAAGCGCATGAAAGCGGTACAGATCACCGTGGACGGCAAAACCTACGACATCTACCCCGACCGCATCAGGAAGGCGAAATAAGCCATGGCGTGGATGGAGTGGCTGGCCGGCCTGCCGCCGTCTTTGCTGCTGCAACAATCGGGCACGGCTTATCTGCTCGTGAATGCCGCCCATATCGTCTTTCTGGGCGTGCTGGTGGGATCCATTGTTTCGCTGGACCTGCGCCTGTTGGGGGCAGGCCGGTCGCTGCCCTTGAACCTTGTCGGCCCCTTTCTGTCGCGGATGGCGGCCGGCGGCCTGGCGCTGGCGATACTGACCGGTTTCTGGCTGTTCATTACGCAACCCGGCGAATACATCGGCAACACGGCTTTCCTGGTCAAGATGGCGCTGGTGGCGGCCGGTGTGCTGAATGCCTTGTGGCTGGGCGCCAGCACGGCCTGGCGCCAGGCGCTGCTGCCCGACGCCGCCGTGCCCGCCATTGTGCGAGTGCAGGCGCTTGCATCGCTGATGATCTGGCTTGCCGCCGTTCTGGCTGGCCGGTGGATCGCTTTCCTGTAGCGTTGACGGGCGCTAGGCGCCCGTTTCGGTGTGGCGGACCGATGTGATCACGATGCCGTCGGCATCGGCGTATAGCCAATCGCCCGTGCGGATGGCGTGGCCATGCAGCATGAGCTCGCCGCCGGCACGCGCGGGCGGCATGCTTGCAGGCCGGTTCGGCACCGCGGCCAGCGCGTGCACGCCCACCGGCATCCGGGCCAGTACCTGGGTGTCACGCACATAGCCGTGCATCAGCACGCCGCTCCAGCCGTTATGCACAGCCAGCGCCGCCATGCGGTCGCCCAGAATCGCGCAGGCTCCGACGGCCGTGGCATCCACCACCAGCACCCGCCCCAATCCGGGCTCCGTCAGAATCGCCGCAAGCGAACAGCCTTCGCTCGGACAAGCGCCCGGTACCGCCAGTATCGGCCCGAAATACCAGGGCCGGCCGCCGAACGATCGATAAACAGGCGGCAGCACGCGCAAGTTGAGCGCCGGCGTGCTCAAGGCCCGGTCGCAAAGATCGGCGGTGGTCCAGGTGGCATCGGGAGCGTCGTGATAACTGGGTGGCGTGAAGGTCTGATTCATTCCGTCGGCAAAAAAGTGTGAAGTCGAATACGGCTGGCGCTAGTATATTGCCTCTGTGCATGGCCGGCAGCAGGCTATGCTAAGGTTTGCCGCAGCTGACGCGTCCCGGCGTCATGAAGCCCCAAGGAGGTCCGGACCGGCCATGCTTCGTTCTCATATCGATCATCTCGTCGTGACGGCGCCCACACTCGAACAAGGCGCAGCCTATGTGGAAAATGCAGTGGGCATCGTCCCGCAAGTGGGCGGTGAACATCCGCGCATGGGCACCCACAACCTGGTGCTCAGGCTGGGCGCCGACGTCTATCTGGAAGTCATCGCCGTCAATCCGAAAGCGCTGCCGCCCGATCGCCCGCGCTGGTTCGAGCTCGATGGTTCGCACCCGACGCCGCGCCTTGCGACATGGGTCGCCCGCAGCAACAGCATCCATGACGCCTGCACGGCGTCGCCCGTGCCGCTGGGCCACGTCGAAGCCATGACGCGCGGGCAGCTGGAATGGAGCATCACCCTATCCGAAGACGGCAAGCTGCCTCTGCAAGGCATTGCGCCAGCCCTAATACAATGGCGGGGCCAGGCTCACCCGGCCGCCGCCATGCCGGACATGGGCTGTGCACTGATCCGGGTCGATGCCTTTCATCCGGAGGCCGGGTTGGGCAACCGCATGCTTGAAAGCATCGGTTTCGACGGGGTGCTGCGCATGCTGCCTGCGCCGGCCGGCAGCGCGCCCCACCTGGTCGCCTACATCCAGACGCCGTCGGGACCGCGTCAACTGGGCGGGACGTAGGCGCCGCAAGCACGGCGGCGGGAGTCGCCCTCCTGGCGGCTCATACGCTATACTCCAACGCGGGTGTTCACACATTGGGGTGTGGCAGGTTTATGCGATGGTCGGGCCGCCACGCGGTTTTCACACGACCCGATCCATGAACACACCCTCACTTATCCAGATCATTGGCGCCACCCTGTTCGGCCTGGCCGTCCTGCACACCTTTTCCACCAAATACTTCGAACGCCTGGCCCATACCCAGCCTCGCCATGCCGGCATCTGGCATCTGCTGGGCGAGGTCGAAGTGGTTTTCGGTTTCTGGGCCATGGTGCTGATGCTCTTCATGTTCGGCATCAACGGCAAACAGGAGGCAACGGCCTATCTGGAATCCCGCAATTTCACCGAACCCATGTTCGTCTTCGCCATCATGGTCGTGGCGGGCACACGGCCCATCCTGCAGCTGGCGGGCTCAGCCGTGCGGCTCATCGCTCACTACCTGCCCCTGCCTCAAGGCATGGCGCTTTACTTCCTGGTCCTAGCGTTTGTGCCCTTGCTGGGATCCTTCATTACCGAGCCCGCCGCCATGACGCTGGCCGCGCTGATGCTGCGCGATACCCTGTTCTCCCGCGAGGTTTCCAACAAACTCAAGTATGCGACCCTGGGCGTCCTGTTCGTCAATGTATCCATAGGCGGCACCCTGACCCCATTCGCGGCGCCGCCCGTGCTGATGGTTGCGGCCAAGTGGAACTGGGACATCTGGTTCATGATTTCCAATTTCGGATGGAAAGCCGCCATCGCCGTGCTGCTCAATGCGGGTTCGGCCATGCTGCTGTTCCGGCGCGAGCTGGGCCATATGGGGGCCCGGCCGCAAGATCGGAGCGGCTCCTTGCCCGCCGCGGTCATTCTGATCCACTTGATTTTCCTGATCCTGATCGTGGCCTTTGCGCACCACCCTCCCGTATTCCTGGGGCTGCTCCTGTTTTTCCTGGGATTCGCCACCGCGTACCAGCGGCACCAGGATCCGCTCATTCTCCGGGAGGCTTTATTGGTCGCCTTCTTCCTGGCCGGCCTGGTCGTCCTGGGAGGATTGCAGCAGTGGTGGCTGGAGCCCGTGCTGATGGGCATGGATGCGAACGCGGTTTTCTTCGGCGCCGCGGCCCTGACCGCCATCACCGACAATGCCGCGCTGACCTATCTTGGCTCCCTGGTGGAAGGCCTGAGCCTGGACTTCAAGACGGCGCTTGTGGCCGGCGCCGTTACCGGCGGCGGCCTGACCTTGATCGCAAATGCGCCCAATCCCGCCGGTGCGGCGATACTGAAGGAGAAGTTCTCCCACAATGCCATCCAGCCCTTGGGGCTGCTGATCGCGGCGCTGCCGCCAACCCTGGTTGCAGTCCTGGCCTTTCGCTTGCTGTAGGATCTGGCCCGAAAGGCGGGCAGCCGCGGGAAGCCGGCATCAAGCCGCTTTTGCCTGTGGATTTCCGCGAAAGAGCTTCCGGTATGCGGCCGGTGTCGTTTTAAAAACCGCCCGAAAGTGTTGCCTCAGCGAAAGCGCGGACCCGAAGCCCGCCTGCTGAGCCACGACATCGATGGATGCGTTGCCCGATTCGAGCATGTGTTGCGCATGCGCCAGCCGCTGGTTCAGCAGCCATTGCTTGAACGAGGTGCCCGTCGCCTGGCGGAAACGGCGTGTGAAGTTGCGCCGGCTCATCGCGGCGCGCCCGGCCAGCGAATCCAGGCTGTGGGCTTGCTCCAGGTGACGCTCCACCCACTGCAGCACCTCGGAGAATCGGCTGTCGCTGCGGGATACCGGCAGCGGCCGCTCGATGAATTGGGCCTGCCCGCCCTGACGCTGCGGCGCAACCACGAGCTGGCGAGCCACGCGATTGACGGCTTCGGCGCCACACAGCCGGCGCAACAGATGCAGGCAGCAGTCCAGGCCGGCCGCGACGCCGGCGGACGTCAGGACATCGCCCTCGTCCACATAAAGCACGTCGCGATTGACGTTTACTTTGGGGTAGCGCCTGGATAAGGCTTCGGCATAAGCCCAGTGGGTCGAGGCGGACTTGCCGTCCAGCAGGCCGGCCTGGGCCAGCGGAAATGCGCCAAGGCACAAGCCCATGATTCGCGCGCCCTGGGCGTGGGCACGGCGCAGCGCTTCGATCAGGATGGGCGGCGCCTCGCGGCAATCGTCATGCCAGGTGGGCATGATCACGATATCGGCCTCGTCCACCGTCGAAAGACCATGCTTCACGGCGATGTCGAATCCGGCCGACGTGCTCATGACCGGCTGCTCGAAGGCGCAGACGTCCACCTGGAAAGCCGGCGCCGCCGAATCTGCCTGCCTGGATCCGAAGACCAGGCAGGGAACCGACAGGTGAAACGGGGTCATGCCGTCAAACGCGATGACGGCCACTTTGTATCGATCAGGCTGGGTGAATGTACGCATGGCCCGATATTATCGTATATATGCCTTCGGGCCAATGTCTTTCCGCATAGGACGAACGGACAATAGGACCCATCAGGTGGCAGGCCCTGATTCGAAATCATCCGCCCGCCCATTTACTCAGGAGAGCATTATGTCTGTATCCCCCCGCCGCGCCTTGCTTGTCATCGACGTGCAGAATGAATACATCACCGGAAATCTGCTGATCGAGCATCCGCCCGTGGAGAACTCTTTACACAACATCGGCATTGCAATGGATGCCGCCCGCGCGGCAGGCATTCCCGTCATTGTCGTGCAGCACGACGCCCCCAAGGACTCGCCCCTGTTCGCCCAGGGATCCGATGCCTGGCAACTGCATTCCACGGTTGCGCAGCGCCCGGCGGACCATCGGATAAACAAGAAGATGGCCAGCGCATTCGCCGATACCGACCTCGCCCAATGGCTGGCGGATAAAAGCATCGATACACTGACCGTGGTGGGCTACATGACGCATAACTGCGATGCGGCCACGATTTATCATGCATCGCATGACGGGCTGAACGTGGAGTTCCTCGGGGACGCGAGCGGATCGCCGTCGTACAGGAACTCGGCCGGCAGCGCCAGCGCCGAGGAAATACACCGGGTATTCAGCACCGTGTTCCACTCCAGCTTCGCCGCCGTCGCCACGACCCGGGACTGGATCGCCGCCGTAAACGAAGGCCGCAAGATCGAGCGCGATAATATCTATCTGTCCAATCAGCGAACGAAGACAGGGGCCTGATTCACGCAAGCGTGCTCGCCGGCGGCTACCTGACAGGCTGTGGCCGGCGAACCGTCCTGACCACCCCAAGGTCTGCGCCGCCGCAGAAGAACAAGTCCCGGCCATCGGACTCGAGGCCCGATACGGCCGCTCCGGGCGGCATCTCCAGTATTTCCAGGACTTCTCCCGTCGAGGCATCGACCCGTCTCAGTTCACTGGCGCCGTCTTCCCAGGTGCCGTGCCAGAGATCTCCGTCCACCCAGCTGACCCCGGTGACATGGCGGTTGGACTGGACGCTGCGTAATACGGCTCCCGTTTCCGGATCGATCTGATGGATCTTGCGTTCCCGGTACTGTCCCACCCATAAGAAGCCTTCGGCCCAGGTCAGGCCCGAGACCTGGCCGTCAGGCGCCGGTATCGTTGCAAGCACGCGACCCGTATCAGGGTCGATTTTCTGGATGCGGCCCTTGGCCATCTGGAACAGATGTTTGCCATCGAAGGCGGTTCCGGCGTCGGCGGGAACGTCGATGGAACGCAACACTCTTCCGCTGTCGGGGTCGAGCGCATTCATTCGTCCATCCGTGGCAAACCAGACTTGCCGCCCATCATAGGTGACTCCGTGTATGCCCTCGACATCTGGAAGAGGCCCATATTCGCGAGTGACTTCAGCGCTTGATGTGTGCATGTTTTCAATCCTCAAGTAGTGTGGGGTTCATTCAAATACGAACCAGCCAAACTACACACTAGCCGATCGACATCGCGTCCGGGAGTAACAAAGCTGTCGTGAATCCCGGAACGGGGCAGGCAATCCAGCGGCGAGCGCGCCCCCTTCCAAACGGCTGCACCCTGCCCGATGCCGTCAATGCGTCGAGCTGCCTCTGCACGGTGCGCTGGCTGGCGCCAAGCGCAAGCGCCAGGGCCGAACTGGACCAGGATTCGCCGTCGGCCAGGAAAGCCAGTATCGCCGCATGCCGTTCCTCCACCGGCCTGGCCAGCACGGCGACGTCGCGCGCCCGGCGAGGCTCCAATGCAAAACCCCGTTTCGTCGCCCTTACATCGGCCAAAGCCCGAAGCTCCGCACGCAGGCGCCCCACTTCGACGCGCAGGCGTGCGCGATATGAATCATCGGCGGTCCTCGCACGGAAAATCCGCGCAACCAGCGTATCCCGCGACACATCGTGGGGCCATGCCTCCCCCAGCGCACGAGCAAGCGCAAACAGCACCGGACGCCGTACGAGCGAGACGGTTTTACCGGCGTCGCGCACGACATACCGGAACGCATCCAGGACCAGCGCCTCGGACTCCATGAGTGCTTCGACTTCACCGAGCCGCAATGAGCGCTCGAGTCCGCTGCGCATCAAGCGCGCCGCCGGCGCGTTCAGGACTTGAAGCGTATTGTCCACCTCCGCCGTCAGCGCGGGGATACCCGCTCTTTGCGCCGCGCGCCCGGCCCGGTCCAGCGCGGCATGCGCCGCGGCCGCCTTCAGGTGCCGCATCTGGATGCCGGCGGAGATCAGTTCGTGGATGGCCGCCATCGACGGCGGGAAGGACGCCGGATTCAACTGATCGAGCTTGCGCTCAGCCTCGTCGGGGTGTCCCAGCAGCAGAAGGCGGCGGGATTCGAGATAGCGCGCATAGGCGGCATTGGCCTTGTCGCCATGCGCCTCGAGCGTCGCCCGCGCCGCGTCGAGAGACTTCGCCGCCCAGTTCAGCTCGCGCGAAGCCAGTGCAATATCGGCTTCGGCGACGACGCATCTGGCACGAGCGACGGCCTGCCGTGCGCCGAAAGCGCGCATCGCCCTGCGCAAGAGCATTCTGGCACGGCTGAAGTCCCCCAACTGGGCCAGGGCAATTCCTCGAAGCGCAAGCGCGGGCGCATCGTCGCGCAAAGCGACCCGATCAAGGGCACCCAGAGGGTCGCCCGCCGCCAGCGCATGCGCCGCAGCCGAGATCATCGAATCCATCAGCCTCCCATAGATCGCGGCTACGGCACGCGGGTTCCGCTAGCCCGCCTTCTCCTGGATCTTTTCTCCCCCGCGCTCGATGTCCTGCCCGGCGCCGCGGAAGGTATTGCTGCATCCGGCCGCAAGCGCCGCCAAAAGCAACATCGATAGCAAAATCCGCATTTTTTTCATGTCGTTCTCCTGAGCAAGGCCACCGCCTTGCGGAATCACCCGCCTTGGCGGCCGGGCCTCGATGCCCCAGCAAATTCCGGACCCGCCGCCCGTGGCGGCGGGTCCAGGGTCCGCTCCCCGTTTTCTCCTGCTGCATCCCGCCTTTGCCTGAGCTATGCTAAGGCTTGCACAGCCCCTCATCGAGAGGACATGGCCCGTCATGCTCCGTTCGTACACCGATTCTATCGCCATTGTTCCCGATACTCCGTCCGTATCCCGCCCATCATGAAACTGACCATATTCCATATCGATGCATTCACCGACACACCCTTCAAGGGCAATCCGGCCGCCGTGGTGCCCCTGAATACCTGGCTGCCCGAAGCCGATATGCAAGCCATCGCGACCGAAAACAATCTTTCCGAAACCGCGTTCTTCGTGCTCGATGCCAACGGCAAGTTCCACATTCGCTGGTTTTCGCCCATGACCGAGATCGCGTTTTGCGGGCACGCCACACTGGCCAGCGCCTATGTGTTGTTCAGGCATCAAATGGCCGCATCGCCAGTGACGTTCTGGGCCAAGGCTGTCGGAGACATCGTCGTTGTGCAGGGCGACGACGGGCTTATCGAAATGAGCTTCCCGAATCGCGAGCCATCGCCCCTGGCCGCCGCGGACATTCCTCCTGCGCTGAAAGAAGGCCTTTCCATCGAGCCGCTTGAAGTCCTGAAGAACCAGCAGGCCTATATTGCCGTGTACGGCAGCCAGGACGATGTCCTGAATGTCGTGCCGGACCTGCAGCGTCTGAAAGCCTTGGCGCCGCTGGACGTGGCTGTCACCGCACCCGGCGTCCAGCATGATTTCGCATCGCGTTATTTCTGGCCGGCAAACGGCGGCGACGAGGATCCGGTCACCGGATCCATCCATGCCGGCCTGGCGCCCTACTGGGCCCGGCGCCTGGGCCAGCCTTTGCTGACGGCTTTGCAGGCATCCCGCCGGGGCGGCTTGCTGACATGTCGAGTCGAAGGCGACCGCGTGTATGTGTCGGGCTCTTGCGTGCAGTACCTGGAAGGCACGATCGAAGTCTGAGTCTTCGATGAAGCCGTATCGGGGCGAAACATCCACACCCCCGAACCGCTGGCCTCAGGCCGTGAACCGCCCGGTCAGCAGCCAGTGCAAGGCTTCGTTGGCCGCCGCCATGCCCATGGTGGCCGTAACGGTCACCGCCGAGCCATAGCCCGCGCAGGACAAGCCCTGCAAGGCCGCGGCCTGCGGCGCCTGGGCCGCCATCTGTCCCAGTTCCTGTCTGCCATCGGCCACTCCGGCCATCGGGTCCCGCCCCTCCGCCTTGCCGCCGGCACCCAGCCAGTGCGCCGGCAGCAAGGCCGGCTGGTCGAGCCACAAGGCCCGCACGCCCATTCTGGGCACGCGCTTGCGCACTTTGCCGGCCTGATCCGAAGCCTTGGGATAACGGTGCTGGCGCCTCAGCGTATTGCGCAGCTTGGACAGCAGCGCATCATTGACGGCGGCCGAGAGATCGCCGGCGCGCAGGGCCAGCGGGTTGGTCTTGCCGCCCGCGCCGCCGCACACCACGATGGGTATGGACCGGCGCTTCGCCTCCAGGATCATGGCGATCTTGGCGGGGGCCTGGTCGGTGCAATCGATGACAAGCCGGGTGTCGGCCGGAATGAGCTCTCCGACGTTGTCCGGGCTGACGAAATCGTCGATCATCGCCACCCGGCACCCCGGATTGATGCCATGCACGCGCTGAGCCATGGCCACCACCTTGGCCTGCCCCAGGGTTTCGGTCAAGGCGTGCAACTGGCGGTTGACATTGGATTCGGCGATATGATCGAGATCGATCAGCCCCAGCGCGCCCACCCCCGAACGGGCCAGCGCTTCCGCGCACCAGGACCCCACGCCGCCTATGCCCGCCACCGTCACATGGGCGGCGCCCAGCCGCCCAAGGCTGTCCGGGCCGTACAAGCGCTCGAGGCCGCCGAAACGGCGCAGGGTATCGGGAGGAAAGGCATCGGACATGTCGGGCTCGGGAATCGATGGGATGGATCGCCGGCGCACTATCGGTAAGCGGCGGGGCCAGAAAAGAAGTTTACCGTACGCCCCGCCGGCGTACTGCCAAAAAGCGACAGACGGCACAAACGATCGGGCGGACGCCCCGGACTGCCGTAAAATAAGGCGTGCATTCGCGCCAGGAGCCGCCCGCAAAGTGAACACCGTTTTTTCGCCCGACCCCCATCCCATCCCCGCCCCCGGCAGTTTCCGCCTGCTTACCGAAGCCGAACGACACGCCTCCCTGCAACAATCGCTGGCTGGCTGGAAGGCCGATGAAGACATCTGGGTTTACGGCTACGGCTCCTTGATCTGGCGACCGGAGTTCGAGTTCACCGAAAAGCGCGACGCCCTGCTCCATGGCTATCACCGCGCCCTGTGCCTCTGGTCGCGCGTCAACCGCGGCACACCCGACCAGCCCGGGCTGGTGTTCGGCCTGGATGCCGGAGGCTCCTGCCGGGGCATGGTCTACCGCATTCCGGCCTGCGATGTGCCCGGCACCATGGAAGCGCTCTGGCGGCGCGAGATGCCCAGCGGCGCCTACATCCCCAAATGGCTCAGCTGCCGCACCGGCCATGGCCTTGTCACGGCCCTGGTCTTTACCATGAACCGCAACACCGATGCCTACGTGCGCGGCCTGCCCACCGAGCGCCTGATCCATATCGTGCGCAATGCCCATGGCAGCTATGGGCCCTGCGTGGAGTATGTGCTGGAAACGGCGCAGGCCCTGAAGCAGTCGAATATCCATGACAAGCGGCTGCAAGCCTTGGTGGGCGAGCTGCGCAGTTCACTGGCGGGCGGCGCCTGAGCCCGCGCCGCCGCGCCGGCCGACGGCGCGACGGCCGCGAAGTTTGCGCGCAAGCGAGTAAACTATGGCTTAATCACTTTTATCCTTGCCGCCATGTCCGTTGCCGATATCCGCCAGAAGTATGAAAAGTTCGAATTGCTTGAAGCGTCTCTGGCCGCCACGCCGCTGGAACAATTCACCCTGTGGTTCGGCGAAGCGCTGAAAGCGCAGGTGCCCGAGCCCAATGCCATGACGCTGGCCACCGCCACGCCGGCCGGCCGGCCATCGGCACGCATCGTCCTGCTCAAGGGCTTCGACGAGCGCGGACTGGTGTTCTTTACCAATTACACATCCCGCAAGGGCGATGAGCTGGCCCGGAACCCTCACGCCAGCCTGCTTTTCTTCTGGCCGGAGCTCGAACGCCAGGTGCGCCTGGAAGGCGCCGTCGAAAAAGTATCGGCGGCCGAGTCCGACGACTACTTCCACAGCCGTCCCCTGGGTTCGCGCATCGGCGCCTGGGTGTCGCCTCAAAGCCAGCCCATCACGCGCGCCGAGCTCGAAGCCCGCAATGCCGCCCTGACCGAATCGCTGGGCGCCGAGCCGCCCCGGCCCGAGCACTGGGGCGGCTATCGGCTCTCGCCCGATTACGTCGAGTTCTGGCAGGGTCGCCCGTCACGCCTGCACGACCGCCTGGTATTCCAGCGCGGCCCGGACAAGCAGTGGTCGCGCATGCGCCTGGCGCCCTGATCGCGCTGCCGGCTTCACTTTATGACAGCGACCCCACCCGATTTCGATTCCCGCTTCTTCCGATCGGCGCTAGGCCGCTTTGCGACCGGCGTGACCGTCATCACCACCGAAACCGCCCAGGACACAAAGCCCGTGGGGCTGACGATCAGCTCCTTCAATTCCGTGTCCCTGGATCCGCCCATGATACTGTGGACCTTGTCGAAGAAAGCGTCATCGCTGGCGCATTTTCTGCAAACCCGCCGCTATGTGGTCCATGTGCTGGCGGCGCCCCAGCTGTCCCTGGCCAAACGTTTTGCGCAAGGTCCCCAGGCCGAGCGCTTCAAGGGGCTGGCGTTGGCGCGGGCTCCGGGCGGCACGCTGATGCTGGATGCGGCCGAATGCGCCGCCTGGTTCGAATGCTACAACCTGACCCAGCACGACGCGGGAGATCACACGATCTTCATCGGCCAGGTGGAACGTTGCCATCGCAACTTCGGCCAGCCTCTGGTTTATCATGCCGGCGACTTTGATCTAACCCCTTCGACCGAACCGCTGTCCGGCTGAGACCGGCCGGCATATTCTTTTTGATGTAGAAAACTATGGCAGCAGATATAGACTGTGTCGTCCTGGGAGCGGGCGTTGTAGGCCTGGCCGTGGCCCGTGAATTGGCGCTCGCCGGACGGGAAGTGCTGGTGGTGGAGGCGACCGAAGCCATCGGCACCGGCACCAGCTCGCGCAACTCCGAAGTCATCCACGCCGGCATCTATTACGCGCCGGGCAGCCTGAAAGCCAGGCTATGCGTCAGCGGCAAGGAAATGCTTTACGCCTATTGCGCCGAGCGCGGCATACCGCACAAGCGGCTGGGCAAGCTCATCGTCGCGGCAACGCCGGAACAAAGCGCCAAGCTGCAGCAGATCGCCGACCAGGCCGCCCGCAATGGCGTCACCGACCTGTACCGCATCAGCGGGGCCGAGGCGCGCGAACTGGAGCCGGCGCTGGTGTGCGACGCGGCGCTGGTGTCGCCCTCCACCGGCATCATCGACAGCCACGCGCTGATGCTGGCCCTGCAGGGCGATGCCGAGAACCACGGCGCCCAATGCGTCTTCCACACGGAATTCAGCGCGGGCCGCATCCTGGATTCGGGCGAATTCCACCTGGAGTTCAAAGGCGACGAAGCCATGGAGCTGACCGCGAATTGCGTCATCAACTCCACCGGACTGTCGGCGCCCATGACGGCGCGCAAGCTGCTCGGACAGCCGGAAGCACTGATACCGCCGGCCTACTTCTGCAAAGGCAACTACTTCACGCTGGCCGGCCGCTCGCCCTTCGGCCGGCTCATCTATCCCATGCCCAACGAGGCCGGCCTGGGCGTGCACCTGACCCTGGACATGGGCGGCCAGGCCAAGTTCGGCCCCGATACGGAATGGGTGGACCACGAAGACTACACACTGGACGCCCGCCGGGCCGACGCTTTCTACGAGGCTGTGCGCAGCTATTGGCCCGCCCTGCCCGACGGAGCGCTGAACCCCGGCTACACCGGCATCCGGCCCAAGATCGTCGGCCCCGGATCGCCGGCCGCCGATTTCATCATCGCCGGCCCTTCGTCCCACGGAGTCCCCCAACTGGTCAACCTGTTCGGCCTGGAATCGCCCGCCCTGACGGCATGCCTGGCGATTGCGCAAACAGTCAAAGCCTCTTTGTAGTTCCCCGCTCAGTACAAGACACCCCCGCTGCATCCCACATGAACGACTATATCCTGACCCTCTCCTGCCCGGATCGCACCGGCATCGTGCACAGCGTCAGCAGCTGGCTGCTGGACCTGCACGGCAACATCATCGACGCCCAGCAGTTCGGCGACCTGGAAACGCAACGCTTTTTCCTGCGCGTCCATTTCGTGCTGCCCGAGCCGACCGACGTCCCCGCCCTGGAAGCCTCTTTTTCCTCCGTGGCGGCCAGGTTCGGCATGCAGGCCAAGATCTACGACGCGCGGCGCAAGAGCCGCCTGCTGATCCTGGTCAGCCGCCAGGGCCATTGCCTGAACGACCTGCTGTTCCGCACCCACAGCGGACAGCTGCCGGTGGAGATCGCGGGCATCGTGTCCAACCATCGGGACTTCGCCGGGATGGCTCACGCCTATGGCATCCCCTTCCATCATCTGCCGGTGAATGCGGATACGCGTGCCGACCAGGAGCAGCAGATACTGAATATCGTGGACAAGGAGAATGTCGACCTGGTCGTGCTGGCGCGCTATATGCAGATACTGACGGACAGGCTGTGCAAGGCGCTGTCGGGCAAGGCCATCAATATCCATCACAGCTTCCTGCCCAGTTTCAAGGGGGCCCGCCCCTATCATCAGGCGCACGCGCGGGGCGTGAAGATCATCGGCGCCACGGCGCATTACGTGACCGCCGACCTGGACGAAGGCCCCATCATCGAGCAGGACATCGAACGCGTGGATCACGCCATGAGCGCCCATGACCTGACCCAGGTGGGCAGCGATGTGGAATCCCTGGTCCTGGCGCGCGCGGTGCGTTCGCATGTGGAGCACCGCATCCTGCTGAACGGCCAGCGCACGGTGGTCTTCCGCTAGCCTCCGACGGCCACGCCTTCGCGCCGCGGATCCGCTCCTCCCTCCAGGCCGTCGGGCGTAAGCACGATGCCCTGCAGGCCGCTGGGAAAATCGACTTCCCGCACTTCATGCCCCATGGCCCGCAAGGCGGGGGCCAGGCCAGGCAGCCGGCCTTTTTCCAGCTCGGTAAAACGATTCCGGCTGCCGTAGTTGGGCAAGTCTATGGCCTGTTGTATATCCAGGCCCCAATCCAGGACGCCCAGCAGGGTTTTTGCCACGTAGTTGATGATGGCCGCCCCGCCCGGCGAGCCGATGGCCATGAAGGGCTTGCCGTCCTTGAGCACGATCATGGGCGCCATCGAACTGCGCGGCCGTTTCAGGGGTTCCAGGCGGTTGGCCACCGGCTTGCCCTGCTCATCCACATCCGACAGCGAAAAATCCGTCAGCTGGTTGTTCAGCAGGAAGCCATCCACGAAAATCTTGCTGCCGAAAGCCGTTTCGATCGAGCTGGTCATGGACACCACATTGCCCGCCCGGTCCACCGCCACGACATGACTGGTGGATGGCAGCTCGGGCGAAGCGTCCTGGCCCCGGGTCGCCTTCAATCCCGCCGGGTCGCCGGGCGGCGCCCTTCCCATGGTGGCATCCGCTTCGATCAGCCCCGCCCGCAGGGCCAGATAGCGCCGGTCCAGCAAGCCTTTTACCGGCACGTCGATGAAATCCGGGTCGGCCACGTATACATCGCGGTCGGCGAATGCCAGCTTGCCCGCCTCGGAGAAGTAATGAACCGCCTCGAGCGAGGTGGGCGGCAAGCGGGCAATCGGCGTATGCGACAGGATTTCCAGCATCTGGATCACAGCCAGCGGGCCTGAACTGGGCGGCGGCATGCCGCAAAGCGTATAGGCCTTATAGGGCGCGCACAGCGGCGGGCGCGCTTTGGCCCGATAGGCGGACATGTCGGCCAGACTGAGGTCGCCGGGCACGGCATGCGAGGCGACCGCGCCGACGATGTCCCGCGCCGCCTTGCCCTCATAGAAGGCTTGCGGCCCGTCCCGTGCAATGCTGCGCAGCAAGGCCGCGAACGCGGGGTTCCTCAGGATATGGCCGACAGGCCATGGCCGGCCCTGTGTATCGTAGAAATAGGCGGCGGCCGCCGCTTGCTGCCGCAAGGCCTGGTTGTCCTCCAGCAAGGCATGCAGTCGCGGGGACACCGGAAAGCCCTTCTCGGCCAGATCGATGGCGGGTTGAAGCAGGCTGGCCCAGCTTGCCCGGCCATGCCGTTCGTGCATCAGTCCCAATACCGCCACCACGCCCGGCACGCCCACAGACCGCCCGCTATTGACGGCATCCCGGAAGGGAATGGCCTTGCCGTCCTTCATGAAACGATCACTGTGCGCAGCGGCGGGCGCCGTTTCACGGCCGTCGTAGGACTGCACCACGCCTTGCTTCGAGTCGTAGCGGACGACAAAGGCGCCGCCGCCGATTCCCGAAGACTGCGGCTCGACCAGGTTCAATACCATCTGCGCCGCGATCAGCGCATCGGTGGCGCTGCCGCCCTCGGCCAGAATGCGGGCGCCGGCCTGGCTGGCCAACGGATTGGCGCTGCTGATCATGTAGTCACGTGCGCGCGCAAGACGGCGCTCGCCCAGCCCGGTGCCGGCTTCAGGCTGGAAGTCCTCCTTCGCCTGAATGAGGCCGGCCTCGCCGGCGTCCAGGGGCGGGGCCGCGAAGACGGGCCAGACGCAGGCCGCGGCCAGCAGCAGCGCCACGCCGCACCCCAAGGCCTTGCTTCCCATGGCGGCCAACCCGCCTGCGGGCCGGAGCGAGGGATTATGGATCATGTTCTCCTCCATCATGGTTGTGTGATGCCGGCCAGCCATGACTCGAAGGCGATCAAGGCCTCACTGCGTTCACTGGACACCGGATAACTGAAGAAGTAGGCGTCGCTGACGGCCAATACGCCGGGAGACGGTGCAACAAGGCTGCCACGGGCCAGTTCGTCCTGCGCCAGGAAGCGCGGAACCAGGGCGACGCCCAATCCGGCCCGGACGGCCGCCAGCGTCATGGTGAACAGTTCATAGCGCGGACCGGCGCTCATCGACGGCAGGTATTCCTTGCCTTGCGCCTGATACCACTGGCGCCAGGCATCGGGCCGCGACAGCATGTGCAAGTGTGTCAGGCCATCCAGGGCGCGCAGCGGATCCGCAGCGTCCGCCACCAGCTCCGGAATGCAGACCGGCAGCAGCTCCTCCTCGTCGAACAACTTTATGCCCGCCGTCTGCGGCCAGATCTGCGCTGCGTGGTAGATGGCCGCGTCGAAGGGATGATCGTTGAACTGGAAGGGCAGGGTCCGCACGGACAGGCTGACCGCGATATCGCCATGCAGGCGCTGGAAATCGGGCAGGCGCGGCACCAGCCAGGTGGTGGCCAGGGTGGGCAGCACGGCGATGTGCAGGCTGCGGCCCATGCCCGAGCGCGACACCAGCCCGAAGGTGTCCTTCTCGAGTTGCTCCAGGTGATGGCGCACGCGCGCCGCGTATTCCGCGCCGGCCTCGGTGACGGCAACGCGCCGGCGCACCCGGGTCAGCAGCTGCACCCCCAGCCGCTCCTCCAGGCCGGTGACCTGGCGATAGACCGCGCTGTGAGTCAGCGACAGCTCTTCGGCCGCCCTGGAAAAAGAACCCAGGCGCGCCGTGGCCTCGAAAGCCTGCAGCGCGCCCAGATTGGGTATGCCATTTCTCATGGACTGATCTTAGTGCAATGCCCGCGCCGGCGGTAGAATCGACGGCGACGGATGTTGATCGGCGTCTTGCATACTATGCATAATAGGCAAGACATTGTGCAATTTTATCAATTGCGTTGTGCAGCCAACGCACATTATTCTCGAACCTTATGAAAGCAAGCTCACACCCCACCCCGCGCCCCCGCCTGGGCGGCCACATTCTTGTCGATCAACTGGCGGCGCAAGGCGTAAAACACGTGTTCTGCGTTCCCGGAGAAAGCTACCTGGCGGTGCTGGACGGCCTGCACGACGCTTCCATCCAGGTCACCGTATGCCGCCAGGAAGGCGGCGCGGCCATGATGGCCGACGCCTACGGCAAGCTTACCGGGGAACCCGGGATCTGCATGGTCACGCGCGGCCCTGGCGCCTCGAACGCCATGGCCGGCGTGCATATCGCCATGCAGGACTCCACGCCGCTCATTCTTTTTGTGGGCCAGATCGAGCGCGGCATGCGGGAACGCGAAGCTTTCCAGGAAATGGACTACCGCGCCGTCTTCGGCACGCAGGCCAAATGGGTCACCGAGATCGACCAGGTCGAGCGCATACCGGAAATCATCTCGCGCGCCTTCCATGTGGCCACCTCGGGGCGCCCCGGCCCAGTGGTCATCGCCCTGCCCGAGGACATGCTGGTGGAACAGGCCGAAGTGGCCGACGCACCGCATTACGAAATTCTTGAAACCGCGCCCACCGCGCAGCAGATGGAAGCCTTGGCCGAGCAACTGGCACGGGCCCGCAAGCCCATCGCCATCCTGGGCGGAACGCGCTGGAACCAGCAGGCGGTGGACCGGTTCGCCGGTTTCGCCGAGCGGCAGAAGTTGCCGGTGGCCGTGCAGTTTCGCCGCCAGATGCTGTTTCCCACCAGCCACCCCTGTTTCGTGGGCGACGTGGGCCTGGGCGGCAATCCCGCGCTCATGCAGTACATCAAGGATGCCGACCTGATCCTGCTGGTGGGCGGCCGCATGTCGGAGATCGCCAGCCAGAGCTACACCTTGCTGGACATACCCGTGCCAGTCCAGACCCTGGTGCACGTGCATCCCGACGCGCAGGAACTGAACCGGGTCTACCGGGCCGACCTGGCCATCAATGTGTCGCCGATATCGTTCGCGCAATCCGTCGCCGGCCTTCAATGCGCCGCGCAGCCGGCCTGGGCGGCGGAACTGGACGGCATGCGCGCCAGCTATCTGGCCTGGACCGACCCGCAAAAAATCAGTCACCCCGGCGCCCTGCAGATGGGCCAGGTCATGAGCTACCTGCGCACCGCCCTGCCGGATGATGCCATCATGTGCAACGGTGCGGGCAACTACGCCACCTGGCTGCACCGTTTCCACCCCTTCACGCGCTACGGCACCCAACTGGCGCCGACGTCGGGCTCCATGGGCTACGGCCTGCCCGCCGCCGTGGGCGCCAAGCGCATCGACCCGTCCAAGACCGTGGTGTGCTTCGCCGGCGACGGCTGCTTCATGATGCATGGCCAGGAGTTCGCCACCGCCGTGCAGTACCAGTTGCCCATCATCGTGCTGCTGATCGACAACGGCATGTACGGCACCATACGCATGCATCAGGAACGCCATTATCCCGCGCGGCTGTCGGCAACCACCTTGCAGAACCCCGATTTCGCCGCCTACGCCCAGGCGTTCGGCGGCCACGGGGAACGGGTCGAGACGACGGAGCAGTTCGCGCCCGCCTTCGAGCGCGCCCTGGCCAGCGGCAAGCCGGCCATACTGCACTGCCTGATCGACCCTGAAACCATCTCGCCCACGACCACCTTGCAGAAAATCCGCGAGCAGGCCCTGGCGGCCCAGTCGTGACGCGCTGGCGGAGCCGGAACCGGCCCGCCACCCCTATCTGAACCTTTGAACTTACTGAATCGGAGCACCCCTATGTCGGCAGCCCCCTCTTTCCATTGGCAAGACCCTCTTTTGCTGGATGCACAGCTTACCGAGGAAGAACGCATGGTGCGCGACGCCGCCCAGGCCTACGCCCAGGACAAGCTTGCCACCCGCGTCCTGGAAGCCTTCCGCCACGAAAAAACCGACCCCGCCATCTTTTCCGAAATGGGCGAGCTGGGCCTGCTGGGCGCCACCATTCCCGAAGAGTACGGCGGCGCCGGCTTGAACTACGTCAGCTATGGCCTGATCGCCCGCGAGGTCGAGCGCATCGACTCGGGCTATCGCTCCATGATGAGCGTGCAGTCCTCGCTGGTGATGGTGCCCATCAATGAGTTCGGCAGCGAAGAGCAGAAACACAAATACCTGCCCAAGCTGGCCAGCGGCCAGTGGATAGGCTGCTTCGGCCTGACCGAACCCAATCACGGCTCCGATCCGGGCGGCATGGAAACCCGCGCGGTGAAGACCAGCGACGGCTACCGCGTCAGCGGCAACAAGATGTGGATCACCAACTCGCCCATCGCCGACGTGTTCGTGGTCTGGGCCAAAGTGGTCGGCGGCGACGACGACGGCAAGATCCGCGGCTTCATCCTGGAAAAAGGCATGAAGGGCCTGTCGGCCCCCGCCATCCACGGCAAGGTCGGCCTGCGTTCGTCCATCACCGGCGAGATCGTCATGGACGAAGTCGAGATCGGCGCCGAGCAGATGCTGCCCAAGGTCAGCGGCCTGCGCGGCCCCTTCACTTGCCTGAATTCCGCGCGCTACGGCATTGCCTGGGGCGCGCTGGGCGCGGCCGAGGCCTGCTGGCACACCGCCCGCCAGTACACCCTGGACCGCAAGCAGTTCGGCCGTCCCCTGGCCGCCAATCAGCTGATACAGAAAAAACTGGCCGACATGCAGACCGAGATCACCCTGGCCCTGCAGGGCTGCCTGCGCCTGGGCCGCATGAAGGACGAAGGCACGGCCGCGGTGGAAATCACCTCCATCATGAAGCGCAACTCCTGCGGCAAGGCCCTGGACATCGCCCGCCTGGCCCGCGACATGCTGGGCGGCAACGGCATCTCGGACGAATTCGGCGTGGCACGCCACCTGGTCAATCTGGAAGTCGTGAACACCTATGAAGGCACCCATGACGTGCATGCGCTGATCCTGGGCCGGGCCCAGACCGGCCTGCAAGCCTTTTTCTAAGGCAAGGCCGCAAGCAAACAAAGGGCTGCCCGCGGCAGCCCTTTGTGCATGCATGGCGCGGAATCAACTGTGCGGCGCGCCTGCTCCTGCATTAATCCAACCAACGGAATACTAAGCTCCGGGCGGCGTTCCCAGATCGAACAGGCTGGTGGCCTCGACCTCGAGCACCTGTTCGTCGCGCTGGTTGAACACGCGCCACGACCAGCGCATGATGCCCAGGTCGTCGCGTGTGGACGACGTACGCACGGAATCGACCGTGGCCTCCAGCCTGATCGCGTCGCCCGGACGCACCGGCAGCAGCCAGCGCAGCCTTTCCAGGCCCGGCGATCCGAAGGACTCGGAATCGTACAGAGCCGCATCCACGGCCATGCGCATGGCCAGGCTGCACGTGAGCCAGCCGCTGGCGATCAGGCCGCCCCAGCGCCCCTTCTTGGCGTGCTCGACGTCGACATGGAACCACTGCGGATCGTACGACTTGGCAAAATCCAGCATCTGGTCCTGGTCGACGACGACCGGCCCATGCTTGATGACCATCCCAACTTTGAATTCGCTAAATTTCATGGCAAAACCCGACCATTTCTATGACTGGTAAGCGAGGCAGTTTAACCCTAAAGGCGGTATGGGGTTTGCCTCGCCCCGCGGTCAATAAGTCTCGAAGTGCAGCCTGCCTTGCGATTTCAATTGCGCATGCAGATCCGTCCATGGCCGGCCCGCATCCGACGCCACCGATTCCAGCGCCTGCAGCACGCCGTCTTCCATGCCCTTCAGTCCGCATACATAAATGCAGGTGTTCTCGCTTTCCAGCAGCGCAAGCACATCGGCGGCCCGCTCGCGAATCAGATCCTGTACATAGCGCTTGGGCCGCCCCGGCTCGCGCGACAGCGCCAGGTTGATGTCGATGAAATCCTTGGGCAGATTCATCAGCGGCCCGAAGTAAGGCAGCTCGCGCTCGGTCCGCGCGCCGAAGAACAGCATCAGCCTGCCCTTGAACGCGGTTTCCTTCAGCATGCGCCGGCAGCGTTCGGTCATGGCGCGCATGGGCGCAGAGCCCGTGCCGGTGCAGATCATGATGATGTTGGCATCGGCGTGATTGGGCATCAGGAAGGTGTTGCCGAAGGGGCCGATGACCTTGACCGTGTCGTTCTTCTTCAGGTCGCACAGGTAGTTGGAGCACACGCCCGCCGCCTCCTTGCCGTCGTAGTCGGTGGTGACCCGCTTCACGGTCAGCGACAGGTTGTTGTAGCGCGGACGCTCGCCGTCGCGCGGGCTGGCAATGGAGTACTGGCGCGCATGGTGCGGGCGCCCCGCCCCATCCGTGCCGGGCGGAAAGATGGCGATGGACTGGCCTTCCAGCACGGGAAACGATGTCGTGCCGAAGTCCAGGACGATGTGCCGGATGTCGCTTTCGGTATCGTCGCCGGTTACGCGATAGTTGCCGACCACCGTCGCCGTCACGGGATTCTTGTGGGTGTACAGGTTGACGTAGGGATGCGCCGCCGACCAGGGCGGTATGCTGGACCCGGCCGCCGTCGAAGGCATGCCTTCCAATGGCGAGATCTCGTCCGGCGCGTCCGCCTGGACGGCCTCTTCAGCTTGTGGGTCCGCCGGAGTTTCGCCATCCGCCATGCCGTCGGGGATGTCCTGCGCCGCGGGCAGCACATCCCAGCCGAACTGGTCCTGCATCGAGTAAGCCTGGTCGGACAAGACCTTCAGCCAGTTGTCGATCGCGCCCGTGGGACAAGGCGGCACGCAAGCCATGCAATGATTGCAGATGCCGGGGTCGACTACGTAGTTGTTTGCATCGTGCGTGATCGCGTCGATGGGACAGGTCTCTTCGCAGGTATTGCACCGTATGCAGATCTCGGGATCGATGAGGTGCTGATTCAGCACCCTGGACGGTATGGGCGCATTCATGTCAGTTGAAGCGGATGTACTCGAAGTTGATGGGCTGGCGGTTGACGCCGATGACCGGAGGAGCGATCCAATTGGCGAACTTGCCCGGCTCCACCACGCGCCCCATCAGCGATGCGACGAATTCGCGGTCTTCCGGCGTGGGCAGCCATTCGTGCTCGTGCGCCTTCCATTGTTCTTCGCTCAGCACGGTTCCCTCGGGAGAGACGCGGATGCCGGCCAGGGTGCCGATGCGGCGATTGAAGGCCTTGTGCGGCACTTGCAGGCGGAAGGCGATGCCGTTCTTCTCCAGCACCTTGTTCCAGCGGCCCACGCCGGCCATGGAGTCCTTGATGAAATCGTCGCGCAGCACTTCGTTCAAGGCGTTGAGCATGGGCACTTCGATTTCGCGCAGTTGCCCGTTGACCACCTCGAGCACGCGGTAGGTGTCGTTCTTCAGGACGTGGTCGTCCGTGCGCTTGCCCTCTTCATACCGGCCCTTCAGGCCGGAACTGTAGAAAATGGCCGCATTGGAGGACTGGTCGGCGCCGAACAGGTCTATCGTCACGCTGTAGTGGAAGTTCAGGTAGCGCTGGATGGTGGGCAGATCGATGACGCCGGCGGCGCGCAAGGCGGCCGGATCCTCGGTCTTGAGCTGGTTCATGACCTCGGCGGTGCGCTGCAGAACACGCGACACGCCCGATTCGCCCACGAACATATGATGGGCCTCTTCGGTAAGCATGAACTTGGTGGTGCGGGCCAGAGGATCGAAGCTGGACTCGGCCAGGGCGCACAACTGGAACTTGCCGTCGCGATCGGTGAAATAGGTGAACATGTAGAAGGCCAGCCAGTCGGGCGTTTTTTCGTTGAAGGCGCCCAGGATGCGCGGGCTGTCCTCGTCGCCGGAATTGCGCTGCAGCAGGGCATCGGCCTCTTCGCGGCCGTCGCGGCCGAAGTAGCGGTGCAGCAGGTACACCATGGCCCACAAATGGCGGCCCTCTTCGACGTTGACCTGAAACAGGTTGCGCAAGTCGTATTGCGAAGGCGCGGTCAGGCCCAGGTGGCGCTGCTGCTCGACCGAGGCAGGCTCGGTATCGCCCTGCGTGACGATGATGCGGCGCAGGTTGGCGCGATGCTCGCCGGGCGCGTCCTGCCATACGTCGCGGCCGATGTTCTCGCCGAAGTGGATCTTGCGGCTGCCGTCCTGGGGCGCCAGGAAAATGCCCCAGCGGTAGTCCGGCATTTTCACGTGGTCGAAGTGGGCCCAGCCGTCCGGCTGCACGCTGACGGCCGTGCGCAGGTAGACGTCGAAATTCTGGGCGGCCTCGGGGCCCATTTCCTGCCACCATTGCAGGTAGTTGGGCTGCCAGTGCTCCAGCGCGCGCTGCAAGGCGCGGTCGCCCGACAGATTCACGTTGTTGGGTATTTTTTCCGAATAATTGATGCCTGACATGTCTGCTCTCCTAGGGGATGTTCCGTTCCTTATGCGTCGCGCCAAGAGGCCCTAGACGCGGTTCCAGTCGAAGCTGGCCTGCTCGCCCTTGCCGTACAGCTTGAGCGCGCCCTTTTCGCCGGCGGCGTTGGGACGGTTGAAGATCCAGTTCTGCCACGCCGTCAGGCGCCCGAATATGCGGGTCTCCATGGTTTCAGCGCCGCCGAAACGCAGGTTGGCCTCCAGGCCCGTCAGCGCATCCGGCGAAAGCGCCCTGCGCTCTTCGAGTGCAATCCGGATCTCGTCGTCCCAATCGATGCTGTCGGGCGAGAAGGTGACCAGGCCCAGCGATTCGGCTTGTCGCGCGGAGATCATGTCGCCCATGGCGCCACGGATCGCATCGAGAGGCTCGGATTCTTCATAGAAACGGCGGTTCAGCCGGCTTTGGCCGTTGACCATGGGGTAATGGCCCAGATTCATCTCGCTGACCGCGATCTGCGCCGGCCGGGCGGCATCCGGATCGTCCAGCATATAGCTGCGATCGCAAGCCAGCGCCAGTTCAAGCAAGGTACCCGCAAAGCAGGAGCCTTCCTCGATCAGGGCGAACATCGAGCGCGAGCTGACATCCAGCCTGGCCAGCGTGCGGCGCAGCATGCCCAGGGTTTCGCGGACCAGCCAATGGTCCGCATGACGCTGCAGGGTCTGATCGCTGTCCAGGACCAGGGCCGGATCTCCGCTGGTCTTGAATACCCAGCTGCCGATATCCAGTTCGTTGGTGCGCAGATGCAGGATGGCGTCATCCAGCTCGCGGGCCAGTTGCAGGGGCCACCACGCGTCGCCCTGCGCCACGATGCCGTCGATGTCCTTGGGCGCGGCCGCCTCGGGCCCGCGCACCGTCCAGGTGGCCAGCCGCTTCTCGCGGTCTATCTTTACCTGAACGTATTTGTAGTCGATGCCGCTGCTGGAATCGACCCGCTGCAAGGGTGTCAGGCTGATGCCTTTGGCATCGGCCGGGCGGTCGCTTTGCGAGGCGAGTTCGGCGGCCCGTCGCCCGACCTCTTCCTGGAACTGCGCGGGCTTGATGATCTGATCGACCAGGCGCCAGTCCTTGGCGCGCTGGCCGCGCACGCCCTCGACCAGGGTGCAGAAAATGTCGGCGTGGTCATGGCGCACCTTGCGCTTGTCGGTCACACGCGTCAGGCCGCCCGTGCCCGGCAGCACGCCCAGCAGGGGGACCTCCGGCAAGGACACTGCCGAGGAGCGGTCGTCGATCAGCAGGATTTCATCGCAGGCCAGCGCCAGCTCGTACCCGCCGCCCGCGCAGGCGCCATTGAGCGCCGCCACGAATTTCAGGCCGCTGAACCGGCTGGAGTCTTCGATGCCGTTGCGGGTTTCGTTGGTGAATTTGCAGAAGTTCACCTTCCATGCATGCGAGGACAGGCCCAGCATGAAGATGTTGGCGCCCGAACAGAAAATACGGTCCTTCAGGCTGGTGACCACCACCGTGCGGACTTCGGGATGCTCGAAGCGTATGCGCTGCAGGGCGTCGTGCAATTCGATGTCCACGCCCAGATCGTAGGAGTTCAGCTTGAGCTTGTAGCCCGGACGTATGCCGCCGTCTTCCGCCACGTCCATGGCCAGCGTCGCAACGGCGCCATCGAAGGACAGCGTCCAATGCCGGTACTGGGAAGGGTCGGTACGGAAATCGACGTGCGTGCTGGCTTCGGTCATGAGAGGGTCCCTGATTTGAAACTGAAGAATACTGCCTGCCCTGAGGCCTTGCATGCATAATATTGCAGATAAAATTCAGTGTCAATAAAACATGCATGAAAATGCATTTCATGGCGGGCCTGCCGATACATCGGAACACCCCGGGGTGACCGCCTTTTGCGTGTGAGGGCGACGGCTAGGCCGCCAGGCTGGCCGCCTCGCGGACATGTGTGCGCAGTCCGTCGAAGCATTGCTCCAGAGTGACGTTGCTGGTGGAGCAGATCCAATCGGCCTTGGCGTAAAAGCCCTCGCGGCTGGCCAGGATGCGCTTCAGGTCGGCCATGGCTTCATTGTTGCCGGCCATGGGGCGGAAGTCGCCTTGCGCCATGACGCGCTGCATGTGCTCTTCGGGGCTGGCCTTGACCCAGACCGTATAGCAATGGGACAGCATCAGATTCATGGTGGCCGGTTCCGAAACCAGCCCGCCCGGCGTGGCCAGCACCATTTCCGGGTAAAGCTGCAAGGTTTCCTCAAGGGCGCGGCGCTCGTAGCGGCGATAAGCGGTAGGCCCGTACAGGCTGTGAATTTCCAGGATGCCGCAACCGGCGACGCGCTCGATTTCCGCGCTGAGCTCGACGAAGGGATAGCCGATATCGGCAGCCAGCAGACGGCCCAGCGTGGACTTGCCGGCGCCGCGCAGGCCGACCAGGGCGATCTGACGCATGCGGTTGCGGCGTCCCGACGAAACCGGGTCGTCGAAGAGCCGCATCAGCGCTTCGCGCGCCTGCTGCAATTCCTGTTCGGACCGTTTTTCCAGTAATTCGCGGATGAGCAGCCATTCGGGGCTGGCCGTGGTGACGTCGCCCACCAGCTCCGCCATGGCGCAGTTGAAGGCATGGGCGATCTGCCGCAGCACCAGGACGGATACATTGCCCACGCCCAGTTCCAGGTTGGCCAGGTGGCGTTCGGAGACGCCCGCCGCCCGCGCCAGCTCTTTGCGGGTCATGCCGCGTATGGCACGCATGCGCCGGACGCGTTCGCCCAGGGAGGCCAGATAAGGGTCTGCGCCGTTGGAGGAGTCGAGCAGGGCCACGGCCGCTTTCCGATCCAGCAATTTCTTTTTCACCCAGAAAAACCCTTAGCTATCAATGAACATGCATTATAGTGCTTGACTTGCCAGAACAAAAGCCCTAATTTCCACCCTGTAGCGGCAAAAGTTGACATGCATCAAGATAGATCGACGCGCATTACAAGGACCCGGCCATGAGCGGCACAGAAGCATTCCAGCAATTGATCCAATCGCTTACCCGCGAGATCGGCGCACGCCCGCTCGACGCGGCGCTGCAGGCCGACCTGCGGCGTCTGTTTCCCTATGAAGGCGAGGTATGCCAGCGCATACTCCAGGCCTGCAAGCAGGGCATGGAAGAGGGCTGGATGTGCAAGTATGAACAAGGCGGCATACGCTATGGCCGCGTCATCAAGCCGGGCCCCGAACTGCACGGCTATTCGGTCGACGTCGTTGAAATGAACGACGTCGCCGGCCCCGAGCACCGCCACCCCCTGGGCGAGATCGACCTGATCATGCCGCTGGAAGGCCAGGCCCTGTTTGACGGCGCGCCGGCCGGCTGGCTGGTCTACGGTCCCGGCACGGTCCACCGCCCTACCGTCAGCCAGGGCCGGGCGCTGATCCTGTACCTGTTGCCCGAAGGACAAATCGAATTCACCCGGCAAGCGGGCGGCCAACACTGAACAGCGCGTCCGCCGCGCCGCCCGCCATGCGGGCACACCATAAAAAAACTTCCGGAGACCCACATGCAAGCCTGTCCGACCGAGCTGAACTTCGCCGCTCACCTTGTGCAAATCAATGCCGCCAGGGCGGACAAGCCTGCCTACATCGACGACCGGCGCAGCCTGAGCTATGGCGAACTGGCTGCCGGAATCGCCCGCTTTGCCGGCCTGTTGCAGAACCTGGGCATCCGGCGCGAAGAGCGCGTTCTGCTGCTGATGCACGATACCGTCGATTGGCCCGTGGCTTTCCTGGGCGCCCTGCACGCCGGGGTGGTGCCCGTGGCCGTCAACACCCTGCTGACGTCCGACGACTATGCCTATATGCTGCGCCACAGCCGCAGCCAGGCGGTGTTCGTATCGGGAGCGCTGCTGCCCGTCTTGCAGCAGGCCATGTCCGGCGAGCATGACGTCAAGCACGTCGTGGTGTCGGAAGCGGTCGACGAGCTGCCCGCGGGCGCGCATGAGTTCCAGCAATTGATGGCGCAAGCCGAAGAGCGGCCCGCCTGTCGCACGGCGGCCGATGAAGTCGCCTTCTGGCTTTATTCCTCGGGTTCGACCGGACAGCCCAAGGGCGTGATTCATACGCATGCCAACCTGTGGTACACGGCCGAGCTCTATGGGAAGCCCGTGCTGGGCGTCAAGGAAGGCGACACGGTGTTTTCCGCTGCCAAGCTGTTCTTTGCCTACGGCCTGGGAAATGGGCTGACTTTCCCGCTGTCGGTGGGCGCCACCACGGTCCTGATGGCCGAACGCCCCACGCCCGATGCGGTGTTCAAGCGCCTGACGCAGCATCGCCCCACCGTATTCTGCGGCGTCCCCACCTTGTACGCCAGCATGCTGGCTTCGCCCGGGCTGCCCGCCCGCGACAGCGTGGCCCTGCGCATCTGCGCTTCGGCCGGCGAAGCGCTGCCCAAGGACCTGGGCAACCGCTTCCTCCAGCATTTCGGCTGCGACATCCTGGACGGCATCGGCTCCACCGAGATGCTGCATATTTTCCTGTCCAACCAGCCCGGGCGCATACGCTACGGCACCACCGGCCAGCCGGTGCCCGGCTACGAGGTCGACCTGCGCGACGAGCATGGCCAGAGCGTTCCCGTGGACACCATCGGCGACCTGTACATCAGGGGCCCCAGCGCCGCCCTGATGTACTGGCACAACCGGTCGAAATCGCAGGAGACCTTCCAGGGCCACTGGCTGAAAAGCGGCGACAAGTACACCCGCGACGCCGATGGCTACTACACCTACGCCGGGCGCAGCGACGACATGATCAAGGTCAGCGGCCAGTATGTGTCGCCCATCGAAGTCGAAAACACGCTGGCCCAGCACGACGCCGTGCTGGAGGCCGCGGTCATCGGCGTGGCCGACGGCGATGGCCTGATGAAAACCACCGCCTATGTCGTGCTGCGCAACGGCGGGGCGGGCGATTCCGCCATCGAACACGAATTGCAGGCTTACGTAAAACAGCACCTGGCGCCTTTCAAGTATCCTCGCAGTATTCATTTCATCGACGACCTGCCCAAGACCGCCACCGGAAAGATCCAGCGCTTCCGCCTGCGTCAACTGAACAAATAGACCCGACCCATGAATCAAGCCATCGCCGACCCCGCCATCCAGCTTGTCCCGGTACACGCCATGGGCCGCGACATGACGATCGAATGCCAGTGGATCGCGCCGGACAAGACCGAAGGCGACCTGCTGGTGTTCCTGCACGAGGGGCTGGGATCGGCATCGATGTGGAAAGACTGGCCCGCCCGGCTCTGTGCGGCCGCCGGCTGCCGCGGCCTGGTCTTTTCGCGCTATGGATACGGCAACAGCACTCCGCGCCCCCATGATGAAAAGTGGCCCGTCGACTTCATGCACATTCAGGCGCGGGACGCCCTGCCGGCGCTCTTCCAGGCGCTGGGCATCGACGGCGAGCGCCCCATTCTGTTCGGCCACAGCGACGGCGGCTCCATCGCCCTGCTGTATGCCGCCATGTATCCGGAACGGGTCAAGGCCATTGCCGTGGCGGCGCCCCACATCTTCGTGGAAGACATCACCATTTCAAATATCGAACAGGCGCGCGTCGCCTACCTGACCACCAGCCTGCCGGAAAAGCTGGGGCGCTACCACCAGGATCCCGACTCCGCCTTCTGGGGCTGGAACGACATCTGGCTGAATCCCGGCTTCCGCGCCTGGAACATCGAGTCCTTCCTGGACAGGATCGCCTGTCCCGTGCTGGCGATACAAGGCGAAGGCGACGAATACGGAACCCTGGACCAGATATACGGCATACGGCGCCTGGCCCCGCAAACCGAATTGTGCGTCATTGCGGACTGCGGCCATTCGCCGCACCGCGACCAGCCCGACACGGTGATCGGCGCCGTAAGCACCTTCATGGGCAAACTCAATTCGCGCCATCCCTGATTTACCGCCACACCGCGCATTGCGCATAATGCAGTCATTTTTATAAAAACCGAAGGAGCAGACAAATGAAACATGTATTCACAGGCGCCGCCATGGCGACCGCGCTCGCCCTGGCCAGCGGCAGTGCCCTGGCCAGCGTCAAAGTGGGCTTCATGCTGCCCTACAGCGGCACCTACGCCGCCCTGGGCCAGGCCATTGAAAACGGCTTCAAGCTTTATGTGAAGGAGCAAGGCGGCAAGCTGGCCGGCCAGGAGCTGGAATACTTTCAGGTCGACGACGAATCCAATCCGTCCAAGGGGCCGGACAACGCCAACCGCCTGATCAAGCGCGACCAGGTCGACGTATTGGTCGGCACCGTGCACTCGGGCGTGGCCATGGCGCTGGCCAAAGCCGCCAAGGATTCCGACACCACGCTGATCATTCCCAATGCCGGCGCCGACGCCATCACCGGGCCGCTGTGCAGCAAGAACATTTTCCGCACCTCGTTCTCCAACTGGCAGCCCTCGTATGCCATGGGCCCCGTTGCCGCCGAGAAAGGCTACAAGACAGCCGTCACCATTACCTGGAACTACGCGGCAGGCAAGGAAGCCATCGCCGGCTTCAAGGAATCGTTTGAAAAGCACGGCGGCAAGGTCGTGAAGGAACTGACCCTGCCCTTCCCCAACGTCGAATTCCAGCCCCTGCTGACGGAAGTCGCCTCGATCAAGCCCGACGCGGTCTTCACCTTCTTCGCGGGCGGCGGCGCAGTGAAGTTCGTACAGGACTATGCGGCCTCGGGCCTGGGCAAGACCGTGCCGCTGCTGAGCAGCGGCTTCATGACGGACGGCACCCTGAAGGCGCAGGGCGAATCGGCCCAGGGCCTGTTCACCACGCTGCACTATGCCGATGGGCTGAACACGCCGCGCGACAATGCCTTCCGCGAAAACTACTCCAAGAACTACCCCGACATGCAGCCCGACGTCTATGCCGTGCAAGGCTATGACGCCGCCCAGCTGCTGGCCGCGGGCCTCGAGGCGGTCAAGGGCGATGTCTCCAAGAAGGAAGCGATGCGCAGCGCCATGAGCAGCGCCACCATCGACAGTCCGCGCGGCAAGTTCACCCTGTCCAAGGCCAACAACCCCATCCAGGACATCTACCTGCGCCAGGTCAAGGGCGAGCAGAACCTCAGCCAGGGCGTTGCCATCAAGGCGCTGGCCGATCCGGCCCGCGGCTGCCGCCTGTAAACGGAGAGGCTTCGTGGACCCGGTCATATTCCTGATCCAATGCCTGAATGCGGTGCAGTACGGCCTGCTGCTGTTCCTGGTGGCAAGCGGACTGACGCTGATATTCGGCATCATGGGCATCATCAACCTTGCCCATGGCAGCTTCTATATGATCGGGGCCTACATGGCCTTCGCGCTGCAGCCCGTGGTCGCCCAGTATGCGGGCGGAGGCTTTCTGGTCACCGTCCTGCTCTGCCTGCTGCTGGCCATCCTTCTCGGCTATTTTCTTGAATGGGCCTTCTTCAGCTTTCTGTACCGTCGCGATCACCTGCAGCAAGTGCTCATGACCTACGGGCTGATCCTGGTGTTCGAGGAATTGCGCAGCCTGGCCGTTGGAAACGACGTGCACGGCGTCTCGCCGCCGGCCTGGCTGGCGGGCTCGATCGCGCTGGGCGACGTCATGACCTATCCGGTCTACCGGCTGTTCATCTCCATTGTCTGCCTGGTGGTCGCCGGCCTGCTGTACTGGGTGCTGGGCCGCACGCGGCTGGGCATGATGATACGCGCGGGCGCCAGCAACCGGGAGATGATCAGTTCCCTGGGCATAGACATCAACCGCCTGTACCGCATCGTGTTCGCCATCGGGGTCGCTCTGGCGGCACTGGCCGGCGCCATCGCCGCGCCGGTCTCGTCGGTCTACCCGGGCATGGGCAACAGCGTGCTCATCATCTGCTTCGTCGTGGTCGTCATCGGCGGCATCGGCTCCATCAAGGGCGCCTTCCTGGCCGCCATGCTGGTGGGCTTCGTCGATACCTTCGGGCAGGTCTTCTTCCCCAGCATCGCCGGCGTGCTGGTGTACGTTCTGATGGCGGGCATTCTTCTTTTCAGGCCCGAAGGGCTGTTCAAACAAGGCTGATTCATGCAAGCTACCTTGCGCTCTTTTTGCATGGCCGGGCTGCTGTGCCTGTTCGCCCTGTTTCCGCTGGTCGCCAATGATTATTACATCAGCCTGGCGATCAAGATCATGATCTACTCCATCTTTGCGCTCAGCCTGCAATTGCTGGTGGGCGGCGCGGGCCTGGTCAGCCTGGGCCATGCCGCATTCTTCGGCATCGCGGCCTACGCCACCACGCTGCTTTCCCCCGAATCGGGGCCGGGCAACCTGCTGTGGCTGTTGCCGGCCGCCATGATCTGCGCGCTGGCGTATGCGCTGTTGACGGGCGCCCTGGCGCTTCGCACCCGCGGCGTCTACTTCATCATGGTGACGCTGGCCTTCTCGCAAATGGCCTATTACGTCTTCCACGATACCGACGTGGGCGGCGGCAGCGACGGGATCTACCTATACTTCAGGCCCGAACTGCGGCTGGGCGATAGCGTGCTGCTGAATGTCGACAGCCCGTACAGCTTCTTCCTCTTCACCCTGGCCTGCCTGGTTCTGGTTTGGGCCTTCCTGGCCATGCTGATGCGCTCGCGCTTCGGCGCGGCGCTGACCGGCATCCGCGTGAATGAACAGCGCATGCGCAGCGCCGGATACTCCACCTTCAATTACAAGCTGGTGGCCTATGCTCTGGCCGGCGCACTGGCCGGCGTCAGCGGCCTGCTGTACGCCGCCAAAGACGGCTTCGTCAACCCCGAACTGCTTGCCTGGGAACAATCGGGCCTGGTGCTGCTCATGGTGATCCTGGGCGGCAGCGGCCGCCTATGGGGCGCCATCCTGGGCGCGGCCGGCCTGACGCTGCTGCAAGAAGCCTTCCAATCCCAGGCCCTGTTCGGCGACTGGTCGGCCCACTGGCATCTGACCTTCGGCCTGTCCATCATCGCGCTGGTGGCCCTCATGCCCAACGGCCTGATCGGCATGCAGGCACAATGGCGCGGCCGTCCGCGACCGGCCTCCGCCCCTTCTCCCAGGACGAAATCATGACAGACGTGCTCCTGTCGGCCAGAAACATAAGCCGCCGCTTTCGCGGACTGACCGCCCTCGACCAGGTCTCGCTGTCCCTGGCGCGCGGCACCGTGCATGCCGTCATCGGCACGAACGGCGCCGGAAAATCCACCCTGGTCAGCGTGCTGGCCGGCGAGCTGGCGCCCAACGAAGGCAGCATCTTCCTGCACAGCCAGGAAGTCACGTCCTGGCCGCAGCCGCGCCGCGCCCGCGCGGGCCTGGGGCGCAGCTACCAGCGCACCACCATTTTCCCGTCGCTCACGGTGCATGAGAACTGCCGCCTTGCCGCGCAAGCCAGGCATCAGGCCTTCTGGAACTGGGCCTCCCCGGCCAGCGGCTGCCGGCTCAGCAATGAAGGGGCCGATCAGGCCATTTCGCTGGCGGGCCTGGAGCATGACGCGCGCCAGGTGGCCGGATTGCTGTCGCATGGCCGCAAGCGCCAGCTCGAGATCGCCATGAGCCTGGCCACCGCGCCCAGCGTGCTGCTGCTGGACGAGCCGCTGGCCGGCATGGGCCCGGAGGAAACCGAAAGAATGCTGGACCTGCTGGCATCGCTGAAAGCCGGGCATGCCGTCCTGCTGGTCGAGCACGACATGGATGCGGTCTTCAGGGTGGCCGACGAGATCACCGTCATGGTCAATGGAAAAGTCATCGCCCATGGGGCGCCGCAGGCCATACGCGACAATCCCGATGTGCAGGCGGCCTACCTGGGAGACGGCGAATGAGCCCCCTGATCATGGCCGATGCGGTGCATGCGCATTATGGCGAAAGCCATGTCCTGCAGGGCGTCAGCCTGCGTATCGGAGCCGGTGAATCGATCGGCCTGCTCGGGCGCAACGGCATGGGAAAAAGCACCCTGATACGGACCATCATGGGACACGTTCCGGCGACCGGCGGCACCATTACCGTACGCGGCAGGGACTGCACGCGTTCGGCGCCCCACCAGGTGTCGCGCCTGGGCGTGGCCTATGTGCCGGAAGGCCGGGGAATATTCCCCAACCTGAATGTGCGCGAGAACCTGCAGGTGGCCGCCCGCCGCGGTTACGACGGCCGGAACGACTGGACCTACGAACGGGTGCTGGATACCTTTCCCCGCCTGTCCGAGCGCCTGGATCATGGCGGGCAGCAGTTGTCGGGGGGCGAGCAGCAGATGCTGGCCATCGGCCGCGCCCTCATGACCAATCCCGATGTGCTGATCCTGGACGAAGCCACCGAAGGGCTGGCGCCGCTGATCATTGCCGAAATCTGGCGCATCATCGCAGCCGTGCGCGGAACCGGCATGTCGACCCTGATCGTGGACCGGAACTACCGCAAGGTGCTGGCCCACACGGACCGCTGCGTGGTGCTGGAAAAAGGCTGCCTGGTCGAGGCGCAGGACAGCGCCGCCCTGGCCGAGCGTCCCGAAACACTTATGCGCTATCTGGGCGTTTAAGGCCCTGTCCATGTTGCCTGCATTGCCAGCCCATTGCCGGCCGGCACAGCGTCCGTTTCAGCGCTGACAGGCCCCAGCCCGCGTTACGACGGCTCGAAGGCCGCGGCCGCGCGGCCTATGCGGTCATTCACCGCCTGCCAGGCAATGCCGCGTGGCGGCCGTTCCATCAGGATGCGGGCATAGCCCTGCTGGTCCAGGCGGCGCAGCAGGGAATAGAGTTCGCGGGCATACGCAGCGGGATCGTCCGGGCACTCCAGCCAGTCCACCTGCTCCATAGCGGGTCCCGCATGGCCCGGAAACACCACGGCCGCCGTGCGTCCGGAGACGGGTTCGGCCGCGGCTTGCAGCAGGCGGTCCAGCGCTTGCAGCAGCAAGGGCGTGCGGGGCGCGTAGTGCGCCTTGAGCGAGCCCGAGACCTGCGGCGCCGCCGCATCCGGCCGGGCCGGCTCCACGCCCAGCACCTCGGCGATCTGCGCGGCCGATATATGGCCGGGACGCAGCAGCACCGGACCGATACCCTGACCGGTGCGCGACACGTCGACGATGGTGGATTCGATGCCCACCTGCGCGGGCCCGCCTTCCAGCACCATCAGATCGGCCGGCCCCAGATCGGGAAATTCAGAATGCACATGGGCGGCATGGGTGGGCGATACCTGACCGAACTTGTTGGCCGACGGCGCCGCGACGCCGCCTTGTCCGTTGGCCTTCAAACGCGCGAATTCCCTTAGCAGCGCCTGCGCCACCGGATGCGACGGACAGCGCAGCCCCACGCTGTCCTGCCCGCCGCTGACGGCGGCGGGGATATGGGCGGCCCGTGGAAGAATGAGCGTCAGCGGTCCGGGCCAGAATGCCTGGATCAGGGCGCGCCCCTGAGCGGGTATCGACGCCGCCCAGTAGCCGATATCGGCTTCGGGCGCCACGTGGACGATGACCGGGTGATTCGAAGGCCGGCCCTTGGCCCGATAGATGCGGGCGATGGCCTCGGGGTTCTCGGCGTCGGCGCCCAGGCCATAGACGGTCTCGGTGGGAAAGGCCACCAGACCTCCGGCCGCGAGGCGCTGCGCGGCCTCGGCCAGGAGCAGGGTCGTATCGGACGGCACCGGCATGGCTGGCGTGCTCATGCCGGGAATTCTATGCCCAGTATGTGCGCCACCTGCGCCGCGGCCTCGCGGGCCTGCTCCAGCGTCTGGCCCAGCACATTCACATGCCCCATCTTGCGCCCCCGCCGCGCTTCCGCCTTGCCGTACAGATGCAGTTTGGCGCCGGGCACCGCAAGCACCCGGGCCCAATCCGGTTCGCGCTTTTCGCCGCTGGCCGGATCGAACCAGACCTCGCCCAGGATGTTCAGCATGACGACCGGGGACAGGCAGCGGGTATCGCCCAAAGGCAAGCCCGCCATGGCCCGGGCCTGCTGCTCGAACTGGCTGGTGACGCAGGCGTTCATGGTGTAGTGCCCGCTGTTGTGGGGGCGCGGCGCGATTTCGTTGGCCACCAGGCTGCCGTCGTTCAGCACGAAGAATTCCACGCACATGACGCCCACGTAGTCCAGCGCCTGGGCGATGCGCTGCGCCGCCTCGGCCGCCATGGCCGCAAGTTCCGGGGCCAGCAGCGAAGCATCGACCGTCGAGATCGCCAGAATGCCCTCGCGGTGCTCGTTCTGCGCCGAGGAGTACAGCACAGTCCGTCCGTCGGCCCCGCGCGCCATGACCACCGACAATTCGCCGGCCAAAGGCAGCATGGCTTCCAGCACGCATTCGGCTTGCTTGAACTGCGCGAATGCCGCCTGTGCTTCCTCGCGGCTCTTGACGCGCGCCTGTCCCTTGCCGTCGTAACCCAGGCGGGCGACTTTGAGTATGCCGGGGAAAAGTCCCGCCGGCGCCGCGGCGATGTCGTCCGGGCCATGAATGGGCGCATAGGGCGCAACGGGCACGCCCGTGCCCTCGATGAAGGCCTTTTCCCGTATGCGGTCCTGGACCACGGCCACCGCATCGCCCGAAGGGCGTACGGCCGAGCGCAGGGCGAGGGTGCGCAGGCTTTGCGCAGGCACGTTCTCGAACTCGGTGGTGACGGCCTTGCAGCGGGCGGACAGTTGTTCCAGTCCCGCGCTGTCTTCATAGCCGGCCCTGATGTGCAGCTCGGCCACCGCGCCGGCGGGGCTGTGCTCGTCCGGGTCCAGCACCGCCACTTTGTAGCCCAGGCTTTGCGCCGCATGGCAGAACATGCGCCCCAGCTGCCCTCCTCCTATCATGCCCAGCCAGTCTCCCGGCAGGATGGCGGCAAAGGAATCGGAAGCGTCGTTCATGGGTGAAAACCTGTCGTCAAAAGGCGAAAAGAGGATAGCGGAAATCGAACTGTGCGGGCCGCTACATGGTTACGTGAGGAGGAACGACCATGGCCCTGGCCGCCTCGGTTTGCCGCGCGCGAAACGCCATCAGCCTCTGCTGCAGGGCCGGGTCGGTCGTGGCCAGGCAGGCCACGGCATGCAGGGCCGCATTGGCCGCGCCCGCTTCGCCGATGGCGAAGGTGGCCACCGGCACCCCTTTGGGCATCTGCACGATGGACAGCAGGGAGTCTTCGCCACGCAGGTATTTGGACGGCACCGGCACGCCGAACACCGGCACCGGGGTCAGCGCCGCCATCATGCCCGGCAGGTGCGCCGCGCCGCCGGCGCCCGCAATGATCGCGCGCAGGCCGCGGCCGGCCGCCTGTGCGCCGTAGTCCACCATGTCGAGCGGCATGCGATGCGCCGATACGACGCGCATCTCGTGGGCGATGCCGAATTCCTCCAGCATGGCGGCCGCATGCTTCATGACGTCCCAGTCGCTGGACGAGCCCATGATGATGCCCACCACCGGCGCCGCGCCGTCGTTGCCCTGTTTCGGATCGGTCATGTGAAATTCAGCCATATAAATGCAAAGAGTCCCCAATGGACTCTTTATTGTACGGGCTGCCGCGCAATGCGCGCGGCGCTCATGCCATCAGGCGGTCGGCCGCCTCGCGGTACTTGGCCGCCGTTTTCTCAAGGACCTCGGCCGGCAGCTTGGGGGCGGGCGGCGTTTTATCCCAAACCTGGGTTTCCAGCCAGTCGCGCACGAACTGCTTGTCGAAGGACGGCGGGCTGATGCCGACCGCATAGCCCGAGGCCGGCCAGAAGCGCGAGGAATCGGGTGTCAGGACTTCGTCCATCAAGTGCAGTTGGCCCTGCTCGTCAAGCCCGAACTCGAACTTGGTGTCGGCGATGATGATGCCCTTGTCCGCAGCGAACTGCGCCGCTTCGGAATACAGCTTCAGGGTGACGGCGCGGATTTTCTCGGCCAGGTCCTGGCCGATCTGGCCCACCACGTAATCGAAATCCACGTTCTCGTCGTGCGAACCGAATTCCGCCTTGGCCGCCGGCGTGAAAATGGGCTCGGGCAGACGGCTGGCCTGCTGCAGGCCTTGCGGCAGGGCAACGCCGCAAATGCTGCCCGTGGCCTGGTAGTCTTTCCAGCCCGAACCGATCAGGTAGCCGCGCGCCACGGCTTCCACCAATATGGGTTTCAGGCGCTTGACCACCACGGCCCGGCCGGCGACCTGATCGCGTTCATCGGGGCCGACCACGTCCGCCGGATCGATGCCGGTGGAGTGATTGGGAAGAATGTGGGCCAGCTTCTTCAGCCAGAATTCGGTGAGCTCGGTCAGCACCTGCCCCTTGCCGGGGATGGGATCGTCAAGAATGACATCGAAGGCGGAAATCCGGTCGGACGCCACGATCAGCAGCTTGTCATCGCCGACCGCGTACATGTCGCGCACTTTTCCGCGAGCGAGCAAAGGCAGCGATTTGATGCTTGATTGATGTAGAGCCTGAACCACGATGTATCCTTGAAAAAAGAACCGATGCCCTCGATGGGGCGCTTGCGCCTTGAAGCGGGCCGGCAGCAAAAAATCCCGTCGGCGCCATGCCGGACGGGATGAAGGCTAGGCCCGGAAGCAGCGCATTTATTGAACGACTTGCGCCAGTTCGCCGGCGGCGTAGCGCTTGGCCATCTCGGCCAGAGACACCGGCTTGATCTTGCTGGCATTGCCGGCGGTGCCGAACTGCTCGTAGCGCTGCTTGCAGATTTTCTTGGCGGCTTCGCGGGCGGGCTTCAGGTATTCGCGCGGATCGAACTTGCCGGGGTTCTCGGCCATGAAACGGCGAATGGCGCCCGTCATGGCCAGGCGGATGTCGGTGTCGATATTGACCTTGCGGACGCCGAACTTGATGGCTTCCTGGATTTCCTCGACCGGCACGCCGTAGGTTTCCTTCATGTCGCCGCCGAACTCGCGGATCTCGGCCAGCAATTCTTGCGGTACGCTGGAACTGCCGTGCATGACCAGATGGGTATTGGGCAGGCGGCGGTGGATTTCCTTGATGCGGGAAATGGACAGGATGTCGCCGGTGGGCTTGCGGGTGAACTTGTAGGCGCCGTGGCTGGTGCCGATGGCGATGGCCAGGGCGTCCAGCTGGGTGTGGCGGACGAAGTCGGCGGCCTGCTCGGGATCGGTGAGCAACTGCTCCATGGTCATGGTGCCTTCGGCGCCGTGGCCGTCTTCCTTGTCGCCCTTCATGGTTTCAAGCGAACCCAGACAGCCGAGCTCGCCTTCGACGGTCACGCCCAGCTTGTGTGCCATTTCGACTACCTGGCGGGTGACGTCAAGGTTGTATTCGTATTCGGCGATGGTCTTGCCGTCGGCCTGCAGCGAGCCGTCCATCATGACGCTGGAAAAACCCAGGTCGATGGCGCCCTGGCAGACGGCGGGCGACTGGCCGTGATCCTGGTGCATGACGACGGGAATGTTGGGATAGCTTTCGACCGCGGCCTGGATCAGGTATTTCAGGAAGCCTTCGCCGGCGTATTTGCGGGCGCCGGCGGATGCCTGCATGATCACCGGGCTATCGGTCTCAGCGGCGGCTTCCATGATCGCTTGAACTTGCTCAAGGTTGTTGACGTTGAACGCGGGTATGCCATAGCCATTCTCGGCTGCGTGATCGAGCAGCTGGCGCATGGAAACAAGGGCCATGAAAAGACTCCTGAAATCAATTAATAAGGGTTCCGCTCATTTTACCCGAATGTACAGGCCGGCCAGCCGCCGCTGGTATCGATAGGATACAGATCCCTTCTTAATTTGTACGCGCTGTCGGCCGAATGGCGGATTTGGGCCGGAAGGCCTTGACGATGTCCTCGCGGGTTTCGATATACGGCCCGCCGATCAGGTCGATGCAATACGGCACCGCCGCGAAGATTCCCGCCGTCAGCACTTGTCCGTCGGGGCCTTTCAGGCCTTCCAGCGTTTCCTTGATGGCCTTGGGCTGGCCCGGCAAGTTGATGATCAGCGCGGCGTGATCCGCCGTCTCCCGTATGACGGCCACCTGGCGCGACAAGATCGCGGTGGGCACGAACTTCAGGCTGATCTGGCGCATCTGCTCGCCGAAACCGGGCATTTCCCTGGTGGCGACGGCCAGGGTGGCTTCGGGGGTCAGGTCGCGCCGGGCCGGGCCCGTGCCGCCGGTGGTCAGCACCAAGTCGCAGCCCAGCACATCGACGAGATGCACCAGGGTGGCGGAAATCTGATCCGGCTCGTCTGGAACCAGGCGCGCGGCGACCTGGGGCGCCCGCGTCAACGCGCCGTCCAGCCACGATTGCAGGGCCGGTATGCCCTGGTCTTCGTATGTTCCGCTGGCGGCGCGATCGGAAATGGATACCAGGCCCACGAGCAATTGATCGGGGTGCTGGCGGACGAGAGGGGCTTGAGGCAAAGACATGGCGCTTCCGGTTGAGGGTTAATGCTTGATGGCAATCGTCTTGACGGTGGTGAAGCCATACAAGGCTTCGAAGCCCTTCTCGCGGCCGTAGCCCGACTGCCCCGTGCCGCCGAAAGGCAGCTCGACGCCGCCGCCCGCGCCATAGTTGTTGATGAATACCTGTCCCGAGCGGACGGCCCGCGCCATGCGCAGCTGCCTTGCGCCATCCTGCGTCCAGATGCCGGCCACCAGGCCGAAAGGCGTTCCGTTGGCAATGCGCAAGGCATCGGCCTCGGTCTCGAAGGGAATGGCGGCCAGCACGGGGCCGAAGATTTCCTCCTGCGCCAGGCGGTGCGCCGGCGGGACGTCGCCCAGCAGCACAGGAGTTTGATAGAAGCCGCCCTGAGGCGCATTGGGATCGAGCACCCCTTGCGCGACGAGCGAGACGCCGGACTCTTCAGCCTCCGACAGAAACCGCTTCACGCGCGCCTGCTGCTTTGCATTGATCAGGGGCCCGCAATCCGGATCGTCGCCGGCGGGCCCCGTGCGCGTGCCCTTGAACAGCTCGGACAGCCGTCCGATTACATCGGCATAGATGGCGCGCTGCACCAGCAGGCGGCTGCCCGCCGAGCAGGTCTGCCCGGCGTTCTGGATGATGGCGTTCAACAGCACCGGCAAGGCGGCTTCGATGTCGGCGTCGGAAAACAGAATCTGCGGCGACTTGCCTCCCAGTTCCAGCGTGACGGGCGCAAAGTGCCCCGCCGCCGCCAAGGCTACCTGCTGGCCGGTCTGCGGCGAACCGGTGAATGAAATATGGTCGATGCCCGGGTGCGCCGACAAGGCGGCGCCCGCCTCGATGCCCAGGCCGGTGCAGATGTTCAGCGCCCCGGCGGGCAGGCCGGCCTCCATGGCGATTTCGGCCACCTTCAGCAGCGACAGGCAGGCATCCTCGGCCGGCTTGACCACGCAGGCGTTGCCGGCCGCCAGCGCCGCCCCCACACTGCGCCCGAAAATCTGCAAGGGGTAATTCCAGGGAACGATATGGCCGGTCACTCCGTGCGGCTCGCGCAGGGTCAGCACCGTGTAGTCACGGGGATAGGGAATGGTCGAGCCATGCAGCTTGTCGACCGCGCCGGCGTAGAACTCGAAATACCGCGCGACGGCGGCGGTGTCGGAGCGGGCCTGGCGCATCGGCTTGCCCGTGTCCTTCGACTCGATCCGGGCCAGTTCCTCGTGGTGGTCCTGCAAGGCGCGGCTGACGCGCAAGAGCAGCCTGCTGCGCTCGGCGGGCGCCATCCTGCCCCATGCGCCCTCGAAGGCCGCACGGGCGGCCCGAACGGCCACGTCGATGTCGGCTTCACCCGACCGGGCGATCTCCGCATAAAGCAGCCCGTTGGATGGATCGATGACCGGCACGGTCTGTCCCGCCAGCGCGCTTACCCATTGATTGGCAATGAAATTCTTGTGCATCATGGCATCTGCCCCGTAGTGATTGGCTTGCATGCGGCCGTGGCGCTCGTATCGCGCGCTTTCGAGATTGGCGTCCCTGCTGCCGGCTTTCCGAATTGTTATTCTACGATGAAGGCCTTATTTGATTGCACACGAAGATGAATACTGAGAAACGCCGCATACTGCTGGCCGGCGGCGGGGACCTGTGCCGCCGCACTGGAGATATCCTGCTTGCCCAAGGCCACGATGTCTGGGCCTTGCGCCGGCACCCGCCCGCCGACGATACGGCCGGCCTGCGCTGGCTGGCCGCCGATCTGAGCCAGGCCGCCACGCTGGCCGCCCTGCCGGGCGGCATCAGCCATGTGCTTTACGCCGTGGCGCCGGGCGAGCGCAGCCCGCAAGCCTACCGCTCCGTGTTCCTGGACGGCGCCGCCAACCTGCTGGCGGCGCTGAACCATGAGGCCCTGCGGCGTTTCGTGTTCGTTTCGTCGTCCGCGGTGTATGGCGCCAGCGAAGACTGGGTCGATGAGGATACGCCGGCCCATCCGCAGGGGTATAACGGCGAAATAGTGCTGGAAGCCGAGAATCACCTGCGGCGGAGCCTGGGCCGCAAGGCCGTGACACTGCGCCTGTCGGGGCTATATGGGCCGGACCGCACGCAATTGCTGGACAGGCTGCGCCAGGGCCGGGCCGCCGTCATCCAGGATCCGCCCCATTGGACAAACCGTATGCATATTGAGGATGCGGCGCGCGCCTGCGCCCATTTGCTGATGCTGGACGGAGCACAGCCGTGCTATGTGGGCAGCGATGACAGGCCCATGCCCATGGCACAGTTGTATGACACCTTGGCCGACATGCTGAGCGCGCCTCAGCCACCCAGGACCGACACCCCGAGGATCGCGGCCGGCAGCAAGCGGCTGTGCAATGCGCGCCTGAAAGCCAGCGGCTTCGCGCTGCGCTGGCCCGACGCCATCGAAGGCTATCGGGCCCTGATCGAGGCAGGGGATGCGCGATAAGCCGCTGTCAATCTACAGGTCTTCGCGCTAAGCGGCCAACCGCTCCGGCCTAATCCCGCGCGCGCTGCTGCAGGATTTCCACGGCGGGCAATGTTCGGCCTTCCAGGAACTCCAGGAAAGCGCCGCCGCCGGTGGAGATATAGCCCACCTTGTCCTCGATGCCGTATTTGGCAATCGCCGCCAGCGTATCGCCGCCGCCCGCAATCGAAAAGCCGTCCGAATCGGCAATGGCCTGCGCCACCACCTTGGTGCCGTTGGCGAAGGCGTCGAACTCGAACACGCCGACCGGGCCGTTCCAGACTATGGTGCCCGCCTGCTTCAGAATGCCGGCCAGCTGCTGCGCGGTATCGGGACCGATATCCAGGATCTGGTCGTCGCCGGCCACGTCGCCCGCCGCCTTCTCCGTCGCGGCCGCGGTCGCGCTGAACTCCTTGGCGCAGACGACATCCGTCGGAATCGGCACAGCGGCGCCGCGCTTTTTCATCATCTCGATGACGGCGCCGGCCTGATCCACCTGGTCGGGCTCCGCCAGCGACTTGCCTATGGGCAGGCCGGCCGCCAGCATGAAGGTGTTGGCAATGCCGCCGCCCACCACCAGCTGGTCGACCTTGCCGGCCAGCGCCTGCAGAATGGACAGCTTGGTCGAGACCTTGGAGCCGCCCACAATGGCCACCAGGGGGCGCTTGGGATTCTCAAGTGCACGGCCCAGGGCATCGAGTTCGGCTTCCAGCAAAGGGCCCGCGCAGGCCACCGGGGCAAAGCGCGCCATGCCCTGTGTGGTGGCTTCGGCGCGATGCGCGGTGCCGAAAGCATCGTTGACGTAGACGTCGCACAGCGCCGCCATCTTGCGCGACAGTTCGGGATCGTTCTTTTTCTCGCCCACATTGCAGCGGCAGTTTTCCAACAGGACGACCTGGCCCGGACCGACCTGCACACCGTCCACCCAATCGCCACGCAATTCGACCGGCATGCCCAGCAGCTCAGACAGCCTGCGCGCCACCGGCGCCAGGGTATCGGCGGGAGCCACCGTGCCTTCGGTGGGGCGTCCAAGATGCGAGGTGACCATGACGGCCGCGCCCGCGTCCAGCGCCATGCGTATGGCCGGCACCGAGGCGCGGATGCGGGTATCCTCGGTGATTTCGCCGTCCCTCAAGGGCACGTTCAGATCCGAGCGGATGAATACGCGTTTGCCCGAAAGCCCTCCGGAGGCGGCCAGGGAAGAAAGAGTTTTGATGGTAGACATGATATGAGCGGCTCTTAAGGAATGGAACAGACACGGCAAGGGCGGGTTGCCCCGCCCTTGCGTGGGAGACTGGGCGACAAACCCGTGCTCCTGGAAAAACCGGCTTACTTGGCCGACATCAACGCGACCGTGGTATCGAGCATGCGATTGGAGAAGCCCCATTCGTTGTCGTACCAGGAAGACACCTTGACCAGGGAACCCGACACCTTGGTCAGGCCCGCGTCGACCGTGCTGGAAGCGGGGTCGTGGTTGTAGTCCACGGACACCAGCGGTTCCTCGTTGTACTGCAGGATGCCTTTCAGGGGACCGCTTTCGGCGGCGGCCTTCAAGATGCCGTTGACTTCTTCGACGCTGGTGTCGCGCGCCGCCACGAAGGACAGATCAACGATGGAAACATTGATGGTGGGGACCCGGATGGCGTAGCCGTCCAGCTTGCCGTTCAGTTCGGGCATGACCAGGCCCACCGCCGACGCGGCGCCGGTCTTGGTGGGGATCATGCTGTGCGTGGCCGAACGGGCACGGCGCAGGTCTTCGTGATAGACGTCGGTCAGGACCTGGTCGTTGGTGTAGGCGTGGATGGTGGTCATCAGGCCATTGACGATGCCCAGCTTCTCATGCAAAGGCTGGACCAGCGGAGCCAGGCAGTTGGTGGTGCACGATGCGTTGGAGATCACCGTATCACTGGACTTCAGCACGCCATGGTTCACGCCGTAAACGATGGTGGCATCGACGTCTTTGCCGCCGGGAGCCGAGATAATGACTTTCTTGGCGCCGCCCTTCAGGTGCGCGCTGGCCTTTTCCTTGCTGGTGAAGAAGCCTGTGCATTCCAGCACAACGTCGACGCCCAGCTCGCCCCAAGGCAGGGCCGAAGGGTCGCGATTGGCCAGGACGCGGATCTTGTCGCCATTGACGACCATGTAGTCGCCGTCGACCGTCACCGTGCCGGGGAACTTGCCGTGTGCCGTATCAAAGCGCGTCAAGTGGGCATTGGTATTGGGGTTGCCCAGGTCGTTGATGGCCACGATCTGAATATCGTGCTTCTTGCCGTCTTCGTAGTGTGCCCGCAAAATATTGCGCCCAATACGGCCATAGCCGTTGATCGCCACGCGTATCGTCATTATTGCTCTCCTGTTTATAAAACCTGTTCGACGGCTGCAGCGACGTGCTCGGCCGTCAAGCCAAAATACTTGAACAATGCACCGGCCGGCGCGGATTCGCCGTAGGTGTCCAAACCGACCACGGCGCCATCCAGGCCGACGTATTTGTACCAGCCGGCGGTAACGCCCGCCTCGACGGCGACGCGCGGCATGCCCTTGGGCAGCACGCTCTCGCGCCATTGCGCGTCTTGCGCATCGAACACATTGGTGCAAGGCATGGACACCACGCGGACCGCGATCCCCTTGGCGGCCAGCTGTTCCTGCGCACCCAGGGCCAGGGCCACTTCGGATCCCGTGGCAATGATAACCGCGCGGGCGTCCTGCGCGTCGCGCAGCACGTAGCCGCCGCGGCTGATGCCTTCGATGGCCTGCGCGTCGCGCGCCACGAAAGGCAGGTTCTGGCGCGACAGCAGCAAGGCGCTGGGACCGCCATCGCGCACGTCCATGCCCACGCTGGCGGGACGCTGAATGGCGTAGGCCCAGGCCGCCGCCGTTTCCGTGGTGTCGCAGGGGCGCCAGACATGCAGGTTGGGGATCAGGCGCAGGCTCGCGGCATGCTCGACCGACTGGTGGGTGGGGCCGTCCTCGCCCAGGCCGATGGAGTCGTGCGTGAACACGTGCACCACCCGCTGCTTCATCAGCGCCGCCATGCGCAGGGCATTGCGGGAGTAGTCGGAAAAGGTCAGGAAAGTACCGCCGAAGGGCAGGTAGCCGCCGTGCAGGGCCACGCCGTTCATGACGGCGGCCATGCCGAATTCGCGCACGCCGTAGTTGATATGGCGGCCGAAGCGCAGGTGCAGGTCGCCGGCACGCACGGGCTCGACGCCCTTCCAGTCGGTCAGGTTGGAGCCGGTCAGGTCGGCGGATCCGCCCAGCATCTCGGGCAGCATCTCGACGAAAGCGGTAATGGCCAGCTGCGAGGCCTTGCGGGTGGCGACGGTCTCGGCCTTCTGGTTGGTGGCGTCGACAAAGGCGCGGGCGCGCTCGGCGAAGTCGCCGGGCAGCTCGCTCAGCATGCGGCGCTGCAACTCAGCGGCTTCGGCGGGATAGGCCTTGGCGTAGGCGTCGAACCGCGTTTGCCATTCGCCCTGCTGCTGTTGTCCTTTTTCCTTGCCGTCCCAATAGGCGTAGATTTCGGCGGGAATATCGAAGGCGGGGTAAGGCCAGTTCAGCGCCTGGCGGGTGGCCTGGATTTCGTCCGCACCCAGCGGAGCGCCGTGCACTTTCTCGGTGCCGGCCGCATGGGGAGCGCCCTTGCCGATGACGGTGCGGCAGCAGATAAGAGTGGGGCCTTTGCCTTGGCCGGCCAGCTTCTGGGCCTGGACGATGGCGGCATCGATGGCCTCGATGTCATGGCCGTCGACATCGCGCAGCACGTTCCAGCCGTAGCTTTCAAAACGCTGCGGGGTGTTGTCGCCGAACCAGTTTTCGACGCGCCCGTCGATGGAGATGCCGTTGTCGTCGTAGAAGACGATAAGCTTGGACAGCTTCAGCGTGCCGGCCAGCGAGCAGGCTTCATGCGAAATGCCTTCCATCAGGCAGCCGTCGCCCACGAAGGCATAGGTGTAGTGGTCGACGACGGCATGGCCGGCGCGATTGAATTCCTGGGCCAGCAGGGCTTCGGCCAGCGCCATGCCGACGGAGTTGGCCAGCCCCTGGCCCAGGGGGCCGGTGGTGGTCTCGATGCCGGAGGTAATGCCGACTTCGGGATGGCCGGGTGTGCGGGAATGCAGTTGCCGGAAGTTCTTGAGCTCTTCGATGGGCAGGTCGTAGCCGGTCAGGTGCAGCAAGGCATAGATCAGCATGGAGCCGTGGCCGTTGGAGAGCACGAAACGGTCGCGGTTGGCCCAGGTGGGATCGGCGGGGTTATGGCGCAGGTGGCGCGTCCATAATGCCTCGGCAATATCGGCCATTCCCATGGGGGCGCCGGGATGACCCGAATTGGCTTGTTGAACCGCATCCATGGCCAGGGCGCGTATAGCGTTGGCCATGGACGAATCTTGGGCAGGCGTAAGGCTCATTGAAGACTCGCAAGAGGGCTGGGTCCGCGTGGCGCGGCCGACCCTCGTCATTGAAGGTTTACAAAGCCTCTGATTTTACCACCGGGGGGTGTATCTGTTATTTACCGCGATTGCGGTAAGGCTTATGGCTTATTGAGATCAGGAAAGGCTCGCGGGGAGTGAGGGCTGTGCCGGGCTAACGCGCCAGCGGCCCTGGCTTTGCCAGGGCTTCCCGCGCAGCCGAACAGCACGGGGGCGGCCGCGAACTCGCGCGTCGTACAGCCACTGGCTGTACGAAAACGTCGCGCTCAGACAGCGCGGCCTTGCATCCCCCGCGCCGTCCGGCCGCGCGGCGCTGCGCAAACCGCCCGGCACAGCCCTCACCCCCCGCGAGCCGGCACAGACCGGCTCAATAGCGGAGAAAAATGCCAGCCGAAGCCAAATCCAAAACCTCTTCCCGCGTGCGATTTCGTGCCATTTCTGCTTCAAGGCTCGGGGGGCTTGGCCTGGGGCTGGCGGTTTACGGGCAAGCCGCGCCGGCACCGGAAACGGGGAGGCAAGTGCGCGGCTGTTTGAGCCCGGGCTTATGGACGGCCGGGGGCCGTCCATTCGGGCGAGTTCCGCGCACGCCCCGTTTCCGGTGCCGGCGCGGGTAGTCACGGCGCAGCCGGGACCTTGCTCGTCTAGCCAGCCCCAGGCCAAGCCCCCCGAGCCGTCCAACAAAAAACACAACACCGCGGCGATGGAACCAAGCGCTGAAAATCATCAAAAACACATGTCAACACAACATCCTCCCTGCCTATCGCCGAATCAGTCGATGCGTCTAAAGTATGATGCCAGTCATCCGCGGACAGTACCCTTACCCATATATGGCCACGCCCAGATTTTTCTCTTCAACGCCCCTGGCTGCTCACACCACTATCGAGCTCCCTGACGCGCTTGCGCACCATGCCATACGTGTCTTGCGCCTGAAACCGGATTCAGACATCGTCCTCTTCGATGGCAAGGGCGGCCAATACAGCGCGAAGCTCATCATCGACGGAAAGCGCGGCCACGCCGCCCTGGGCGAACACGATCCCGTCGAAACCGAACTCGACGGCCGCATCACCCTGGTCCAGGGCATACCCTCCGGCGACAAAATGGACTGGATCATAGAGAAAGCCGTTGAACTGGGCGCCGTCCGGGTCGTTCCCATCGCCGCCCGCCGCAGCGTGTTGCAACTGACCGGCGACCGCCTGCGCAAACGGCTGGAACACTGGCGCCGCATCGCCCAGGCCGCCAGCGAGCAAAGCGGCCGCAACCGCATCATGGACATCGCCGAACCGTGTTCACTGGACCATTACCTGGCCAGGGACATGACCGACGCCGCAGCCACCCTCTTCTGCCATCCCGACAGCCCATGCAGCCTGGCTCAGGCCCTGCAGGCACAACAGACGGAACTCGCCCTGTTGGTCGGTCCCGAAGGAGGATGGTCGGATGAGGAACAGGATCTGGTGGCGCGCTGCAAGCTGACCGGCGTCAGCTTCGGCAAGCGCGTCCTGCGCACCGAAACCGCGGGACTCGCGCTGATTGCGGCCGTCAGCGCCCTGCAAGGCTGGAGCTAGACGGCAGCGGATTTCCCGTGGCACTCATGCCGCAGCGCTGACGTCGCAAAAATGAAAAATACCGTCAAAAGCGCTTAGGGCTCATGCCTGTATCGAGGAATGGCCCAACTGTGTCAGCTACTCTTCCCGCCCGCCCGAATAAGGCGTTGGTTCGACGCCGGGCTCGGGGTCGGGATGCTTGCCCGCATGCTCGACGGCAAAGGCGAAGCGCCTGTCGTTGTTCGACGCGAATTCAACGACATCGGCGCACACCCCCAGGATGGCGTCCGAATCATCCGCCAGCGCGGGATCGCCCGAATGCAGCTTGTAAAACCACAGGAACAGGCCGTTCTTGTGATCCAGCACCGTGTCGCACAGGCAGTCATACAAGGCGTCGAGATTCCCGCCGAAGTATTCCGGGAAATCCACGGCTTTCACCACCGCGCGCAACACGGCGGACCGGCTGCGAGCCCGATCGCAATCAACAACGAAGGCGCTGATGCCCGCTGTCCGGGCCGCACTGAGCGCCTCGTCCTGAGAGACGACGGACGCATCGATCAAACCGCCTTTTTGCAATTTTTTTTGCAATGACTGCGCTTGGCTCATGGGGGCGCCTCCTTGAAAAACGCTTTTACTTCCTCAGCACGACTCATGCCATCGGCCCGCCCCAGGCGTATCAGTTCCTGGGTATAGCCGGCCTCGAACAACAAATACGAAATCAGTGCACCGCCGTTGCCCATTTTGGGCCCGGAAGCCGACGATACACCAAGGACGCGGAAAAGGGTACGAGCAGCGCGCGGCATCTGATCCAGATGCGCCAGCGCCATCTCGTCCAGGGAGCGGCTGGGAGTCACGACAAAAGTGCTTACCGGGCGCAGCGACTGGCTTTTTAATACATTTACCGGCAATTGCGCAAGCAACTCATTGATGCGTTGCATGCGTTCCACATCCATGGACAGGCTGTCCAGAAAGATATTGGATAAGGCGTGGCCTCCGATTTGCGCGAGCGTCGGGTAACCGGGCTTGGTCTCCTTTTTCTCGGGATGCGTGTCGTCCTTGTAGCCGGTGCCGATGACCAGGATCTTCTTCGCCCCCAGATGGATGGCCGGGCTCATGGGAGCCAGCTGCCGCATGGACCCATCGCCACACCACAGCCCCTGCCCGCCGATCAGCATCGACTGCGCCGGAAAGATAAAGGGCAATGAGCTGGAGGCCAGCAGATGATCCACGCCTATCTTGGACGGCACCGCCTGCCGCAACGACCGCTGCCAGGGCTTGATCGTCCCTTTGGATTGATAGAAGGTGATGTGCTCGCCCGTGGTGTATGCCGTGGCGGTGATGGCCAGCGCACGCAGGGCGCCATCCGACAGATTGCGCTCCAACTGTTCGAAGTTCAACGTCGCGGACAGCAGCTCGCCCAGCGGCTGATTATCCAGCAGGGAGCGCGGCTGCCGGCTGCGCATGTCGGGCATCAGCCAGCCGATGGCCAGCATGGCGAACCAGCGCAGGCCCGTGCGCAGCAAGCGGGCCGCATCGGCGTGATACACCGTGCCCGTTTGCAGGCTGCCCCACAACTCCTCCAGCCGGTCCGTGGCCGTATGCGGATCCTGCGCGTGGCATGCCAGGGCGCAGGCATTGATCGCCCCCGCGGACGTCCCGCAAATGATATCGAAGGGATTGGCGAAATCCGGAGAGCGATCCGGGTCGAGCACGTCGAGAATGCCTGCCAGGACGCCTACCTGGTAGGCCGCCCTGGCCCCGCCTCCCGTCAGCACCAGGCCGACGGGTTCGCTGCCGGCGCCGGGCCGCTCAGGTGCCGCGCGGTGTGTTGGCATCGAGTACGGTGAGCGCCGCCATGTTGACGATGCGGCGCACGGTGGAACTGGACGTCAGGATATGGACCGGCGCATTCGCGCCCAGCAGGAAGGGCCCCACCGCCACATTACCCCCTGCCGCGGTCTTGAGCAGGTTGTAGGCGATATTGCCCGAGTCCACATTGGGGCAGATAAGCAGATTGGCCTCGCCGTGCAGGCTGGTCGACGGCAATATGCGCCGGCGCAGGGACTCGTCCAGCGCGCAGTCGCCATGCATTTCGCCGTCGATCTCCAGTTCCGGCTCGCGTTCGCGGACGATGGCCAGGGCTTCCTGCATCTTGGCTCCGGACGCGGAGCTGCCCGTGCCGAAGTTGGAGCGCGACAGCAAGGCGACCTTGGGCTCCATGTTCAGGCGGCGCATTTCCGCGGCGGCCGCGAGGGTGATCTCGGCCACCTGCTCCGCATTGGGATTGTCGTTGATGTGGGTGTCGGCCAGCGCGATGGTGCGTTCGGCCAGCAGCAGGATGTTCATGGCGGCGTAGGTCTTTGCGCCGGGCACCTTGCCGATGACTTCATCGATGAAGCGCAGGTGGTCCGCATACGCCCCCACCGTGCCGCAGACCAGGCCGTCGGCGTCGCCCAGGCGCAGCATCATGGCGCCGATCAGGGTCAGCCGGCGGCGCATTTCGACGCGCGCCATTTCCTTGCTGATCCCTCGGCGGCACATGATTTCCCAGTACGTGGTCCAGTACTGATGGAAGCGCTCGTCGTAATCGGGGTTGGTGACTTCCACGTCCTCGCCCAGCCGGATGCGCAATCCGAATTTCTTGATGCGGTCCGCCAGCACGGCGGGGCGCCCCACCAGGATGGGGCGGGCAAGCTTCTCGTCGACGACGATCTGCACCGCCCGCAGCACGCGCTCTTCTTCGCCTTCGGTGAACACGATGCGTGTCTTGCCGCCGTCGCGCACCAGCTTCTTGGCTGTCGAGAACAGCGGCTTCATGAAGGAACCCGAGCGATACACGAACTGCTGGAGCTGCTCGGCATAGCTTTCGATATCGGCCAGCGGCCGCGTGGCCACGCCGTCCTCCATGGCCGCCTTGGCCACGGCGACCGCGATGCGTACGATCAGGCGCGGATCGAAGGGCTTGGGAATGAAGTATTCAGGCCCGAACGAGACGCCATACGTGCCATAGGCGGCGGCCACGACATCGTTCTGCTCCTCCTGGGCCAGTTTGCAGATCGCCAGCACGGCGGCCTTTTCCATGCCGCGCGTGATCGTGGTGGCGCCGACGTCCAGCGCACCGCGAAATATATAGGGGAAGCACAGTACGTTGTTGACCTGATTGGGGTAGTCGGAGCGTCCGGTGGCCATGACCACGTCGTCGCGCGCCGCATGCGCATCTTCGGGCAGGATCTCGGGATTGGGGTTGGCCAGGGCCAGGATGAGCGGCCGGGCCGCCATCCGGGCGACCATCTCGGGCTTCAGGACGCCTCCGGCGGACAAGCCCAGGAACACATCGGCGCCGTCGATGATTTCGCCCAGGGTGCGCGCGGACGTTTCCTGCGCGAAACGCTGCTTGTCCGGATCCATGAGCACCGTGCGGCCCTTGTAGACCACGCCTTCGATGTCGGAGACCCAGATGTTTTCCAGCGGCAGGCCCAGGTCGACCATGAGGTCCAGGCAGGAGAGCGCGGCGGCGCCCGCGCCCGACACCACCACCTTGACCTTGGCGATGTCCTTGCCGACCACCTGCAGGCCGTTCAGGAAGGCCGACGAAACACAGATGGCCGTGCCATGCTGGTCGTCGTGGAAGACAGGAATGTTCATGCGCTCGCGCAGCTTGCGCTCGACCGTAAAGCACTCGGGCGCCTTGATGTCTTCCAGGTTGATGCCTCCGAAGGTGGGCTCCAGCCCCGCGATGATCTCCACCAGCTTGTCCGGATCGGTTTCATTGATCTCGATGTCGAAGACATCGATGCCGGCGAACTTCTTGAACAGCACCGCCTTGCCTTCCATG